>Ga0207714_1000179_pt1 | contig 42398 bp, 38 predicted proteins | sample PonA232FremontCA_2_FD_187270 | JGI IMG/M metagenome (GOLD analysis project Ga0207714, IMG submission 187270) | Marine sediment microbial community from Fremont, CA, USA - Pond A23 Sediment 2 (SPAdes) | ecosystem: Environmental > Aquatic > Marine > Unclassified | place: USA: Fremont, California... | reverse complement strand
GACCCGCCAGAAGGCACCGGCATCGGGCGTGCCCACCGGCTTGCCCTCGTACATGATGGTGGTGTTGCCGTTCAGCAGCGGGGCGTAGACGATGTAGCTGTGCCCCACGACCCAGCCGACGTCGGAGGCGGTCCACCACACCTCGCCGGGTTCCACGCCGTAGATGTTGCGCATGGTCCAGGTGAGCGCCACCGCGTGACCGCCGTTGTCGCGCACGATGCCCTTGGGCTGTCCCGTGGTTCCCGAGGTATAGAGGATATAGAGCGGGTCCGTCGCTTCCACGGAGACGCAGTCGGCCGGGCCGGCCTTCGCCATGGCCGTGTCCCAGTCCAGATCGCGCTCGGGCACCAGCTCGCAGCCCTCGGCCGGCCGCTGCTTGACGATCAGGGTCGTCGGCGGGTGCTGCGCCTGTTCCAGCGCGTGCTCGTAAAGCGGCTGGTAGGATACCACGCGCGTGGGCTCGACGCCGCAGGACGCGGTCACCATGGCGGTGGGGCGCGCATCGTCGATGCGCTTGGCCAGCTCGTGCCCGGCAAAGCCGCCGAAGACCACCGAGTGCACCGCGCCGATGCGCGCGCACGCGAGCATGGCGATCGCCGCCTCGGGAATCATGGGCATGTAGATGACCACGCGATCGCCGTGGCCAACGCCGTTGTCGCGCAGCACGCCCGCAAAGCGCGCCACCGCGTCGCGCAGCTCGGCGAAGGTATAGGTGGTCAGGCTGCCCGTGACCGGGCTGTCGTGGATCAGCGCCGGCTGTTCGGCGCGCCCGTTCTCGACGTGGCGGTCCAGGCAGTTGTAGCAGGTGTTGAGCTTGCCGCCGGTGAACCAGCGATAGAACGGCGCATCCCGGTCGTCGAGCACACGCGCCCAACGCCGGTCCCAGCTCACCGCCGCTGCGGCTTCGGCCCAGAATCCCTCGGGATCACTGAGCGAGCGCTGGTAGATTTCCTGATAACGCCCCATGACCCTTTACGCTCCCTGTCTCGTTCGCTCGCATCGCTGCGCGCCGCTCGCCACCGCGGCCGCGCGCACCGGATGAACCCATACCGGCAACGCGTATCCCAACGGCGAACAGGGTTGCAAGGCCGGGGCCGGCCCGCTGCTCAGGCGGGCCGGTGCGTGTGGGGACGATGGCGCCGAACGTGGCGGTGGCCGTGCCGGCGGTGACCGTGCCGGTGGACGCGATGGCGACGCGCGTGGCGGCCCTTGGGATGCGGATGGGCCGTCTTGTGCATCTCCATCCAGGTCGCCACCAGGGCGAAGCATACCGAGAGGATCGTGCAGCTCAGATCCCAGCCCGGCGTCGTGTTGACCAATTCGAACATGATGCTGCTCCGCACGCGACTTTTGTGAGCCTGTTTGTGCGGAGTGTCGCATCAGGTGTTCCGTAAAATTCGACGGATTGACGGGCGCAGTTTTCCGCCGCATCGTGATGTTGGAAAAAGCAAGAGGCCAAGCTTTTACCGCACAACATCATGCATTCTGCAGTGGCAGCTTTTCGGGACCGCCATTGAGACGCCTTTGACCGAAATATCGGCGGCATCCGGCCTCAAACCCCGCCGGCGACGAGCCACCCCATGTAGCCGGCATACAGGACAAGCAGCCCCGCGCCCTCCGGCCGGGTGATGCGCGCCCCGGTCACGGTCACGGCCACCAGCAGCGCCGTCGCCGCCAGCATGACCCAGATGTCCACGCGTGCGATTTCCGGCGGCACGGCCAGGGGCTGGACGAGCGCCGTCGCGCCCAGGATGCCCAGCACATTGACGATGTTGCTGCCCACCACGTTGCCGAAGGCCACGTCGGGATGCCCGCGCAGCGCCGCCGTCACGGCCGTGACCAGCTCGGGCAGCGAGGTCCCGATGGCGACCACGGAAACGCCCACCACGGCCTCGGACACGCCTGCAAGCCGGGCGAGGTCGCTCGCCGCGTCGACGAGCACATGCGCGCCGCCGAGGACCAGGGCGAGCCCGGCGAGCGTAACCAGGCCCGCGAGCCACGGCCGGCCGGCAAGCGCGGGCACGGCCTCGGCCTCCTCGGTATAGACGTCCCCCGCGGCGTCGGGCGCGCGCGTCTCGTGCCGGTAGGTCAACACGAGATAAGCCACCAGCGCCAGCACCAGGGCGCCCCCCGCAAACCGCCCGGCCTCGCCCAGCACCACCACCCCGGCGCAGGCCAGCGCCGCCGCGACCACCACGCTGCCGTCGCGCCGGAACCCCGCCGGCCGCGTCGCAATGGGATGCAGGAGCGCGGCCGTCCCGAGGATGAGCAGCACGTTGGCGATGTTGCTGCCCACCACGTTGCCCACGGCAATCCCCGGCGAGCCCTTGAGCGCCGCCTGCACGCTGGTGACCAGTTCGGGCGCGGAAGTGCCGAAGCCGACCAGCGTAAGCCCGATGAGCATGGGCGACACCCCCAAACGGCGCGCCAGCGCGACCGAGCCGCGGACGAACCCATCGCCGCCCGCGACGAGCATGGCGAAACCGAGCAGCAGGGCGAGATAAACCACGGGCGGCGACCTTTCGTGAACGGACCGAACGGCGGCCGAACCTGCCCCGCCGTCTCCCGGCGACGCAAGCTGGGCGTTGCCCGGGCGTCCACGCGGGCGCGTCAGATCGTCACGAAACGGACCAATGCTGTTGCCAGGCCGCATCGCGGGCGTCTTGTTGCCGCGCCCGTGCAGGTGTACGAGACGATAACCGCTTTATGACGTTCAAGGTGACAAGGGGAGGACCAAGCGCATGACGGCCGAGCCCTTCAACGCGCCGCATCTGGCCCGTGGAGACGCCAACCACGTTCCGCTGACGCCGCTGAGCCTGCTCCGGCGGGCGGCCGAGGTGTTTCCCGACCGTCCGGCCGTCGTCTACGGCGACTGGGAATATAGCTGGGCGACGGCCTACAATCGCTGCCGCCGCCTCGCCTCGGCCCTGGCCGCACGCGGCGTGGGCGTGGGCGATACCGTTGCCGTCATGGCGCCCAACACGCCGCCCATGTGGGAGGCTCACTACGGCGTGCCCATGCTCGGCGCCGTGCTGAACGCCATCAACATCCGCCTGGACGCCGCGACCATCGCCTACATCCTGGATCACGGCGAGGCGAAGGTGCTGATCACGGACACCGCCTTCGCGCCCGTGGTCAAGGACGCCCTGGCGCAGGCCGAGCGCGAGGTGCAGGTGATCGATATCGCCGACCCCTACGGCGAGGCGGGCGAGCGCCTGGGCGAGGTCGAGTACGAGGCGCTGCTCGCCGGCGGCGACCCCGAATTCGCATGGCGCATGCCCGCGGACGAGTGGGAGACCATCAGCCTCAACTACACCTCGGGCACCACGGGCTGGCCCAAGGGTGTGCTGTATCATCACCGCGGCGCCTATCTGAACGCCCTGGGCAACGCCTTCGCCGGGTCGATACCGGCCCATCCGACCTACCTGTGGACGCTGCCCATGTTCCACTGCAACGGGTGGTGCTTCCCCTGGACGATCGCCGCGCTCGCGGGAACCAACGTCTGCCTGCGCCGCGTCGCCGCCGGCCCGATCTTCGAGGCGATCGCCGAGAACGGCGTGACGCACATGTGCGGCGCCCCCATCATCATGCAGATGCTGCTCAACGCCCAGACCGGCGAACGGCGCGAGCTGCCCCGGCGTGTGAGCATCATGACGGCGGCCGCCCCGCCACCGGCCAGCGTCCTGGAGCAGATGACCGAGCAGGGCTTCGACGTCACCCACGTCTACGGGCTCACCGAGGTCTACGGCCCCACGGTGGTATGCGCCTGGCAGGACGGCTGGGACGATCTGCCCGTTGCCGAGCAGGCCGCCAAGACGGCGCGCCAGGGTGTGGCCTACCCGACCCAGGAACGGGTCACCGTCGTGGACCGTGAGACCGGCGCCGAAATGCCCTGGGACGGCGAAAGCCTGGGCGAGGTCTGCATGCGCGGCAACGCGGTGATGAAGGGTTACCTGAAGGATCCCGAGGCCACGCAAAAGGCGCTGCGCGACGGCTGGTTCCACACCGGCGATCTGGGCGTCATCGATCCTGACGGCTACGTCCGACTGCTCGACCGCTCCAAGGACATCATCATCTCCGGCGGCGAGAACATCTCCTCCATCGAGGTGGAGAACGCCCTGTACCGCCACCCGGCGGTGGCGGCCTGCGGCGTCGTCGCCAAGCCCGATCCCAAGTGGGGCGAGACGCCAGTGGCCTTCGTCGAGCGGCAGGAAGGCTACGAGACCACGACGGCCGAGGACCTGATCCAGCACTGCCGCGATACGATTGCGCACTTCAAGGCGCCGCGGGCGGTCTACTTCGAGACCATCCCCAAGACCTCGACGGGCAAGATCCAGAAGTTCCAGCTTCGCGAGGAAGCCAAGGGCCTGTCCTGACGGCGCGCACGGAGCACGGGCAAGCCGGCCGCGACCGCCCGGATCGCGGCCGGCGATCCGCAATCCATCGCCGCGTGCAGCGGCCGCCTACTGCAGGCCGTGCTGGCCCATGTCGAGGAAGAGCTGGCGGCGCTGGCGCTTGAGCGCGGCGCCGTCCTCCCGCGCCAGGATCTCCAGTTCCGCCGCCACGCGCTCGCCCAGCGCATCGATGGCCGCGTTATGGTCGCGGTGTGCGGCGCCCAGCGGCTCGGTCACGACCTCGTGAATGACGCCCAGCTTGTGCAGGTCCTGGGCGGTCAGGCGCAGCGCCTCGGCGGCCTCCTTCGCCTGATCGCCGCTGCGCCAGAGGATCGAGGCGCAGCCCTCGGGCGAGATCACCGAGTAGATCGCGTGCTCCAGCATGAACACCCGGTTCGCCGCGGCCAGCGCGATCGCGCCGCCCGAGCCGCCCTCGCCGATGACCGCGCTGATCACGGGCACGCGCAGATCCAGGCAGGTCTCGATCGTGCGCGCGATGGCCTCGGCCTGGCCGCGCTCCTCCGCGCCCACGCCCGGATAGGCGCCCGGCGTGTCGACGAGCGTGATCACCGGCAGGCGAAAGCGCTCGGCCAGGCGCATCAGGCGCTGCGCCTTCCGGTAGCCCTCCGGCCGGGCCATGCCGAAGTTATGCTGGACCCGTGTGTTCAGGTCCCGGCCCTTCTCGTGCCCGATCCACACCGTGGAATAGCCGCGGAAGCGTCCCAACCCGCCGATCACGGCCGGGTCCTCGCCGTACAGGCGGTCCCCGGCGAGCGGCGTGAAGTCTTCGACGAGCCGGCCGATGTAGTCGCTGAAGTGCGGCCGCTCGGGATGCCGGGCGACCTGGCACTTCTGCCACGGGGTCAGGCGCGCGTAGGTCTGGCGGAGCATGCGCTCCGCCTTGGCCTGGAGGCGCTGAACCTCTTCGGCGATGTTGACGTTCTCGTCGCCGCTCAGGTGACGAAGCTCTTCGATCTTGCCTTCAAGCTCGGCGATCGGCTTCTCGAAGTCGAGAAAACGCATCTCGGGTTCGCTGGACGATGGGCGGGAACGGCCGCCGGGCGGCTGCGGGCGCGCAACCTAGCGACCAGCCGGCCGCGGGACAAGCGCTACCCGACGCGCATCGTCACGCGGCGTCGGCACCGCATTCGGGAAGCGCGAGAATCCGCCGCGCGGGCAACCAGGCCGTGGCTACCGTTCCCCCGTCCGCCGGCGAGGCCAGATCCACCCGGCCGCCGTGGAGGTTCAGGTAGGATTCGCTCAGGTAGAGGCCGATTCCCATGCCGTCGTGCTTGCGGCCAAACGCCCCGTCGGCCTGCTCGAACGGCCGCATGACTCTGTCCATGGCGTGATCCGGGATTCCCGGCCCCTGGTCGATCACCTCCACGGCATAGGCGCCGCTCGCCTTATCGACGCCCTCCACCCGGATGGTCCCACCTTCGGGCGAGAACTTCACGGCGTTGCGCACCAGATTGAGGAGCGCCGCTTCGAGCAGGTCTGGGTCGACGAGCAGACAGCGCACCGGCACCGTCCCCAACTGGATGGTCACGTCGCCGTCCGCGGTTTCGGCACGGGCGCGGGCAACCACCTTCGCCGCCAATTCGTCGCTCCGGACGTGCATTTCGTCCACGACAATGTGCTGGCTTTCAACCCGCGTCACGTCGAGCAGACTCTCCACAAGCTGCAACAGGTGCTGTCCGCTGTCCCGGATGTGCCGCGCGTATTCCGTATAGGCGGGCCTTCCCACCGGGCCGTGGATTTCCTGCCGGATCAGATCCGCGAAGCCATTGATCGCGTTCAGCGGCGTGCGCAGTTCGTGCCCCAGCATCGCCAGGAAGCGCGTCTTGGCGCTGTTCGCCGCATCCAGCTCCAGGTTGGCGTTGGCCAGGGCGCGTTCCGCCGCACGCTGGCGCGTGACATCCTGGAGAACCCCGAACACGGCCTGGAGCGCGCCGTCGTCGTCGCGTTCGACCTCGGCCTGGGCGTGCAGGATCCGGCGCACGCCGTCCCGGCGCACGAAGGTCAGGTCGACGACGCCCGGATCCTCGCCATCGAAGGCCAACCCGAAGAAGTCCTGCGCACACATGCGTTCCTCAGGCTCTACATGGGCAAGGAGGACGTTATAGCCCGGGTCGATCGCTTGCGGCGCGTACCCGAGCAAATCGTAGAGTTCCGCCGACCAGACGAACTCCCGCATGGCGATGTCCCAACACCAGTGGCCGAGATGCGCGACGTGCTGGGCCTGCCGGAGCCGGCGTTCGCGGGTTTGGAGCTTGGACTGCTGGATCTGCCAGTCGGTGAGATCGCGCATGAAAACGGCGAATCCGGCTTCCCCGCTTTCATCGATCTTGACCACCGACCCGCGCGCCGAAAACTCGCTGCCGTCGCGGCGCAGTCCTCTGATTTCCCCGGTCTGGCGCATCCAGTCGCTGTGCTGCGCGCCTTCGGCGAAGCGCGCGACGTACCGGCGATGCCGCGAGCGATAGCGCTGCGGCATGAGCACGTCGATGGACTGGCCCTTGAGTTCCTCGGCGCGCCACCCGAAGGTCCGCGCCGCGCCGGCGTTGATGCGCACCACACGCAGATCGCCGTCGACGATGATAACCGCTTCCGGCGACGCATCGACGAAACGCGTCACGAGAGCCTCGAGGCGGTTGCCCTCGTCCTCGCGCGCGTGCTCGGCCGTCACGTCCGCCTGCATGGCCATGTAATGGGTGATGCGCCCCTGACCGTCGCGGACGGGCGAGACGGACCAGCGCATCCGGAACGGCGTGCCGTCGCGGCGATAGTTCGTCGCCTCGCCGCGCCACGTCGTCCCGGCGCGCAGCGCGGCCTTCATGTCCCGGAACAGATTCCCCTCGGTCTCGGGCCCCTGGAGGATCCGCGGCGTGGCCCCCAGGACCCGGTCGCGCGGCCATCCGGTCATGACCTCGAACGCCCGATTGACGTAGACGATCCGGGGCCCGGGAACGTCGAGCGTCGCATCGGTAATCATCACCGCCGTCGGCGCGGCCTCAAGGAAAGGCCAATCGTTGGATGCGCCCAGCGCGCCCGCCGGATCCCTCAGCTCGGACATCGGCCGTTCCCCTTCTTTTAAGCGGTGCCGCGTTTCACGCTCACCCCGATTTGACGCTTCCGACGAAGGAGTCGGCCTTTTGCTGGAGCGTCTCGGTCTTGTCGTGGAGTTGCTTGACGGCCGAGGCCACCTGCTCCGCGGCCGAGCTGGTCTCCTGGGCGGCGTCGTTGACCCCGGAAATGTCGCGCGTGACCGCCTGCGTCCCCGTCGAGGCCTGCTGGACGTTCGTGGAAATGTCCTGCGTCGCCGAGGTCTGCTCCTCGATCGCCGAGGCGATGGACGAGGCCGACTCGTCGATCTGGCGAACCGTCCGGGCGATGTTGTCGATCGCCTCGACCGCCTGGTTCGTCTGGTTCTGGATGTTCGTGATCCGCTGCGCGATGTCGTCCGTCGCCTTCGTCGTCTGGTTCGCCAGGTTCTTGACCTCGCCCGCCACAACGGCAAAGCCCTTGCCCGCCTCGCCGGCGCGCGCCGCCTCGATGGTCGCGTTCAGCGCAAGCAGGTTGGTCTGCTCCGCGATGTCCTTGATCATGTTGACCACGTCGCCAATCTCGTTCGCCGCCGTGGCCAGTTCGTTGACCTGCTGCCCCGCGGAATCGGCGGCGTCGCGCGCCGAGCGCGCCTGCATGCTCGCCTGCGAGATCTGCCCGCTGATCTCCTGGATGGAGTTGGACAGCTCCTCGCTCGCAGAGGCCACCGTGTCCACGTTGCTCGCCGCCTGCTCCGCCGCGGCGGCAACCGACTGCGCCTTTTCCGTCGTCGTCTCGGAAACCCGGCCCATCCGCTGAGCCGCCTGCTGAAGCTGCTGCGTCGCCGAGGTCACCTCCTCGATCACGCCGCCCATGTCGCGCTGGAAGCTGTCAGCGAGATCGTGCAGCGCCTGCTTGCGCTCACGCTCCGCCTGCCGCTCCTTCTCCGCCTGCTCTTCCTTGAGGCGGTCGCGCTCCTGGGCCTGCTCCTTGAGATACCGCAGCGCCCCGGTCATCTGATCGACCTCGTCGCCGCGGTTGGTCGCCGTGATCGCGACATCGCGCTCGCCGTTGGCGAGCCGGGTCATGGCATCCACCGCCCCACGTAGCGGCCGGACGATCCCGTAGCGGGAGAGAAGCCACGCGATCACCATGCCGATGGCGATCCCGCCGACCCCGATGACGATCACCATTTGCCGCGCAAGCGAGGCCGTGCTGGCGGCCGCCTGCCGCCGCTTGTCGGCCTGGTCTGCGACAACCTCGATGAAGGCCTTGATCCGCTCGGCGGCCTTGTCCGCCGCCGGCCGGCTCTCTCGCAGCGTTCTGAAAATGCTGGCCAATCCGAGTTCGCCGGCTTGCTGCTTCTCGCCGATCTTCAGCGTCTCGTCGAGCTTTTTACCGTACGTGCGATACGCCGTCTCGAATTCGCCCAGCGCTTTTCTTTCGATTTCACTGGAAAGCGTCGCCCTGGCTTCCTCGAGGTGGCGCCTGATTTGTTCACGCCGCGCTTCGATCTCTTTGCGGATCTCGGGGAACGCATTCGGGTTGGAAGCCAGCCGGTATTCGCTCCGGCTTATATAGAGAATATCCTCCTGCAGCCGCGCGCCCAGGTCGGTCTCGACCGTGGTCTGCTGAACGCCCTCGGTGGCCGACTCCAGTCGCGCCAGCCCCCACAATGCCACGGCGCCGATCATCACGGATATCATGGCCATGATACCGGCCAGCCCGAGGATCTTGGCCGACATCGTCATGAAGCCGGTGCGCCGCGAACCGTCGCTTGTCTGCACTGCCATGCTCACCGATCCTTTCCGTTCCCGCAGGCCCGAATCCCGACCCGGCCTGCTGTTCGCCGTCGTACCGTACCTCCCGTCCGATTTAGGATAAATTGATATCCGTTCGTAGCAAGGTAAACACGATCCCGCTGCCCCTGGGACGACGGGTCGGCCGCACCATTGCGTTCGCGGCAAAGCCCCAACAAAACACCCGTATCGAGTTGGCGGGCGTCCCGGCTGTGTGGCTCCGATGGGAACATCCCCGTGCTTGTGCGAATGGACCGGCGACTTCACATTTGCGCCGATTGGATATCGCGTGCGCAGAAGGGGCCGGGAGCGGTATCAGGACCGCAGTGGTCAAACACCCTGCCATCGCCCTCCTCCTGATGGATGCCGTGATGACCGGCCGCGGCATGGATCGGGTGTTGCCGCATCCGGGTGATCCGAGGCGCCAGGAGCCGTCCACGCCCGAGCTGGGGACTGCGACTCAGGCGACGTCGTCCGCATCCGGTGCACGGCCGTTGCCGGGCGCTCCGACGATATCGATCTCGGCCAGCGTATCGGCGAAGCTCGCGTAGCTGGCGTCGACATCCGCGAATGGCAGGCGCAGCTCCGCCTTGGTCGGTTCAGCGCCCTCGGCGCCGAGTTGCCTCGCGGTTTGCTGGGCGAGTTCGATGCGCTGGCGCAGGGTGGTGGCTGCCATACCCAACGCACGACGCAAAAAGCGCGCCGCCCGGAGGACGGCGCGCTCATTATAATACGGACGGATGTCCAGATGTCAGATGTCGCCGCGAATCAACCCTTCTTGGCGATCTGGTCGGCCTTGTCGACCATCGCGCGCGCCTGGCGGATCGAGGCGAGGTCGATGAGCTTGCCGTCGAGCGTGACGGCGCCCTTGCCCTCTTTCTGCGCCTCGTCCATGGCGTCCAGGATCCGCCGGGCCTGCTGGACGTCCTTGTCCGCCGGCGTGTTGATCTCGTTGGCGAGTTCCACCTGCGAGGGGTGAATCGCCCACTTGCCCTCGCAGCCCAGGACGGCCGCGCGCTTGGCCTGCGCCTTGAAGCCCTCGGTGTCCTGGACGTCGCCGAATGGCCCGTCAAGCGGGCGCAGGCCGTGGGCGCGCGCCGCCACGACCAGGCGCGCGATGGCGTAGTGCCACATGTCGCCCCAGTGATACGCACGCTCGCCGCTGTCCAGGGTATCCGTGAGCACACCGTAGGCCGGGTTGGGCCCACCAATGGTGGTGATGCTCATCTTCGTCGACGCGGCATAGTCCGCCACGCCGAAGTGCAGGCTCTCATTCCGCGGGCTCGCCCCGGCGATCTCGTGGATGTTCGCCATGCCCAGCGCCGTCTCAATGAGCAGCTCGAAGCCCAGCTTCTTCTTCCGGCCGATGGCCGCCTCAACCTGGGTGACCAGCATGTCCACGGCGTAGACGTCGGCGGCCGTGCCGACCTTGGGAATCATGATCAGATCCAGGCGGTCGCCCGTCTGCTCCAGGATGTCCACGACGTCCCGGTACATATAGTGCGTATCGAGGCCGTTGATGCGCAGCGAGACGGTCTTGTCGCCGAAGTCGATGTCGTTCAGTGCGGAGATAATGTTGCGCCGCGCCTGCGCCTTGTCATCCGGCGCCACGGCGTCCTCGACATCGAGGAAAACCACGTCCGCCGGCGATTCGGCGGATTTCTCCACCATCTTCGCATTGCTGCCCGGCACCGCCAGCTCGCTGCGGTTAAGGCGCGCCGGCGCCTGCTCGAAACTCGTGAAGCTCATTGACGTCTCCCCTTATAAACCGAATAAACCGACCGAGCGCCGCCGCCTCCCGTGCGCGGCGCCGCAGGTTGCACATTGATAGGCAACGTGCCGGCTCGCCCGCCGGCTTTCAAGCCTCCCCGATCATCCGGATACGCGTCACAGCCCCGGAATGTCGAGCCCGCCCCCGGCGAGCGGGTGGTGGGTCGCGACCAGATCGCGCAGCCGTTCGTCCAGGACGTGTGTATAAATCTGAGTCGTGGAGATGTCCGCGTGGCCAAGCATGGTCTGCACCGCGCGCAGCTCCGCGCCGCGGGCGAGCAGATGCGTGGCGAAGGCGTGACGGAGCACGTGCGGCGAGACCCTGGCCGGCTCGATCCCCGCCTCGACGGCGAGCTGCTTGAGCATCTGCGCCACCCGCGCCCGCGTCAGATGCCCCGATTTCGACCGGCGCGAGGGAAAGAGCCAGCGCGCGTCCTTGCCGTCGGCGGTGAACTGCGCGCGCACCGGCAGATAGGCCATCAGGGCCGAGCGCGCCGACTCGCCCAGGGGCACGCTGCGCTCGCGCCCGCCCTTGCCCCGGACGACCAGCATCTCGGGCTGGCGTCGCAGCGCGCGGTCGGGAAGCGCGACCAGCTCGCTCACGCGCAGCCCGCTGGCATAGAGCGTCTCCAGCAGCGCGTTCAGGCGCAGGTAATAGGGTGTCTCGGCCGCCTTCGCCGCGTTCAGCAGCGCATCCACCTCGGTCTCGCTCAGGATTCGGGGCAGGGGCCGGCCCTGGCGCGGCGAATCCAGGGGATCGGTGGGGTCGTCGCCGCGCACGCCCTCGGAGAACAGGAAGCGGTAGAACTGGCGCAGCGTCGACAGCCGCCGCGCCACCGTCCGCGACGCAAGGTCGCGCCGGGCGAGCTCCGCCAGATAGGCGCGCAGATCGTCCGGCCGCGCCTCGGTCAGGGGCACGGCGATCCGGGCGGCCAGATCGTCCAGGTCGCGCCGGTACGCCTCGAGCGTGTTGGCGGCGCCGCCGCGCTCGCCCGCCTGCATCTCCAGAAAGCGTTCGACCCAGCCGGCGTCGCCCATGCCCCTGCGCGTCTCCCCGGCATCACACGCCGTTGGCCAGCGCGGCCTCAACGGCCAGCCGGCGTGCCGTGTCCGTGAGCCCCACCTGGCGCAGCGCCGTCAGCGCCGTGTTGAGCGTCACCGGATGCACCTGCGCAAGTCCCGTCTCGCCCAGGGCGATCACGGCGAGCAGCGCCACCTCGCCCACGCGTGCGCCCATCCCCGCCTGTTGCAGGGCGTAGATCAAATCCGCCGAGGGCACGGACCGGGGCTGCGCCGGTGCATCCGCCGTCATGGCGAGCCAGGTCCGCGGGTCGCCCTCCTGGAGCGCCTGGAAGGCCGCGCGCAGCAGCCCCTCCTGGAGGGCCAGGCGCGCGCCGTCGGCCGGTTGCGCGCCGCGCCAGGCGGCCAGGCCACCGTTCATGGGCACCGCCGCGGCGCCGGACATGCGCGCATAGGGCCAGAGCGCCGTCAGCGCGGTGGCCGCGTCGGGCGTGATGACGGCCTCTTCCCGGGCCAGTTTGAGCCATTCCGTCGCCGCGTCGGCACGCCCCGCGGCGTAGAGGGCGCGCCCGGCCGTGCCGGCGAACCAGGTCAGTTCCGGCCGCGGGCCGTCCTGCAGCAGAAGCGGCACGAACGCGCGCACGACGCCGGCATAGCGGTCGTCCGGGACGGCCCGGAACACCGCCGCCAGGATCCGGGCGCGCCGGGCCGGGCTGGACGCGCGCACCGCCGCCTCGAAGTGCAGCGCGCGCCGTTCCGCCGGGGCGAGCGCGCCCGCCGCCGGCGGCGCCAGGACGAGCCGGCGTTCGCGCGCGGCCGTGACCAGGCTGTCGGGAAACTCGATCGCACGGTAGAGCCGGCGCAGCTCGGCGGGCCGCAACAGGTCCGCGGCGACCGCCCGTTCCGCCGCGGCCACGCGCCGCCGCGCCGGGGTGGCGGCGTGCCGGGCGACGGCGGCGGCAAGCCCCGGATCGGTGCCGCCAGTCGCCAGCGATGCGGGCAACGCCCGGTCGCCGGTGAGCAGCAACGCCCGCGCCATGGGCGGATACGGCGGCCCGGGCAGCGGCGCCTCGGCGCGCACGGCGTCGTACACGGCGAGGAAGCGCGACGGCCGGTCCGCCATCTCGCGCATCAACGAAACGGTCAGTCCCGCCTGCTGCGCCTGTCCACGGGCGAGTTGGCAGACGGCGAGCGCCTCCTGCCAGAACACCCTGTCGGCCCGGCCGGCCATGGCGTCGACGATCCGGCAGGCCTGTTCCGTCTCGCCCGCCATGAACGCCGCGGTGACGCGGGTGCGCCTTAACGCGGGCGTCTGGTCGCGCCGGGGCACGACGCGCAGAAGCGCAACCACGTCGCTATAGTGCCCCATGGCCATCAGCCGGTCGAGGCGCAGGCGCAACAGGCTCGGCGCGTCGCTCTCGGGCGTCTGGCGGCGTTTCGGCGGGGCGCTGCTGGACAGCAGCAGGCGCCGGGCGAGCGCGCGCAGCGCGGGCGCATCCAGCTCGGCGGGCATGCGCGGGAGCAGGCTCGCCACCACCCGGCGCGGCGTCTCGCGCCACATGTCCGGGCCCAGCCCACCCGCGTCGGGGTCCAGGATGCCCAGTGTGCTCGCGTCCAGCTTGCCCAGGCGGTCGATCTCGATTCCCTCGGGATCGGCGCGCCCCGACGCACCATTACCTGTGGAAGCTTCGCCCGGCGCGCCATTGCCCGGCGAAGCATTGCCGCCGGAACCAGAACCGCCGGAAGCCGTGTCCGTCGCCGCGTCCCCGGGCGCCGCCTGCGCGCCGTCGCCGTCCGTTTCGCCGTCGCCGGCCGCCGGCGCGTCATCCGCCCGGTCGCGGGCCGACTCGCCGTCCTCGCCGGCGGGCGCGGGGGCCGGCACGGGATCCAGCTCCATGGGCCCGAGCCGGCTGGGCGCGCCGCTGCCATCGGAGCCGTTCTGTGCCAGGGCCGGCGACATCCCGGCGAACGCGAGCGCCAGGACAAGCGCGCGCATCCGCTTACGGCTGGAAGCGCTCATTCGGAATGACTTTCTCGACGTTGTGCGTCGGCGCGGGAATGTCCCAGGTCATCAGGAACACCCCACCGGCGGCGAGGCCGCCCAGGAGAAGGATCAACACGAAAAAGCTCAAACGTGCCATGCGCCGTCCGTTTCGTCGTTGCTTCCCGTCGTTGCTTCCGGCCCCACTCGCGGCGGATGCTTGCACCATCCCAGCGTTGCTGTGATAGGCTTGCAATATGGCAACATCGCGGCATCCGCCGGCCGGGTCGGTGAGCGTGCCGCACGCGCGCCGCCGCGTCGATTCCGACCGTACCGCACGGGACACGAAAGGACGCCTTGTCACAACCGCTGGAGCTTCCCCGCAGCATCGTGCTGGTCGGCCTGATGGGCGCGGGCAAGACCTGCATCGGCCGCCGCCTGGCGCAGCGCCACGATCTGGCGTTCCGCGACGCCGACGCCGAGGTCGAGGCCGCGGCCGGGCGCGCCATTCCCGAGATCTTCGAGACCTACGGCGAGGGCGCGTTCCGCGACTGCGAGCGCAAGGTGATCGCGCGGCTGCTCGGCGAATCGCCCCACGTGCTCGCCACCGGCGGCGGCGCGTTCATGAACGCGCAGACGCGCAGCCTCATCAAGGCGCGCGGCATTTCGGTGTGGCTGCGTGCCGACCTCGAGCTGCTGGTGCGGCGCACCGCCCGCCGCAACAACCGGCCCCTCCTCCAGGGCGGCGATCCGCGCCGGATCCTCAGCGATCTCATGACCGAGCGCTACCCGGTGTACGCCGAGGCCGATGTCGTCGTGGACAGCCTCGACGGTCCGCCCGAGCACACCGTCGACCGCGTGCAGGCCGCCGTGCGCCGCTTCATCGCCGAGCACGACCCGGCGCCCCCGTCGGCGGCCGAATCCGTCGCCGTGGACGCCGCGAACGGCCGCTGCCTGTCCTGAGCACAGCCATGCCGTGGCGAGCGCGACCATCGTGCGCAAGCGAGTTCCTGCTGTGAACGAGGTCCTTTCGTGAGCGAAACCGAGACCCTGCGCGTCGACCTGGGCGCGCGCAGCTACGACATCGTGGTGGGCGCCGGCCTCCTGGCGCGCGCCGGTGAGCTGCTGGCGCCGCTGCTCCAGCGCCCGCGCGTCTTCGTCGTGACCGACGAAAACCTCGCCGAACAGCACCTGCCCGCCCTGGTGCGCGGCCTCGCAACGGGCGGGATCGCCGTGGAGAGCCTGGTTCTCCCCGCCGGTGAGTTCACCAAGGATTTCCAACACCTCCAGCGCGTCGTCGAGACGCTTCTGGAAAAAGGCGCCGAGCGGCGGGACACCGTTATCGCGCTGGGCGGCGGCGTGATCGGCGATCTCGCCGGCTTCGCCGCGGCCGTCACCCTGCGCGGCATCGACGTGGTTCAGGTCCCCACCACCCTGCTCGCGCAGGTGGACAGCTCCGTGGGCGGCAAAACCGGGATCAACAGCGCGCACGGCAAGAACCTGGTGGGGGCGTTCCACCAGCCGCGCGCCGTCCTGGCGGACACCGACGTCCTCGATACGCTGCCCCTTCGGCAACGCCTCGCCGGCTACGCCGAGGTGGTCAAGTACGGCTGCATCGACGATCCGGGCTTTTTCGCCTGGCTGGAGACCAACGGCCTCGACGCCATCGAGGGGGAACGCGCGGCGCGCCGGCACGCGGTGGTGCGCTCGTGCCGGCGCAAGGCCGACATCGTCGCCGCGGACGAGCGCGAGTCCAGCGGCGCGCGCGCCCTGCTCAACCTGGGCCACACCTTCGCCCACGCCCTTGAGGCGGCGTGCGGCTACGGGGATGCGCTGCTCCACGGCGAGGCGGTGGCCATCGGCACCGTCCTGGCCGCGGACCTGTCCGTGGAACTGGGCCACTGCCCGGCCGAGCACGCGGTGCGCATCCGCAACCACCTGGCGGCCGTGGGCCTGCCCACGAGCCCGGCGCAGGTGCCCGGGCGGGTCTTCGAGCCGGAGCGGCTGATGGCCCATATGCAAAAGGACAAGAAGGTGCGCGACGGGCGCACGACTTTCGTCCTGCTCAACGGTATCGGCGGCGCGTTCCTGTCGCGGGACGTCCCGGCGGATGCCGTACGCGCCCTGCTCGCGACGGCGGTCGCCGCCTGAGACCCGGCCATCGCCTTCACGCCCGACATCGGATCGCACGATACACCATGGGAACCGACCTTCTTCTCGCCATCCTCGGGATCGCCGGGCTTCTCCTGGCGTCCGGTTTCTTTTCCGGTTCGGAGACGGCGCTGACGGGCGCCTCGCGGCCGCGCATGCACGCCATGGAACAGCAGGGCTCAGCCGGCGCGGCCATGGTCAACCGGTTGTGGCAGCGCAAGGAGCACCTGATCGGCGCGATCCTGCTCGGCAACAACCTGGTCAACATCATGGCTTCGGCGATCGCCACCGGCGTGCTCGTCCGGCTCGTGGGCGACGCGGGCGTGCTTTACGCCACGGTTGTGATGACGCTGCTGGTGCTCATCTTCTCCGAGGTGCTGCCCAAGACCTACGCCATCCACAACGCCGACAAGATGGCCGTACATGTCGCGCCGGTGATGCGCGTCTTCGTGGTGGTCTTCGGTCCCGTCACCCACGCCATCTACGTCTTCGTCCATCAGGCGCTGAAGCTCGTGGGCGTGGACATCGGCGCGCCGCTGGGCTCGGCGCAGACGGAGGAGGAGCTGCGCGGGGCCATCGACCTGCACGCCGGCGGTGGCGAGGAGGTACGCCAGGAGCGGCAGATGCTCCGTTCCGTCCTCGACCTGGGCGACGTCGAGGTGGGCGCGATCATGACCCACCGCAAGAACATCGTCACGGTGAACGCCGACCTGCCGCCCGAGGAACTGATCCGCCAGGTGCTCGCCGCGCCCTACACGCGGATCCCGCTGTGGCGTGGGACCTCGGACAACATCGTGGGCGTTCTCCACGTCAAGAAGCTGTTCAACGCGGTCAAGGCCGCGGACGGCGAGCTGGACCAGATCGACGCCGCCGCCCTGGCCAACGAGCCCTGGTTCATCCCGGACGCCACGGACCTGTTGAGCCAGCTCCAGTCGTTCCGGCGCCGGCACGAACATTTCGCCATCGTCGTGGACGAGTACGGCGAGCTGCTGGGAATCGTCACGCTGGAAGACATCCTCGAGGAGATCGTGGGCGAGATCTCCGACGAGCACGACACCGAGATCGAGGGCGTCAAGCCGCTCAAGGACGGGGCGATCGTGGTCGAGGGGACGGTGACCATCCGCGACCTGAACCGGCAGTTCGAATGGCGCCTGCCCGACGAGGACGCCTCCACCATCGCCGGCCTCGTGCTCCACGAGGCGCAGCGCATCCCGGACGTGGGTCAGGTCTTCGTGTTCCACGATTTCCGCTTCGAGATCCTGGGCCGGCAGCGCAACCAGATCACCTCGATCAAGATCACCCCGCCCGAGACGGCCGCGCCGGAAGCCGATGGCGAGGCGGTCGAGACGTTGGGGGAATCCGGCTGACCGCCCCTACGCCACACGTACCCTTGCGTCGCCGGCTTGACGTTTGCTGCCCGGGCCGTAAAGTGTGCGCTGCAACATTGGCCCGCTTTCGGAGAAACGCCATGCCCTTGTCCGCCCCGGCCGAGCGCGAGGAACTGCACCAGCGCCGCTACGACTTCCGCGGGTTCCGGCGCCGCGACGGGCTGTGGGATGTCGAGGGCTGGATCGCGGATACCAAGACCTACAGCTTCTCCAATTACGATCGCGCCAACGTGGCCGCGGGCGAGCCGCTGCACGAAATGGCCGTTCGCATCACCCTTGGCGAAGATTTCGTCGTCCGCGACATCGAAGCGGCGACCGACGCGAGCCCGTTCAACGTCTGCCCCGAGATCGCGGGGAACTATACCAAACTCATCGGCGCGCGCATGGGGGCGGGCTGGCGCCGCACGGTGCGGAACGCCATGGGCGGCACCGAAGGGTGCACCCATATCACCGAACTGATCGGCGCCATGGCGACCGTGGCCTTCCAGACCATGTATCCCATCCTCGCCGCGGAGGGGAAGATCAAGCCGACGGGCGGCCAACGTCCGCCGCTGCTCGACAGCTGCTACGCCTTCCGCAGCGACGGCCCGATCGTCGCGCGCGAGTACCCGGCGTATTATACCGGCCCGGGAGAAGCAGCCGGCGAAGGATAAGAAGGAGGCTAACCTCCGGCCGCCCTTCCACGAACGCCGTGGGGCCATGCACAGGGCGGTTTCGACCCATACGTGCGATCCCTCCTGTGCTCATGCCGTTCGGCCCCCGATTGGCGCGAAGCGGCGCAAAGCGGGATTGGCACGCCCCGCCCGCATCGCTATACACGCGCGCGTTCCCAATCCACGCCGCAGGGTGCGCATACCGACATGACGTCCGAGCCATCCGTCGCCGGTGCGGGTTCCGCCCCGTCCGGCAAGCCAAAGAAGCGCGAGCACTGGGCCTCCCCGCTGGGCGCCATCTTGGCCGCCGCGGGCTCCGCCATCGGCCTGGGCAACATCTGGCGCTTTCCCTACCTCGCCGGGGAGAACGGCGGGGGCGCGTTCGTCCTGATCTATCTCGGCCTCGTCTTCACCATCGGGCTGAGCGTCCTGGTCGCCGAACTCGCCATCGGCCGCCTCGCCCAGGCCAACGCCGTCACGGCGTTCCATCGGCTGGGTAAGCCACGCTGGGCCGTCATCGGTTGGCTGGGCGTGGCCTCGGCACTCATCATCCTGTCCTTCTACAGCATTGTCGCCGGCTGGACCGTCGCCTACGCCGGCAAGATGGCGGCCGGCGCGTTCACCGCCGAGGGGACGCAGGCGGCCGACGTGTTCAATGCCTTCGTGGCGCAGCCGCTCACCCCGCTGCTCTTTGGTGCCGGCTTCATGACGGTGACGGCTGTCGTCATCTGGCGCGGTGTCAGCCGCGGGATCGAGCGCCTGAGCCTGGTGCTCATGCCGCTTCTGCTGCTCCTTCTCGTTGCCCTCATGGTGCGCGCGCTCACCCTCCCGGGCGCACTGGACGGCGTGGCCTTCCTCTTCGCGCCGGACTTTGGCGCAGTCGATTTCGACACCATCAACGCCGCGCTGGGCCAGGCGTTCTTCTCCCTTTCGCTGGGCCTGGGCGCCATGCTCACCTACGGCAGCTACATGAACAGCGCGCACAACGTGGGCCGGTCGGCGGGGGCGATCGTCGCACTGGACACCGGTATCGCCATTTCGGCCGGACTGGTGGTGCTCCCCGCGGTGTTCGCCTTCGGCCTGGAGCCCGGCGCGGGGCCCGGTCTGGTCTTCGTCACCCTGCCCGAGATCTTCGCCCAGATGCCCCTGGGGCAGGTCTTCGGGACGCTGTTCTTCGTCCTGCTCGCCTTCGCCGCGCTGACCAGCACGGTGGCGCTGATGGAGCCGGTCTGCGCCTTTCTCATCGGCGCGCGCGGGATGCGCCGGCACACGGCGGCCGTACTCACGGGCATGGTGGCGTTTGTGCTGGGCATTCCGTCCTCGTGGTCGCTGGGCATGTGGTCGGGCGTCACCCTGTTCGACATGACCATCTTCGACATCGCCGACTACGTCACGGCGAAGCTGATGCTCCCCCTGGGCGGCCTGCTCATCGCCGTGTTCACCGGCTGGGTGCTGGGCGGTCGGATCGAGGCGAGCCTGGCGCCGCAGGGCGGCGGGGGCGTGCTCGTCGCCGGCTGGCGCCTGGTCGTGCGCTTCCTCGCCCCGGTGGCCATCGCCTGGATCCTGGTTAGCGGCCTCCTCGGCGGTTGAGCCCGCATCTCGCCCGAAAGGGCGCGGCTCTAGCCCTTGTGCCCGGTGGGGCGCTGCCGACATCACCGTGCAGCGGCGCCGCACCCGGGCCGGGGAGATGCGCATGCTCGATCAGCCCAAGCCGCCCGAGCGCGAAACGGGCGCGCAGCATCACCACCATCACCACGTGGTGGGAATCGACGCCCTGCTGCCCGACGAAATCGCCAGCAAGGTCCAGCACGGCGGCGCCGAAAAAGCGCGCATGGCCGTCACGCCGCTGCTAACCCTGGCCGTGCTCGCGGGCGCGTTCATCGGTTTCGGCGCGCTCTTCGCCATGGGCGTAACCGTCGGCACCGACGCCGCCGGTGTCCCGGCGGGGTTCTCGGCGCTGGTCGGCGGGATTGCGTTCTCTCTCGCCCTGGTCCTGGTCATCATCGGCGGCGCGGAGCTGTTCACCTCCAACAACCTGATGGTCATCGCCCTGGTCAGCGGGCGGATCCGAAGCTGGGAATTGGTGCGCGCCTGGGTGGTGATCTACATCGGCAACCTGCTGGGCGCCATCGCCACCGCCGCGATTTCCGTCGCGGCCGCGATCAGCCGTGCGCACGATTCCGCCATCGGCGCCAAGGCCACGGCCGTGGCCGCACGCATGGCCGAGCTGGACGGCACGGAGACCTTCTTCGCCGGGATGCTGGGCAATGTCCTGGTCTGCCTGGCGGTCTGGATCAGCTACAGCGGGCGCACCACCACCGACCGCATTCTGGCCGTAACCTTTCCCATCACCGCGTTCTACGCCCTGGGGCTGGAACACGTCATTGCCACGATGTTCTATTTTCCGCTGGCCTACTTCCACGCCCTGGCCGAGGGCGCGACCGCCGGCCCCCTCGCCTTCACCGGGACGGGCGCGGACGTGCTCGACCTTCCCGACTTCCTGGCGCACCTGGGTGCGGTCACCGCGGGCAACGTGGTGGGCGGCGGCGTGCTCGTGGGGACGGTGTACTGGTTCATCTACCTGCGCCGGGACGGGCTGCGGCGCTGACCCGGCCGTGGGCGCGCCGCCCGCGGCATGACAAGCTGTGCCCCGTGGACACCCTGTCACCATCCGGAAAAAAGGGGAGACGTCGCCATGCCGCTGGGGTTCATCACCGTCCTGCTCGTTTGCCAGCTCGGGGGTGAGGTGGTCGCGCGCCTGCTTGACCTGCCCTTGCCCGGCCCCGTCATCGGGATGCTGATCCTGTTCGCCGGGCTCGTCATCCACGGGCGCATCCCGGATGGCCTGCAGACGGTCGCGGGCGGGCTTCTCAACAACCTGTCGCTGCTGTTCGTCCCCGCGGGCGTGGGCGTGGTCACGCACATCGGCCTGGTAGCGCAGGCCTGGCTGCCCCTGACCGTGGCCCTGGTGGTCAGCGTGGTGCTAACCGTCGCGGTCACCGCGCTGGTCTTCGCCCGCCTGTGCCAACGCCTGGGCATGCCGCCCGAGGGCGACGCGTACAAGCCGGGCGGCCGGGTGTGAGCAGGCGCCATGGAGGGCGAACTCTATCGCATCTGGGTCTATCTCGCGGAGAAGCCGCTGATGGGCCTGACCACGACGCTGCTGGCCTACCAAGCGGGGCAGTGGCTGTACGCCCGCACCCGCATGTTCCCGCTGTGCAACCCGGTCCTGATCGCGGTGACCGTGCTCGCGGGTTTCCTCTACGTCACGGACACCCCGTACCGGCTGTACTTCGACGGCGCGCAGTTCGTGCACTTCCTGCTCGGCCCGGCGACGGTGGCGCTCGCGGTGCCGCTCTACCGCAACGTGGCGCAGCTCAAACGGACGGCGGTGCCGCTGACCGCCGCCCTGCTCGCGGGCGCCGTGACAGCCGTGGGTTCCGCCGTGGGGCTGGCGTGGCTGCTCGGCGCGGGCGGCCAGACGCTCGCCTCGCTCGCGCCCAAATCCGTAACCACCCCCATCGCCATGGGCATCAGCGAGAGCCTGGGCGGCCTGCCCTCGCTGACGGCGGTGCTGGTGATTCTCACCGGGATCCTGGGCGGCGTCCTGGCGACCTGGACGCTCAACGTGCTGCGCATCTCGGACTGGCGAGCGCGCGGTTTCGCGGTGGGCCTGGCGGCGCACGGGATCGGCACGGCGCGGGCGATCCAGCTCAACGAGGTCGCGGGTGCGTTCGCCAGCCTCGCCATCGGGCTGAACGGCGTGGCCACGGCGGTCCTGCTGCCGCTGGTGGTGGCATTGCTGACCTGATGGGAAGACACTAGCGCACGAGGCGGACGAGGTCGCGGAAAGCGTCCGTGCCCGCGCGCTCCAGCCATTCGAAGATCACCATTTCCGTGCTCACAACGCCGGCGCCGCCGGCGCGCAGCCGAGCCAGCGCCAGCTCGCGGTTCTCGGCCGCCCGCGAGCCCACGGCGTCGGCCACCACGAACGCCGCATAGCCCTGGCCCATGCCGCCGAAGGCGGTCTGGAGCACGCACACGTGCGCCTCGGTGCCGACCAGGACGACCTGGTCCCGGCCCGTTTCACGCAGCCGGCGCCCAACCTCGGGCGCCCGCAGGGCATCGAACGTGTTTTTCTCGATTCGCGCGTCAGCATCCAACCGCTCGCGCAGGGGTTCAACCGTATGGCCCAGGCCGCGGGGATACTGCTCGCTCGCCGCAACCGGGATATCCAGCCGATTCGCCGCGTCGATCAGGCGGCCGGTGCGCTCGATGACCGCGTCGTGACCGGGAATGGCGGGCACGAGCTTTTCCTGAATATCCGTGACCAGGAGCACGCTTCGCCGCGGATCGAGCAGGCTGGGTGCCGGGGCATCTGAGGACATGGGCGCGATCTCCGTACAGGTTCGGCGGTTCGCCGGGAACGGCTCGGGCATTCGCCGGGGGAGGCTGCCCGTGGGCGCCGCCGCATATCAAGCCGAAAGCCGAAACGCGCCACGCGATGGGTCTGCTCAGCGTAATATGTTCACGTGTAGCGCGGCCACCACGATTGTGTTGCTTACTCCCCGAAAGATCGTGCAGGCTTATTGGCGCAGATACGAAATAATGCGATCCAATGGGGAGGGCCAATGCGACGCTTGTGCCGGATCGGTGCTGCGATTGTTTTCGCGCTCGCCGGTGTAACGGCCGGTTCGTCCGCGGGCAGCGCCAAGACATTCACGTTTCTAACCGAAAGCCTGCCGCCGTTCAACCACGGCGAACAGGAGAACGTGAAAGGCCCGTCGCGCGCCATCGTCGACGCGGTGTGCCAGCGGCTGGACGCCGACTGCCGCTTCGAACTGCTGCCCAAAAAGCGCATGATGCACCGTGCTCGCAACGGCGAGGCGGACGGCCTGTTCTCGCTGGGCCGGAACGCCGAGCGCAAGGAATGGATGTATTTTTCCAAGCCGCTGTTGCAGACCGAATACGGCTTCTTCGTGCGCGCTGGCGACGACATGGCCTATGAACGCCCCGCCGACCTCGCCGGCTACCGCGTGGTCACCTATGGCCCCTCGAACATGGCCAAGGCGCTGCGCACGCTGGTCGAAACGGAACGCCCGGGGGTCGCCGGCGTCACCATCGACACGAACCTGCGCCTGTCGTTCCGCAAGCTTGTCGGTGGCCGCTACGGTGACCAGGCGGCCGTTTTCAGCAACCGCGATGTCGGACGCCACCACCTTCGGCACGACAACATCACCGGGGTGCGCTACGCCGGGGCGCAGCGCCGCCTGACCTACCACGTCGGCTTCCCGAAAAAGGCGGTTTCGCGCGATTTCGTCCAGCGCTTCGATGCCGCGCTCACGGCGCTCCGCGAGCAGGGACGCGTGGCCGAGATCCTGGCCGAGCACGACATGGAAGCAGCGCAGCTCGCGCGGTGAGCCGCAGCGGATTCCGCTACGCCCGGATGGAACCCGGCGGCCCCCGCGGTTGTCTCAAGAGTAAGGGCGGATCATCGCCGCCGGACAGCCCCTTGAGCCGCGAGGTGCCGTGACCGACAGCGACATGACCTGGCTGCTCGCACGCGAGACGCCGCGCCTGCGCCGCTTCGCCATCGCCATGACGGGCAGCGTCGAGCAGGGCGACGACCTCGTGCAGGACACACTGGAGCGCGCCCTGCGCAAGCAGAACCAGTGGCGCCGCGAGTCCAGCGTGCGCGCGTGGTTGTTCACCATCCTCTACCGCATCCACCTGAATCAGGTGAAACGGCGGCGCACCGAGCAGGCCTCGGTCTCGGCCATGGAACGCAGCGAGGTGACGCCGCCCAACCAGGACAGCCACGTCGAGATGCTCAACATGGCCGCGGCGCTGCGCGCCCTTTCGCCCGACCAGCGCGACGCCGTGCTCCTCGTGGGCCTGGAGGGCTTCGCCTACGATGAGGCAGCGCGCGTGATGGGCGTGCCCGTGGGCACGCTAAAGTCCCGGCTCTACCGCGGGCGCGAGGCGCTTTGGGCGGTGCGCGGCGGCGGCCGCGGGGCGCGCGTGGGAAAGGCGGGCCCATGACGGACGACAGCGGCATCACCGAACTCGACCTGCTGGCCTACGCCGACGGCCGCCTGGAGCCGGCGCGCGCGCAGAAGGTCGAAGCCGCATTGGCCGCCGACCCCGAGCTGCGCGCCAAGGTGGCCGATTTCGCCGCGCAGAACCGGGAGCTGGCGGCACAGTTCGACGCCTACGCCAACGCGCCGCTGCCCGAGCGGCTGGCACGCGTCCTGGCACCGCGCCGCGAACGGCCGGCGCGCCGTCGGGTCCGGGCAGCCGTGGTGCAGGCGGCGGCCGTGGTGCTGATCGCGCTGGCCGCGGGCACGGGCGGCTGGACCCTGGGCCGGATGGACCGGCGCGGCGGATCGGGGGCGGAGGTGCTCGCCGGCGCCGCAGCCCTGCACGAGACCGGACGGCCCGGACGCAGCGCCACGGCGGATACCGGTGGGTCGGCGCGCCCGCTGACCTGGTTCGCCGACCGCATCGCGCTGGAGCTGCAGCTTCCCGACCTGCGCGACCGGGGCTTCGCCCTGGTGCGGAAGGATCGCGTGGAGCTGGCCGGCACGCAGGGCCTTCGCCTGCGCTATGCCGCACCCACCGGCCAACACCTCGACGTCTTCCTGAAGAGCCGATGGCGGCAGCGCGCCTCACCGATCGCCACGCACCGGCGCGGTGACGTCGCGCTGGCGCACTGGATGGACGGGCCGCTGCGCGTTGTGGTGGCGGGCGACGGCGATGCGCGGGGCACGGTGCGCCGACTGGCGGCGGCCTTGCGCGCGCGCCTGAACGCCCAGCACGGCGCGCAGGGCGGAACCGCGCCCAAACTCGAGCCGCACGGCACGCCCACACCGGGGCGTGAGACGGCGACGCGTTCGCCCAGGGTCCGCCCGCCGGCCGACGCACCCGGCGCCGCGACGGCCACCGACCTCGTGCGCCCGGCTACCGACGGCCGGCGCTGACCCCCATGCGCGGAACGGAACTTTTGCGGACGGGGATTGTCGGACGGATATGGCACGGCAAACGGAAGCGATCCGTGCCGCATCCGCACAAAGCCGTTCGAAAGGAGTCCCGAATGCGTACTTCCGCCAAGGCGATCCTCGCCGCCGCGGCCATCGCGACCGCCGGCGTTGGCGGCCTCGCGACCGACGCCGCCGCGCAGAGCAGCAGCGGCCAGCAACAACAGGTCAAGACGGACTGGAGCGATCAGAAGCTTCAGGGCTTCGTCCAGACCGCCATGGCCGTGCGCGACGTCTATTCCAACTGGCGGCCCAAGATCAAAAACGCCGAAAGCGACCAGGAGCGCAAGCAGCTCCGGCAGAAGGCCAACGACGAGGCCGTCAAGGTGGTCAAGGACTCGCCGCTGAGCATCGACACCTACACCAAGATCAACCGCGCCATGCGCAAGGACCCGGAATTCTACAAGAAGGTCCGCGGCATGATGCAGAGCCAGATGCAGCAATAATGCCCGCCCCGGCGCCGTGCGCCCTGGACGGCGCGCGACGCCGGGGGCATCCTGACCGCCCGAGCGCCGTCAACGGCCGGAAGCGCGCACCATGGCATCCCGTTCCAAAGGCCTCTCCGTTCAGCTCGTCCTGGCCGTCGTTCTCGGCCTGATCGCCCTGGCGTTCGCCGCGGGGCTTCTGCTCAGCCGCGGCGGCGGCCCCACCGTGGTCACCACCGGCAGCAGCAGCGACGCCCCGCCCATGTTCCCCGAGCTTGCGGGCCTGCGCGACAGCGTCACCCGCATCGTGATCACCACCGACGGCGAGGGCGACCGGGTCGCGCTCGCACGGCGGGACGGCCGCTGGTATGTCGTATCCATGGCGGACTATCCCACGGTCGCGGAGCGTGTGGGCACATTCCTGAAAACCCTGACCGACGCCAAGCGCATCGAACCGGCCGAGCCCGAGGCGGTGCGCACGACCATGCAGGGCGACCGCCGCTGGCGCGAGCTGCGCCTGGAAACGGCCGAGGGGGAAACGGTGCTGACCGCGGCGATCGGTGCGCAGGTCTCGACACCCGCGGCGACCGATCTCACCGCGACGTACGTGCGCCCGGGTGGCAGCGACACGGTCTGGCTGGCCGATCTGGAGCTGGGCCACCCCATCGCCGCGCCGCAGGACTGGCTCGACCGCGAGATCCTGGCGCTGCCGCGCGAACGTATCGCCGAGGTCCACACCGCCCCGAGCGAAGGCACGGCCCTGCACATCCGGCGCATCGAAGGCGCCACCGGCGAGTTCGAGGCGGTCGACGTGGACCGCGAGTTGATGGCGGACAAGGCGTGGAAGGTGGGCGACCTGACTGTACCCTTCACCAGCCTGCGCTTCCTGGATGCGCGCCCGGCCGAGGGCGCCCCGGCGCGCTGGCCCGGTTACGTGACCACCACCGACGGCCTGAAGCTGCGCTTTGCGGTGAAGCGGGAGAGCGACGGCCACTGGGCGCGCTTCAAGGTCACCAAAGCGCCCGCCGATGCCGAGGCGGATGCCGACGGCGGTTCCGGTCAGCCCGAGTCGGCTGTGGACGTTGCCAGGTTGCGTCAAACCGTCGAGGGGCGCGCGTTCAAGCTGCCGGACTATACCGCAACGCGCATGGTGCGCGCCCGGGAAGCGCTGGAACGCGAGGACGACGGCAACAACCAGGGCCAGGGAACCGCGGGGGCCACGGCGCAGCCCGAGACGCCGGCGGCAGGCGATGGCACCGCCTCCGGCGCATCAGGGGACGGCGCGACCGGCGACACCGAGCCGTGAGCGTCGTCGTCCAGTCCTTTCACGCCGATCCGCCGGCCTGGGTTACGCGCTGTCTGGACAGCGTGCGCGCCTGGGCCGAAGGGGCCGGCCATGGCTATCGTTTCATCGGCGATTGCCTGTTCGACCGGGTGCCCGACTGGGCACGCGGCAAGACCGCGAACCGCCCCATGGTGGCCAGCGATCTGGCCCGGCTTGCGGTGCTGGCCGAGATCGTCGGGGACGGCGAAACGGCGATCTGGCTGGACGCGGACGTCTTTGTCGTCGACGGCGCGCGGCTGAGCGCGCACCTGGATCTCTCGGCAGGGTACCTGCTGGGCCGCGAGCACTGGGTCCAGACGCCGGTGAAGCAGCGCCCGCGCGTGCGCACCAGCGTGCACAACGCCCTGTGCGCCTTCCGGCCCGGCAACCCCTTCCTGGCATTCTACCGCGACGCGGCCGAGCGCATCCTGGCGCGCCATCACGGCGGGTCCATGGTGCCCCAGCTTCTCGGCCCGAAGTTCCTGACCGCCCTGGACAACATGATGGGCCTGCCGGCCACGCCCGCGGTAAACATGGCGAGCCCGCTGGTGCTCGCGGACCTCGCCGAGGGCGGCGGGCCGGCGCTGGACGCCTTCCGCGCGGCCACGCCCGTGGCGCCGGCGGCGCTCAACCTGTGCCAGTCCTACGCCGGCAGCGAGGCCGATGCGGTGGCGGTCACACCGGACTTGATGACGGCTGCACAACGGCAACTTTGCGTAATGGGCGGCCTCTGACCGGTCCCTACGATGCAGCCGGGTGCGGCGTCGTCCCCTCGGCCTCCGCAAGCGCCGCCGGCATGAGCACCGCCAGGGAATTCCGGTCCATGGCAGCTGTGACGGTCGTGGCCGGGACGGCCGAGGCACCCATCACGCGATGATCGCACCAGAACATGTGATAACCCGCATCAAGGAACGGCCGGCACATTTCCAGATTGGTGGCACCGTATGCTGCCATCCGTTTTGGTGCATCGAACTCCAACAAAACAACGGCATTTGCCGCGATAAGGTCCGGGGTGGCACGGGGCAGGAAGCGAACCTGATGCCCCTCGGTATCGATCTTGACAATGTTCAGGGCACCATCCGCATCGAGAAAACTGGGAAGTGTTTTGGCCGCAAGCTTTCGGGTCTCGGGCCGTTCGACCCGGTATGTCCCGAGGCCGAGGCGCATCAAAGCCTGTTTGAGATTGTTCTTGACGATGCGCTGAAAAAGAAGATCCGACAGGCTGTCCGGACGGAACCGGAATCCGGAAATGACGTAGGGACGCGCGGCCCTGGCGTGCGCGTCGATCAGGCAGTTCTCGACGACGACATGGGTATCTCCCGAGGCCGAAACATTGGTGCGAATATATTCGGCACTGATCGGATTGCCTTCGACCGAAATCACTTCAGCGTCAGCGAACAAACGCGCAGCCATGCTTGTGAAGTACCCATACAGAGCACCGATATCGATAAAACGCACGCGCCGATCCGAGAACCACGTACGCAAAGCGAGAAGCCACGCCACCAGCCCCGGCTCGTGAAGGCTCCCGTCACGATGCTTGTCACAGAGCCACTCGCGCGGGGTCGGCGACAACGGCAGCGCAACGTCCGTACAGAAGTCGACCGGGGTCCCATGAAGGATTAGATGCGCCCATCTTTCTGTCAGGACGAAATCATACTCAATATTGTTTGCAAAATCATTTCTTAGATCCAAAACTCCATAAGTCATTCAGCAACCTCTTCCGGCTGGAATTACCGCTTAAATCTCTAACAATCCGGAAATTCGCAATACGAGCCTCCTCCGCACCGCGCACCTTTTAGGCGGCGACGCAACGTATCTCGGCAATCTTTCACAGCCGCCTTGTTCGGATGACAGCTTTTTCATTGCGTATTCACTCCCGCTCCACGGGACGTTCGGCGAAGCCGCTCAGGAGGTCGTTGATGTAGAAGCCCTGGAAGTGGTGAATGCCCAGCCGCTGGCCCGCGGTGATCGCTTCGTCGCGCTCCACCCGTGTGAGTATCGCAAGACGTTCGGCTTCCCGGATACGACAGAGGGTGCCGGACATGTGATTCAGCGCGTCCGGATCGTCGGGATAAATGAACTTATAACCCGCCAGGCCCAAGTCGCGCTGCTCCGCGGTGGGGACCAGTTCAGGCCGCGTCGATTCGGCCATCGTGCGCACACCGAAACGCCGGAGCACCAGCCGCGCGTCGCGGAAGGTCTCGAAGTTCGCGAGAATATCCGGGATGTCCAGGTCCACCCAAAGCGCCGCGCCGTCGCGATCGTACAGGCGCTGGGCGATGCGCTCGAACTCGGGCGTCAACAGACTGTCGACGTTGAGGTTGATGCCCACACTGCCCTGAACGAGCCGGGATTCGCTGAGCGAGCGCAGGACCAGCCGGTCCAGGAGCAGCGTAAGCTCCTGGAAAACCTCGCGATCCGCCATCATGTCAACGCCGGGCAGGAGCTGCCGTCCCATGTCCCGGAGACTGATGAAGATCTCGTGCCCGCGCGGCTCCGGCTCCGCTGCCGGGCGGATGCGCGCCATGGCCTGCATGCAGGCGAATTCGCGCACGAAGGTGACGGCGCCCACGGTCTCCGCCTGTGCCGCCACGGCCTCGACGTGTGCGCGCGTGATCGGCCCGGAGGGACCGAGCGGGCCGCGCAGTCCCTTGTGGCCGCGGATCGCGCCTTCGGCGAGACGGCGCAGTTCCTGTCCGTCCCGACGGGTGTGCAGCACCTGCGTGAACGTCGAGGGGTCGAGGCCCAGCTCGGAGGCCTCGCGGCCGACCGTCTTGATCACGGTGACCCGCACGTCGTAGACGATCTGCACGAGGTCCCACTCGTCCTGCGGCGGAACCAGGACATACAGGCGTTCGTTGAGATTGAACAGGCGCGCCTGAAGCTGGCGCGCCTTCTCTTGCAGGTGGCCGGTCAGCGCCGCTCGCGCCCCGCCCTTGTGCAGTGCAGCGTTCAATTCCTGCATGGACACGGCGATCACGAACGCCCCGCGCTGGGGACCGCGGTTGACGGCGATCACATAGTCCAGGAACCCCTGCAGGGCGGGGTCACGGCGGGGCTTGTCCGAGCCGGCTTGCTCGGCCGTCATGAAACACGTCCCGGGCGCGGTCTCTGCTGCAACTAGAAACACAAGGTTACCGGATCGCTTTCAATCACAAAACCCCGCAGCGCAGCAAGCGGGGCGGGACATCTTGAATCGTCATGCCAGGTCGCCGGCGCGAACCCTGAGCGCCCCTCGCCAAGCCGGACGCGCTCGGCTATAACCGGCGGTCCATTCCAGCCCGAGCGAAGGAGCGCCATGGCCACCGCGACACGCGCGGACGCACGGAGCGTGCCCGCCAAGCCACCCGCTTCGGACCCGGCCGCCCATCTCGGCCGGTATGCGGATCTGGTGGGCGACTGGGACGCCTTCGTCGCCGCGATGCAGGCGCCCAAGCCGGCGTGCGCCGTCGTCAACCGGAACCGCCTTTGTCGCGATGCGCTGGCGGCGCTTTGTCGCGCGGACGGCATACCGGTAGCCGCGGTGGCGTGGACGACCGGCGCAATCGCCACGCCGCCCGACGCGCGCCCCGGGCGCTGGTGGCCGCACCAGGCGGGCCTGTTCCAGCTCCAGGAGGAGGCCTCGCTGCTGCCCGTGCACCTGCTGGCGCCGCAGCCGGGCGAGACCGTGCTCGACCTGTGCGCGGCGCCCGGCGGGAAGGCGGCACAGATCGCCATGGCGCTGGGTAACGCGGGAACGGTCATCGCCAACGACAAGAACGCGGGCCGGCTCGCGGCGATCCGGGACAAGATGAAGCGCCTGGGCCTGCTCAACCTGACCACGACGGTGCACGACGGCGCGGACTTCCCGCTCGCGGCGGGGCCGTTCGACCGGGTGCTGGTGGACGCGCCCTGCTCCGCCGAGGGTACGCAGTTCGCCCAGGGCGCCGCGTTCGTCGCGCAGTCGAAGGAATTTGCGCACAAGCTCCAGGGCCAGCAACGCGCCCTGTTGCGCCGGGCGCTGCGTTTGGTCCGGCCGGGCGGCCGGGTGGTCTACGCCACCTGCAGCCTCGCCCCGGAAGAGAACGAGGCGGTCCTGGACGCCGTGCTCGCCGAGCGCGACGACGTCGCGGTGCGCCCCGTAGCCCTGCCGGGTCTGGCCGCCGATGCCGGGCTGACGCACTGGCAGGGCCGCACCTTCCGGCCCGACGTCGCGAACGCGGTGCGGCTGTGGCCGCATCGCACGGGCACGGGCGGCTTCTTCGCCGCCGTGCTGGAACGCGCCGGCGGCCCCGACCCGGACGCCGAGCGACGCGTCGCCCCCGATCCGGCGAATGCCGGGCCGGACGCCGGGATCGGCGATCATCTCGCCACGCTGCGCCGGCACTTCGGCCTGCCCGGGGACGCGTTCACCGGCTTGCGCTTTCACGCCCGCGGCGACGAGATCCACGCGACGCACGCCGGGCATGCGCCGTGGCCACACCCACGCCCGCAGTCCAGCGGAATCCCGCTGATCAAGCGCGCAGGACACTGGCCCAAGCCTACCACGCCCGCGGCAATGCTTCTGGGCGACGCGGCGACACGCCATGTGATCGAGCTGGACCGGGACCAGCGCGACGCCTACCAGCGCCGTGCGGCGATCGTGCCTGCCCCGGCGCAACTCAACACCTGCACCGGGCGCGGCTATGTCATCGTACGCTATGCGGGCCTCGCGTTGGGTGCGGCCTTCCTCGCCCGGCGCGATCCGCCCGAGCTGCGCAGCGAGTTCCCGCGCATCTGGGTCCCGGAAAGCCAACGCACGACGGAGAGAACGACGAGGAGTCCGGCATGACCGCCAAGCAGCCCGCCGACCGGCAGCAGCTCGCCGCCGCCCTGCGGCGCATCGACGGCAAGGGCTACAAGGCCTACAAGGACGTCCAGGGCCGCTACCGCTTCGACGGTTTCGAGCTGCGCATCGACCACGTTCAGGGCGACCCCTTCGGCTCGCCCTCGCGTCTGCGCGTGCTGGTGCCCGCGCGCACCGCCGGCTTTCCCGAGGACCTGCGCACACCCGGGAGCCGGTCCGTGGCGTTGCGCGACTATCTCGCCCGGGAATTCGCCGCGCGCGCCAAGGCGCTGGCGAAGCCGCGCGGCTCCGGCTCTTCGGGCCTGCTCGCCATGGACGCGCCCGGCCAGGAGGTGCTGGAGCGCTCGGCCGTGGTGCTCCACCGCGACGGCAGCGTGGAGGCCCGCTTCGTCGCCGGCCTGCCCGCGCAGGGGCGCAGCATCGCCGGGCGCGCGGCCGAGGAAATGCTGTGCAAGGACGTGCCCACGCTGGTCCAGGACACCCTGCGCTGGGCCAGCGCCGACGAGGATTCGGTCCGCGACCACGTGGAGACGGTCGAGGACGCCGACGCCATGCGCGCCCAGCTCGCCGAGCGCGGCCTTGTCGCCTTCGTCGCGGACGGCGCCATCCTGCCCCGGCGCAGCGGCGTCGACGACCGGCCCATGACCAACGGCCCCATCCCGTTCGAGAGCCCGGCGGGCCTGCGCGTCACCCTCGACCGGCCCAACGCCGGGGAGATTTCCGGACTGGGCGTGGGCCGCGGCGTCACCCTGATCGTGGGCGGCGGCTATCACGGCAAGTCCACGCTGCTCCACGGCATCGAGCGCGGTGTCTACAATCACATCCCGGGAGACGGGCGCGAGTTCGTGGTCAGCGACCCGGCCGCGGTGAAGGTGCGTGCCGAGGACGGGCGCAGCGCGCAGAGCGTGGACATCTCGCCGTTCATCAATGACCTCCCCGGCGGCGCGCGCACCGACCGCTTCGCCACCCCCAACGCCTCCGGCTCCACCTCGCAGGCGGCGAACATCGTCGAGGCGCTCGAAGCCGGCGCGAGCACCCTGATGATGGACGAGGACACCTCGGCGACGAACTTCATGATCCGCGACAAGCGCATGCAGGCGCTGGTCGCAAAGCACAACGAACCCATCACCCCCTTCATCGACAAGGTGCGCCAGCTCTACGACGACCTGGGCGTGTCCACCGTGCTCGTGATCGGCGGCAGCGGCGACTACCTGGACAAGGCGGACGTGGTGATCGCCATGCACGCCTTCCGCCCGGAGGACGTGACCGGTCAGGCGCGCGAGATCGTGGCGCAGTACCAGACCGACCGCACGGCCGAGGGCGGCGAGACCTTCGGCCGGCCGCGGGACCGCACGCTCACCGCCACCGGGATCAGCGGTAAGGGCGACAAGCCACCCAAGGTCAAGGTCGGGGACGTCCAGACCATCCGCATGGGCGAAGAAACCATCGACCTCGCCGGAGTGGAGCAGCTCCTGGACGAGAGCCAGACCCGCGCCATCGCCGAGGCGATCCTGTCGCTGACCAACGAACGCCTGGGCGGCGAGACGCTGACGCAGGTCCTCGACCGGCTCGAGGCGGCGATGGACAGCGACGGCCTGGACGCGCTCACCGGCCCGCCGCGCGGCGACCTCGCCCGGCCCCGGCGCTTCGAGCTGGCCGCGGCGATCAACCGCCTGCGCAGCGTCCGGTTCAGTGTCTAGGGCAAGATGCGATCAGGTTGGTTGACCTGCTCGCTGAATCTTGCCCGATCTTCAAAGGGTCGCGTGCGATTCAGCGATCCATCCGGATCGCATCGCACGCTAGGTCAACCACATACCCAGCGCCGCTGCGCCGAGGCTGCCCGTCAGCATCGCGGTGCTCGCCGCGAACAGGCGCAGCACCCGGCGCAGATCGGCGGGCGTGAGGTCGCCGCGGCCGTCGCCGATCCAGGTGTCCGCCACGGCCGCACCGGCGTAGCTGCGCGGCCCGGCCAGGCGGAAATCCAGCGCGCCCGCCAGCGCGCCCTCCGGCCAGCCGGCGTTGACCGAGCGGTGCCGGTGTGCCTGCGTCCAGGCGACGGCCAGCGCGCGCACCGGCCGGGCGCCGGGCGTGACCAGCGCGCCCGCGACGATCAAGAGCGCGGCCAGGCGCGCGCCGGGCCAATTCGCCGCGTCATCCAGCCGGGCGGCAACGCGGCCGAAGTCGCGGTGGCGCGCGGTCCGATAGCCGATCATGGAATCAAGCGTGTTCAGGGCCTTGTAAGCGAACAAACCGGGCAGCCCCAGCGCCACGTACCACAGCGCGGGCGCCACCACGCCGTCACCGAAGTTCTCCGCCGCACTTTCCGCCGCGGCCCGTGCCACGCCGTGCGCGTCCAGCATGCGCGGGTCGCGGCTGACCAGCGCCGTCACCGCCCGCTGCGCCGGTTCCAGCCCCTGCGCCAACGCATCCGCGACGCGGCGCACGGCCACAAAAAGCCCGGTGTGCGAAAGCAGCGTTGCGGCGACGACCGATTCCGCGAGCGCGCCGCCGGGAAACGCCAGCACGCGCGTCAGCGCCCAGCCGACGGCCCCGCTGCCCAGCACCACGGCGAGCGCCAGCGCGCCGCCCGTCCAGCGGCGCACCCGGGCGCTGTCGGTGGGCCGGTTGAAGCGCCGGTCGCCCGCGGCGATCGCCCGGCCCACAAGCACTGTGGGATGCGGGATCCGCCGGAAGCGCACGGCTGGATCGCCCAGCAGCACATTGGCCAGGAAGGCGAGGAACAGGACCGCGCACACGGCGGCCGGGCCGGCGTGGCCGCTGAGCCAGGGGACCAGCATGGCGCGCCGTCAAGCGCCGGTCGCAGCGCGTAGCGCGGTTTGCAGCCGTGCCCGGGCCGCCTCGTCGGGCGGCAGGCCGAAGCGCAGCCACGTGGGGTGCTCGGCAAAGCCGCGCACGGCGATGCCGTGGCGCGCGAGCGTCTCCCGGAGGCTGGCGGCGTCGGCCGCCCCGGCGAGCCGGAACAGCGCCGTCCCGCCCAGGACATGCAGCCCCGCCGCCGTCAGATCCCTGTCCAGGGCCACCGCGGCGGCCTCGCACCGTCCGCGCATCTCGGCCAGCCACGCCGGGTCGCGGTAGGCCCGCGCCATGATCGCGAGCGCCGGCCCGGACAGCGGCCACGCGCCCAGGTGCGCGCACAGCCGCCCGGCGAGTTCGGGCGGCGCGACCACCGCCCCCGCGCGCAAGCCCGGAAGGCCGTAGGTCTTGCCGAAGGAGCGCAGCACCACCGCGCCCAGCTCGGGCCCCTCGGCGGCGAGGCTATGGTCCGGCTGGAGATCGGCGAAGGCTTCGTCCACGACCAGGCGGCCACCGCGCGCCAGGCACGCGCGCGCCCAGGCGCGCAGCGTCGGTGCGTCGACCACGCCGCCGTCCGGGTTATTGGGATTGGTCACAACGCGATACGGCGCATCGGAGTCGCCCAGGCTCGCGGCGCCGAAACGGGCCACCGTGTGCCCGGCGCGCGCCCAGGCGTCGGCATGTGTCGCGTAGGTCGGGCGCAGCACGGCGGCCTCGCCCGGCGGAAAAAGCTCGGGCAGCCGCCGGATCGCCATCTCCGAACCCGGCACGAGCACCACCGCGTCCGGATCCGCCACGCCCAGCGCCTCGGCCACGGCCGCGCGCGCGTCGGCGACGTCGCCGGTCTGGGGCAGGCGCGTCCAGGCCGCGGCCGGGATGCCCGAAACCGCGTAGGGCCACGGGTTCACGCCGGTGGAGAGGTCGAGGATGGGGCGCGGCGCGTGCGGATACCTGTCGGCGAGCCAGCCCAGGTCGCCGCCGTGGGAGGGCGTCTGCGTCATGCCGGACTATCTCCGCGTGGAGGACGGGGTGGCCGCATGCCGCGGACGGCGCTAGCATTCCCGCCACCCTGCGCCAAGGCCTGCCACACGATCTTGGAGCCCATGTCCCCGTCATCTTTGCCGCATGCCCGCCGCACGCTGGTCCTGGGCGGCGCCCGCTCGGGCAAGAGCGGTTACGCGGAACGCCTGGTCCGTGCCGGGCCGGAACCCTGGATCTATATCGCCACGGCCACGGTTACGGACGCCGAAATGGCCGAGCGCATCGCCCGGCACCAGGCCGACCGCGGCCCGGGCTGGCGCACCATCGAGGCGCCGACCGAGCTGGCGGGCGCGCTCCGGGCTCATGCCGCGGACCCGTCGGCGCGCGTCCTGGTGGACTGCTTGACGTTGTGGACCTCGAACCTGCTTGCGGCGGAGCACGACCTGGACGCGGCGCGCGAACAGCTCTGCGCGGCGCTGGCGGAAAGCCGGGGCACCGTGGTGCTGGTGGCCAACGAAGTGGGCCTCGGGATCGTGCCGGGCACGCCCATGGGCCGGGAATTCCGCGACGCCGCCGGCCGGCTCAATCAGGCGGTCGCGGCGGCGGCCGAGCGGGTGGTCTTCATGGCGGCGGGGCTGCCCATGACGCTCAAGGGCACGCCGGAAAGGGCACCGTGATCACACCGCAAACGCTTCGCGCAGCGCCGTGAGAAGGCGCTCGCGCGCAACCGCGTCCGCCGGGATGCCCAGGCGCAGCCGGCGCGGTTCCCCGGCAAAAGCCCGCACGGCAATGCCGTGGCGGGCCAGCGTCGCCTGCACGTGCACCGCCATGGGCGTGTCGATGAGGCGGTACAGCGCCGTACCGCCCAGCACCTCAATGCCCAGCCCGCGCAGGGATTCGTCGAATTCGCGCGCCGCCGTATCCAGGTGGCCGCGCATCTCCCCCATCCACGTCGGATCGCCCCAGGCCTGGACCATGGCCACCAGCGCCGGCCCGGACAGCGCCCATGATCCGATCCGCCCAGCGAGACGGGCCGCAAGTTCCGGCGGTGCCACGGCTGCGCCAGCGCGCACGCCCGGCAGCCCGAACCCCTTGCTCAACGAGCGCAGCACAACCGCACCCAGGCCCGGTGCTTCCGCCGAGATGCTGATTTCGGGGGCGAGATCGGCGAACGCCTCGTCCACCACCAGCAGGCCGCCGCGTGCCCGGCACACCCGGGCCAGATCGCGCAGCGTCTCCGGCTGGAGCACGGCGCCGTCGCGGTCGCCCGGGTTGGTGACCACCAGGACGGGCGCGTCGCTTTCCGCGGCTTCCGGCCCGGAAAGCTCGGCCACGGCATGCCCGGCGGCCCGCCACGCCGGCGCGTGCGCGGCATAGCCAGGGGTCAGAACGGCAACCCGCGTGGGCGCGAAGAGCCGGGGCAGCGCCGCAATCGCCGCGTCCGCTCCGGGCGTGAGGGCCAGACAGGTCGGGTCGTCCACGGCCAGATAGGCCGCCAGGGCGGCCCGCGCCGCTTCGGTGTCGGCGCCCAGGGGCGGACGGTTGCGCGCCGCCTCGGGCACCTCCACCGGATACGGCCAGGGGTTGGCGCCCGTGGCCAGGTCGATCAGCGGCCGCGGGGCGTCGGGATAGCTCGCCAGCAGCCGGTCGATCTCGTGGTCGGGCGCGTGCGCCATGGGCGTCTGGGCCGCGCCGCCGGATGCCGCCATGGTCACCGCCTCCCCCGGCGCAGGCCGGACGCCGTCACTCGGTCAGATCTTCGAAGAATTCCTTGATGCGCGAGAGGAAACCGGCCGACTGCGGGTGGTGCTGCTTGTCCGTCTCCCCTTCGCCGGCGAACTCGCGCAGCAGCTCCTTCTGCCGCTTGGTCAGGTTGCGCGGCACCTCCACCTCGATCTCGACGAACATGTCGCCGCGATCCTTACGGCGCAGGACGCTCATGCCCTTGCCGCGCAGCCGGAAGCGCTGCCCGTTCTGCGTCCCTTCCGGGATATTGATGCGCGCCTTGGTGCCGTCGATGACGGGCACCTCGAGCTGCCCGCCCAGGGCGGCCGTGCTCATGGGCACGGGCATCTTGCACAGGATGTTCGGGCCTTCGCGGTGGAAGATGTCGTGCGGCTTGATGCCCAGGAAGATGTACAGGTCGCCCGGCGGCGCGCCGCGCGAGCCCGCCTCGCCCTCGCCGGCGAGCCGGATGCGCGTGCCGTCCTCGACGCCCGCGGGAATGTTGACCTGGAGCGTACGCTCCTGCTGCTCGCGACCGGTACCGTGGCAGGTCGGACAGGGATTCTCGATCTGCTTGCCCGCGCCGCCGCAGTTCGGGCACGTGCGTTCGATGGAGAAAAAGCCCTGCTGCGCGCGGATGCGCCCGTCGCCGCCGCACATCTCGCAGGTGCTCGGCGACGTGCCCGGCTTGGCGCCGCTGCCCTGACAGGTGCTGCAGTTCACCGAGGTGGGCACCTGGATCGTGGTGTCCTTGCCGGTGAACGCCTCCTCCAGGGTGATTTCCATGTCGTAACGCAGGTCCGCGCCGCGCTGGGCACCGCCGCGGCGCCGGCCGCCCATCATGTCGCCGAACATCTCGTCGAAGATGTCGGCGAAGCCGCCGAAACCGCCCATGCCGCCGGCGCCGAAGCCGGCTCCGCCGCCACCGGCGCCGCCCTCGAACGCGGCGTGCCCGAAACGGTCGTACGCCGCCCGCTTTTCCTCGTCACCCAGGACCTCGTAGGCCTCGCCGATTTCCTTGAACTTCTGCTCGGCCTCTTCGTCGTCGGGGTTCCGGTCCGGGTGATACTGCTTGGCCAACTGGCGGTAGGCCTTCTTGATCTCGTCCTTACCGGCGCTCTTCGAGACCCCGAGAATTTCGTAATAATCTTTTGCCATAGCGCATCCGTGTGCCGTTGGACCGACCGTCGCGTTGCGTCACGGATACAACAACACAAGGGACGGGAGCGCCGCCGCGGGTGCTCCCGTCCCGTCGTTGAACCCGCGTGGCGGCGCCCGTCAGGAGGACTGACCGCCGCGCTTCTGGTTCTCGTCGACCTCCTCGAAGTCGGCGTCGACGACGCCCTCGTCGGCGCTGCTCTGCGAGCCGCCGGCGGCCTGGCCGTCGTCGCCCGCGGCGCCGGCCGCGCCGCCCTGCTCCTGCGCCCTGTACATGGCTTCGCCGAGCTTGGAGGACGCCTGGCTAAGCGCCTCGGTCTTGGCCTTGATGTCCTCCAGGTCTTCGTTCTCGACGGCCGTGCGCAGCGCGGCCACGGCCTCCTCCACCGACTTCTTGTCCTCGGCCGAGATGTTCTCGCCGGCCTCACTGAGCGTCTTCTCGGTGGTGTGGATGAGCGCCTCGGCCTGGTTCTTGGCGTCCACCAGCTCGCGCTTCTTGCGGTCCTCCTCGGCGTGGGACTCGGCGTCCTTGACCATCTGCTGGATGTCCTCCTCGGAAAGCCCGCCGGAGGCCTGGATGCGGATCGCCTGCTCCTTGCCGGTGGCCTTGTCCTTGGCCGAGACGTTCACGATGCCGTTGGCGTCGATGTCGAAGGTCACCTCGATCTGCGGCACGCCGCGCGGGGCCGGCGGGATGCCCACCAGATCGAACTGCCCGAGCATCTTGTTGTCCGCGGCCATCTCGCGCTCGCCCTGGAAGACGCGGATGGTAACGGCCGTCTGGTTGTCCTCCGCCGTGGAGAAGGTCTGCGACTTCTTCGTCGGGATTGTGGTGTTGCGCTCGATGAGCTTCGTCATCACGCCGCCCAGGGTCTCGATACCCAGCGACAGCGGCGTGACGTCGAGCAGCAGGACGTCCTTGACGTCGCCCTGAAGCACGCCGGCCTGAATGGCGGCACCCACGGAGACCACCTCGTCCGGGTTCACGCCCTTGTGCGGCTCCTTGCCGAAGAAGTTCTTCACCTGCTCGGTGATCTTCGGCATGCGCGTCATGCCGCCCACGAGGATGACGTCCTCGATCTCGCTGGCGGAAATCTCGGCGTCCTTGAGGGCCTGCTTGCACGGATCGATGGTGCGCTGGACCAGATCCTCGACGAGGGACTCCAGCTTGGCCCGCGTGAGCTTGATGTTGAGGTGCTTCGGCCCGGCCTGGTCGGCCGTGATGAAGGGAAGGTTCACTTCCGTCTGCTGCGCACCGGAGAGTTCGATCTTCGCCTTCTCGGCGGCCTCCTTCAGGCGCTGCAGGGCCAGCTTGTCCTGGCGCAGGTCGATGCCCTGCTCCTTTTTGAACTCGTCGGCGAGGTAGCCGATGATGCGCTGGTCGAAGTCCTCACCGCCCAGGAAGGTGTCGCCGTTGGTCGACTTCACCTCGAAGACGCCGTCGCCGATCTCCAGGATGGAGACGTCGAAGGTGCCGCCGCCGAGGTCATAGACCGCGACCATGCCGGACTTCTTTTTGTCCAGACCGTAGGCAAGCGACGCGGCTGTCGGCTCGTTGATGATGCGCTCGACCTCGAGGCCCGCGATGCGGCCGGCGTCCTTGGTCGCCTGGCGCTGGGAGTCGTTAAAGTACGCGGGAACCGTGATGACGGCCTTCTCCACCGTCTCGCCGAGGTAGGCCTCGGCCGTCTCCTTCATCTTCTGGAGGACGAACGCGGAGATCTGCGACGGGCTGTACTTCTGGTCGTTCGCCTCGACCCAGGCGTCGCCGTTGTCCGCCTTGACGATCTTGTAGGGGACCTGCTCGATGTCTTTCTTCGTCGTCGGATCGTCGTAGCGCCGCCCGATCAGGCGCTTGATGGCATAAAGGGTGTTTTCCGGGTTGGTGACCGCCTGCCGCTTGGCGGCCTGACCCACGAGGCGCTCGCCCTCATCGGTGAACGCCACCATCGACGGCGTCGTGCGCGCGCCCTCGGCGTTCTCGATCACCTTGCCCTGCGAGCCTTCCATGACCGCGACACACGAGTTCGTCGTGCCGAGGTCGATGCCGATAACCTTGCTCATTCCCCACTTCTCCTTTCAGCAGACCGGCCAGCGGCCTTTGAAAGCGCCGCCAGGGCCCCTGTGTTGGACGGTAAAGAAAATCCGTTACGTTTCGGTGGGACATATAAGCACCGTTGAGACCCCATCAAGACTCCGATGTTCGGTGATTCGACCGCCGCGTCAGGGTGCTGGCGCGTGCGCGCCGATGCGCCGGCCGGCCTTGTCGCACCCGCGCAGGCACGCGATAATGGCAAGGAACATGCGGCCCTGTCGCGCCGCACCGACACGAACCGGGAAATCGCGCGATGACGCAATCCGACGAAACCCCGCCCAACGGGGGGACGCAGACGCGGCGCGGCGCCGCCGTCGAGCCCGGTATCCGCCGCCTTCTGGGTATCCTGGTCATCGCCGTGGCGATCGGAACGATCATGACGATCGTAGGCGAACTCGTGCTCAACGAGCCGCCCATCAAGAACGCCGGGTTCACGCTCGCCCTGACGGCGGCGGGGTTTTACTTCTTCCTGCGCTTCCTGGGCCGCATGCGCGCCCGCCAGAACCGGGATCAGGCGGCCCGGCGCGAGGAGCTGCGGCGGGAGCGCGACAACGGCTGAGCCGGCGCAGATCAAGGCATTCCGCGCACCCGCACTGGCACCTGTCTCCGCCGTGATCCGAACGCTTTTTCACCGTCTCGCCCGGGCGGGCCTTCACCGGATCAATGTCCATGTGCTCGGGCCCGCCGGCTTGGCGCTGGTCACGAGCCCGTGATCTTTTATCTGGCCGACCGCATCGCCCACGTGACCGCGACGGATCTGTACGGCGACCGCAAGTGGTCGGCCCGGCACGGCCGCGAGGCCGCGCCCGAGGTCCCGGAGAATGCGCAGGCGTTTTGTAAGCGGCCGATCGCGGCCGACCGGCTTGCCTTCGAAACCGCCGACGGCACGGACTTGCCCTATGGGTCTGAAAGCTTCAATCTTCTATGGGGCCTGTCATGGATCGAGCATTTCGGCGGCCACGACCGGGCGGCGCAAGCCATGCGCGAAATGGCCCGCGTTGCCGCGCCGGGCGCCGTTGTCGCGGTCGCGACCGAATTCCTGATGGGCGAAGAATACAGTCACCCCGAATTCTTTACCCGCGCGGAGATCGACCGCGCCATCATGGCGCCCGCCCGGGCGGCCGGCCTGGAGCCGGTGGACGAACCGGACTTCGACGCGGTGCCGACGCGCTACATGATCGACAGCGTGCCCATGCCGCAAAACCTCCACCGAGCCGGCGCCATGTCGTGCTCAACGACGGGTCGGTGCAGTGGACCTCGATCATGCTGTTCTTCCGCAAGCGCGGCTGACGCGGGACGAGCGCAGCCATGATCGTCTCCGCCAGCTACAAAACCGACATTCCCGCGTTCTATCCGGCGTGGTTCCGGCGGCGGCTGGCCGCGGGGTATGCCAAGATGGTCAATCCCTATGGTGGGCAGGTCTACACCATCGACCTCACGCCGGCCGCCTGCGACGGCTTCCTGTTCTGGACCAAGAACGCGCACCCGTTCCGCGAGGCGCTGGCCGACGTCCATGCGCGCGGCTTTCCCTTCGTGATCCAATACACCATCACCGCCTACCCGCGCGCCCTGGAAACCTCGGTGATCCGGCCCGAACACGCGATCGGCCAGATGCGCGACCTCGCCGCCGCCTATGGGCCGGACGCGCTGGTCTGGCGCTACGATCCGGTGCTCTTCACCAGCCTGACCCCGCCCGACTGGCACCGGCGCAATTTCGCCGACCTGGCGGCCGCGCTCGAAGGCACGTGCGACGAGGTCGTGTTCTCCGTCGCCACCATCTATAGAAAGACCAAGCGCAACACCGACGCCGCGG
>Ga0207714_1000178_pt1 | contig 42457 bp, 37 predicted proteins | sample PonA232FremontCA_2_FD_187270 | JGI IMG/M metagenome (GOLD analysis project Ga0207714, IMG submission 187270) | Marine sediment microbial community from Fremont, CA, USA - Pond A23 Sediment 2 (SPAdes) | ecosystem: Environmental > Aquatic > Marine > Unclassified | place: USA: Fremont, California... | reverse complement strand
TTATAAAAAAATAGGATTTTGTCCGCTGTTTTTAAGCGCTCACAAAACCCTATTTTATTTTCAATTACTTAAAGCAATTATTGTGATCCTGCCAGGATTCGAACCTGGGACCTACGGCTTAGAAGGCCGTTGCTCTATCCAGCTGAGCTACAGGACCAGTTCTTTTAAAGGCGTTGCAAAAATATAAAAATAACTTTATTCTAAAAAGGATTTTTAGAAAAATGAATAAAAGCCTGCAAAAAAGGATTTGAATTCCCATACCCATTGATTGCTGCAAAATTTTCCCTTACTAATTAGTGGTTCTAAGAAAACACTCTCTTGGCTAGCCCGCTCAATAACAATTAATTGCATTTCGACAAATTATTAAGTAAGCAGGTTTATTTCAGTCTAGGAGGCGTTTTAGAGGCACTACTTAATACTTCCTCATCTTAATATTACCCAAATTGAGCGATTCTCTCTCAAAATGGCATACCTGAATATATCAGATTCCTACTTGTGTTATTTAATAATCTGCTTTTCATTTAAATAGGCAGCGGGAATTTTTATAAGTGGCCCAAACTGAAATATATCCATATATTTTTTTGAAATAAGCTCATCGCCATATTTAAGTTTTACCAGAGAATGGCAGGGGAAACGATAAATAAAATTATCTGATTCTTCGGATTCTATACTGCTTCTGAAATAATTTTCCAGTAAATCTCCCTCTTCCAGAATTTCATACTCTATCCAAACCGGCACTCCGTCATTCTTATCTGCCTTTAAAATTCCATCGGTCTTTGAAAAGCGGAAAAGCATGTTTGCATTCTCGGTTTCCTTTTGTTTGGGGTTTACAAATAGCGTATAATTCACAGTATCTTTAAAAGTTTTACCGGTAAAAAGAGACAGATAAGCATCCTCCAATCTATCCAGTTCATCAACGGCTGTTTCTAAAGCTTTACCTTCAGGATAAAAATCAGACATCCCTGTCAGCAACTCAAATCTTTTTTCCCGAATCAAAAAAATAAAATTTGCAGCTTCCCGGGCTTTCTCCTCTTTAGATTTTTTTACAATTGTTGTCTCTTTCACTGGCACTTTAGCATATAAAGAATCTTTCCAAACATTTTTATATTTGGTACGTGTTTCTTCACCCACAAATTTTCTAACGCTTAGGTCTTTATAAGCAATCCCTCCAGGATGTTCTGTTTGAGGATAAAAATCATTATCGGGCAATGATTCTAACTCATTGGTTATTGGTATAACCCAGCCTCTCTTAGTCAAACTATTTTGAGAAATTGAAAATTCTCCTTCCGGCTTAATTTCATACAAGTGCTCATGGTCAATGTCCTCAGTCTTTTTAATTTTGATATTACCAATACTCCAATCCTTTATTTTTTTATCCGGAATAGAGGAAATACCTAATAATTTTTTACCGTACGAATGATATGGCCCGGGGATAGTAGTTTTACGTATTAACTGAACATCAAAATAAAGTTGAGTCCGGGGCAAACCATAAATTAAGTTTCCTGCTGTGAACTCACTTGTAGAATCTACAGGAGCAACAGTAGTTGTTGCCTGTTCTTTAGTATTGCAACCAAAACTTAATATGGTTGCTAAAACTAAAGTACTAATAACTAATTGCAATTGAAATCTAATATTTTTCATCTCTAACACATTTAAACGCGTTTCCGGTATATTGAATAATATCTGAAGCAGTGACTGCTTCCATACTTAATTGCTTTGATGCAATATTTCCTGAAAGGCCATGAATATAAACACCTACAACAGCAGCCATTTCTGGTGTGTAACCCTGGCCAAGCAAAGAAGTTATCATACCAGTTAAAACATCTCCGCTCCCTGCTGTAGCCATACCGGCGTCGCCTGTAGCATTAAAATAGCATAAACCGTCAGGAGTGGCAATTGTTGTATTACCTCCTTTTAATACAAGGAATACTTTATATTTCTGAGCGAATTCCCTTTGAAGCTGAATTCGGGCATAATGATCGCTCACTTCTCCGGCCAGACGCTCAAATTCTTTTGGATGAGGGGTTAAAATACTGTTCTCAGGAAGTAAATCCAAAAAATCTTTTTCTTCTGAGATAATATTTAATGCATCGGCATCTAAAACCATTGGCTGATAAGCATTTTCAAATAGGCTCTTTATAGCTTCCTTTGTATTATCGTTCATACCCAATCCCGGTCCGGTTCCAACGGCTGAAAATTGTTTAAGTTCTGGCACATGAGAAAATATGGTGTCCGATGAATCTATACTCATCATCACTTCGGGAGCAGCAGTCTGCATTATATCGTAACCCATTTTTGGGACATGAGCAGTAACAAGACCAGAACCAGTTTTCAAAGCTGCTTTTGAAGCCAGTACAGAAGCACCCATTTTTCCATAGCCTCCGCATATCATAAGCACATGACCGAACGTTCCTTTATGAGCAAACCTTTTTCTCCGTTTTAGTTTTCTTCTTACAAAATCTTTAGTAATCAGATAAAACGGAGAGTCCATCTGGTCTATCTTCTCCTGGCTCAAACCAATAGGTAAAACGAACCAATCACCAACAAAATCTTCATTCTCCGGATAGAAGAACGATAAAGACGGAAATTGAAAAGTGAGGGTATAATCCGCTTTGAAAATATTTTCTTTAACATTTTCCGAGTTATCTTCCCCAAATAAGCCGGAAGGAATGTCAATCGCTATCCGTATAGCATCCAGGGAATTTAAATATTTTACCACTTCTGCAGGCAACCCTTCTAAAGGCCTGCTTAAACCGGAACCAAAAAGGCCATCAACAACCAATTGCCCTGAAGATATAACAGGCAAATCATCGGCAGTTTCTATTGTTGATATAGCAACCTTATTAACCTTCTTCAGGCGTTCAAAGTTGACTTGGGAATCTTTAGTAAGCTTATCTGTTATTTTCACAAGAAAGACATACACATCAAAGCCATATTCCGCTAACTGACGAGCAATAGCTAAACCATCTCCACCATTGTTACCCGGACCAATAAAAATATTCACCTTAGATGCAGAATCAAATCGCTCTTTAATCCAATTGCTACATTGCCCGGCAGCCCTTTCCATAAGATTAATGGAAAGAATGGGTTCATTATCTATAGTATATGAATCAACATCTTTAACCTGATTAGATCTTAAAACTTTCATAAGCCAAATGTTTTTTTCAACAACAAAATTAATAGGTTATTCTGTAATTTGAAAATTGGTGACTAAAAAAAGATTTTTATATTTGTCGGGTTGTTATTAAAAGCTAAAAAATTAATTATAAACTCAAAAACAATAAATTATGTTAAAAGGACATCCGAAAGGACTATTAGTTGCGTTCTTTGCCAACATGGGTGAGCGGTTTAGCTACTACACTATGTTGGCAATATTTGTTTTGTATCTGCAAGCCAGGTTTGGATTTTCTGCTGGCGAGGCAGGTAATTATTACGGAGGCTTCCTCTTTGGTATTTATTTTCTTCCGATTCTGGGAGGAATCATAGCAGACCGATGGGGATACGGGAAAACCATATTTTGGGGAATTATAATTGCCTTCATTGGAAAAGTCATATTAACCGTACCGGGTTTTATGGAACAAGGGTATTTCTCCATGAAATATGAGCTCATTGTAATTATTATTGCCTTATTTACATTATCCTTAGGAACAGGGCTTTTCAAAGGTAACTTGCAAGCCTTAGTCGGTAAGCTATACGATCACCCACAGTATAGGGACAAACGGGATAATGCATTTAACATTTTTTACATGGGAATTAACGTAGGCGCCTTTCTGGCTCCTTATGCTGCAACAGGTGCTGTTAAATATGTGTTAGGAAAAACGGGATTCCTCTATGAAAACACCATGCCGCATTTATCCAGCCTTCACCAAAATACACATCCTTTTCTGGATAAAATGATTGGTACACTTCAGGCAAATTTCAGCGGTGCAATGCATTATACTGATAAAATCCAGGCTTTCGCGAATGAAATGGGATTTAGCGGTACACTATCAGAATTTACACAAACCTATACCAATTCTTTATCCTATGGATATAGCACAGCATTCGCTATAGCAGCAGCGGCTATGCTTGTTTCACTAGCTGTTTTCGTTGGCTTTAAAAAGTACTACAAATGGGCTGACCTTACTGCAAAACAAGCAAAAGAAAAAGCAGAAAGAGAAGGGAAAGAAGATACTACTGTTAAAATGTCCAAAGAAGAAGAGAAGAAACGATTAATCGCTCTTGGACTTGTATTTATTACCGTGGCATTTTTCTGGATGGCATTCCACCAGAATGGCATTACTCTAACCCTTTTTGCCCGTGACTTTACTGTTAGCCAGGTAAGTTCATTTAACTACTTATTCTTTGACTTAGCTTCATTCATACCAATACTTTTTGCAATAGGTGGCTTAGTTTATATGTTCCGCAAGAACGTGGCAGTGAAAACAAGAATAATAGGTTCAGCTGTATTTGTAGCAGGAGCAGCTATTGCATATAGTGTTTACACCGGCTTTAGTGCACAGGAAAATATTTCACCAGAACTTTTCCAATCCTTTAATCCTATATTTATTGTAGTGTTAACTCCTGTAGTTGTAGGTTTCTTTAACTATCTGCGTAAAAATGGAAAAGAGCCTTCTTCACCGAAGAAGATAGGAATCGGAATGTTTATCACTGGCCTTGGTTTTATTGTGATGATGCTTGGAGCATTCCATCTGCAAAATGTAACTGGTTTAAGCCCTTACTGGCTAATAAGTACGTATTTTGTGCTAACGATTGCTGAGTTGTTCCTGAGCCCAATCGGTATATCATTTGTAGCCAAAGTTGCTCCACCAAGGTTTAGCGGTTTGGCGCAAGGTGGATGGCTTGGTGCAACTGCAATAGGTAATCTACTGGCCGGGCTTGTAGCTAATCTTTGGGATGTAGTAGAGCTTTGGCAATTCTTCCTGTTATTGGTTGTACTGACATTATTATCGGGTGTATTTATATTCTCAATAATGCGAATACTCAAAAATGCAACCCAATCATCAGATACATCAGAAAGTTAAACCATTTTGAAATGTTTAAAAAATAATATTATGAAAACCCATATAGGAATAATTACAAGTTTTTTGTTGACCGTACTCCTGTTTTCAGGCTGCCAGTCAGATAAAGCAAAACCGGCAGATCTTCAAGAGGACATCAAAAAGATGAAGCTTCTTACCGAGCGCTCAGAGAACCTTGAAAGTAAAAAAGAGGCTTTTGATTTGATGAAAGATTTAAATCAAAACATGAAGGATATCCGGGACAAAACCATGGAGATGGATATGAAATATCGTTCTGCTTCGGAAAAAGAAAAAAAGGAAATGGAAAGAAAGTTTGAAGAAGCGACAGAAAAGATTGACAAACATTTAGGAACAATAAAGAAGAATATTGAACCTTATGAAGATGAAGATGAAGTATCTAAAATGATCGATAAACTTAATGAGATACTGATATCCAAATAATCATATCTTCTTTGGTTTAAATAATCATACGCAAAAAAGAAGGCTGTTTCCAAAAACAGCCTTCTTTTTTTTACCACATTCCCTAGATATTAAGAGGACCATCAAATTGTTAATGAATGAGCAGTTGCTGTCGGCGGAAGCAGTTTGCAGAGTTATAAAATCCTGTAAGCAAAGTGAGAATGTTGCAGGTGCAGCAGATAGCAAGGTTTAAGCGAAGAAAGAGGAGAACAATATGCAAACGGCAGTATACAGGGAACAGAGTAATATGCTGCATATAATGGGTAAATAATAATTTTCCACATTTAGATTAAAATAACCAAAGTTTTGTTAATTTTCTATTCAGTATTTTCGATAATTACGTTACCACGGTTTTGATGATTTTGGTAGTATTTTAGTAATCAAGGTCGTCAGTTCACCTCTTCTATCTGCAATCAAAACTTTAATCTTTTTTCTGAATGTATCCAACCTGAATTATTCATGCGTCAAGTTTGGTGCAGCTGCAAGGCGCCGAAAGCCGCCATTGTAGTTCCCCACTTCAAGGCTTTTGCAACGCAGCAGATGTGCCAAAATTGGCGCACCTGCAAAAAAAGAATAATCATTAACTCCCTTTATATTTTTTTTTGGTATGTTATTATAATACAGCTTGATAAATTCAATTTATTCATTTTTTGTGAATAATTCAAGCTAAATAGTGGTTCTAAGAAAACACATTATAGGCTTGCCCGCTGCCCTTTTAATTTTCCGGCAGCTGCCGGAAGGCTAACCCGCTGACAGACAACTCACTCATTTTTGGTTGATTAAAGTGTAAATAGGTTTATTAAGATTAAGAGGCGCTTAGAGGCACTAAATAAAAAAGCAGAATACAACATCTAACTTTGTATTCTGCTTTTTTATTTCTAAATCCTCCTGAATAGCACTATATTATTAACCTATAGTCTTACTTTTTACAATGGTATTTTATAAAAACCCAAACAGAGTCATTAATTTTTATAGGAATATGCCCTCTCCTACTCCAATAGGAAGCTCCAGATAAAACCAAACAAATAATAATAGAACCCACATAACGAATAATATTAGAGCATAAGGGAGCAATAATGAAATAACGGTACCTATCCCCATATTTTTATTGTATTTGTGTATCCATCCCAAGAGCAAAGGGAAATATGGATAAATTGGAGAAATACAGTTTGTTATTGAATCGCCTACCCTGTACATCAATTGAACAAACGCCGGGTTGTAATCAATCTGGGCAAGCATAGGGATAAATATCGGAGCAAAAATTGCCCATTTTGCAGAGCCACTTCCCATGAATATATTTATTCCAGCCACAAGCATCATAAACAAGGTAAACATAAATGGCCCTGTCAAACCTGAAGTCTTTAAAAATTCAGCACCTGAAATCGCAAGGATGGAATCAAGTTGCGACCAGTTAAATAGATTAATGAACTGGGCCACCACGAGCATTAAAACAATATACCCGGACATCTCCTTCATTCCATGCTCCATGAACTTTAACACATCATTTGATTTTTTCACCGTGCCAGTGGCTTTGCCGAAAAAATAACCAGGAATTGCAAAAAAGAAAAATAAAATAGGAATAAGGCCCTTTAAAAAGGGAGATGGTACCAAACCCCCGGTTTCCGGATCACGCAGTGGAGCACCAGAAGGAATGACCAACAAACCAATAATGATTATATAAACGGATAAAGCAATTCCTGCATGATGTAGTCCTTTTCGTTCTTCTTCTGTTGAAACATTCTCATTTTTAGGCACTGCTGAATAATCACAGGATAATTTATTGCATTTGGGAATGGTAAACTTTGAAACGATAAATGCGCCTGCGGCACCTAATAAAACTGTTGATGCAATCATGAAGTACCAGTTAGCCGTTGCACTAACTTCAGCAACACCTGTCATTCGTTCTGTTATCGATGAACTAATTCCAGCCAATAATACATCAGTACCTGCTATGAAAAAATTGGCAGTAAAACCTGCAGTTGCTCCTGCATATCCTGCAATCAGACCAGCTATTGGATTAAGGCGCATTTGGGAAAATATAAGAGCTGCAATCGGAGGAACAATGACCACTCCTGCATCAGAACCAATATTTCCGCATGCTCCAATTATAAAAATAACTGGTAAAACAACTTTATTGGGTACTGCGAAAACAACTTTCCGCATAGCTGCAGCTAACAAGCCGCTCTGTTCAGCAACTGATACACCCATGATCATAACCAATACAAGGCCAAAAGGAGCAAAATGAGCAAAGTTAGTGACCATCTCCTGAACGAACCGCCTTAAGCCTTCACCTGAAAGTAAATTTTGTGCTTCGACTACTTCACCAGTTGAGGGATCCGTAGCGCTAACCCCTAAAAATGAGGTGATACCACTTAATACTACAATAAATATACATATCCAAACAAATATCCAAAATGGATGTGGAAGCATATTCCCTAATTTCTCAATCCATTTTATCACTCCTGTAGAGCCGGTCTCTTCATAAGAATTCTGTGAAATGTTTGAAGCTTCTTTGTTTTTACCACTCTTATTTTCCATAAATTATATTTTATTGGTTCATTGAAATTCCAGAACTAACTTATTATGGCATATTTTAAACATGGCTGCCAAAAATAATAAATCTTTTCAAAAAACTTAAAGATTTATCCATGCTACTTTACATTAAATTCAGAACTCTTCTGCAAAAAAATCTGTGGCATTTTTTTATGACAAAATAAAATATATTTCCTGAGGCCACAAATTAGGCATTGGAAATCAAACAAATATATCAACAAAAGTAAACACACACAGTAATCTATTTATCAATATTATATTTATATTAGTATGTAATGCCACTAAGTAATTTTAATAAACACTTTACCCCTATTAACATCCTTTATAGTTCTTTAACATTTAAGTTGTAATAAACTACTTTAACAAACGTCTAATAGATTAAAGGTTAGTTTTTCATAGAAAAAGAAGGGGTGCAAAAGCACTCTTTTTTTTATTTGGCTGAGTTGAAAAATAAACGATAAAGAGTTCACAAAAAATAATTGAGTTATATTTGTCGCAAAATAGTGCTATGCGATTAATAATCCTAATTTTCATTACAACAATTGGCTTTTCTCTTTTCTCCTGCCAAAATAAGCCAACAGACAATGATGACAGGACAGTGTTCCGTTACAATGAATCCAAAGGTATTGCCTCACTAGATCCGGCTTATGCTAAAAGCCAAACACTAATATGGCCGGTACATCAGCTTTTTAACGGACTTGTTCAGATGGATAACTCCCTGAACATCCGACCATCCATTGCAAAAAGCTGGGAAATAAGCAAAAACGGAAAAGTATATACATTTCATCTTCGTGACGATGTATATTTTCACGATCATCCAAAATTTCCCCAAGGTAAAGGCAGAAAGGTTGTAGCTCAGGATTTTGTCTACAGCATTAAACGGATTTATGATCCGGAAACAGCTTCTCCCGGCTCATGGATATTCAATGCTTTGGATAAAAATAAAAGCCCTGTTGCGCTCAATGACACCACACTAAAATTTGTTTTAAAAAAACCATTTCCCGGATTTCTGGGGCTGTTATCCATGAAATATTGTGCCGTAGTGCCGAAAGAAATTGTTGAACACTATGGAAATGATTTCGGAAGTCATCCAATAGGCACAGGCCCTTTTAAATTTAAAAGATGGAAGAGCGGAGAAAAACTTGTTTTCAGAAAGAATAAAAAATATTTTGAAAAAGATTCTAACGGAAATACGCTTCCCTATTTAGATGCAGTTGCAATCACATTTATAAGTGATAAACAATCAGAGTTTCTTGAATTTATTAAAGGCGAAATAGATTTTCTCTCAGGATTAAGTCCTGCTAATAAAGATGAACTAATCACCCGCACAGGAAAATTGAATCCAAAATATGAAGACAGAATACGGTTAATCACTCAACCCTATCTGAACACGGAATATTTGGGATTTTTAACTGACACAACAATTGAAGAAGTAAAAAAAAGTCCTGTTTCTGATCGGCTTATTCGACAAGCCATCAATTATGGTTTTGACAGAAAAAAAATGATGAAATATTTGAGAAACAATATTGGAACTCCTGCAAACCAGGGATTTATTCCAAAAGGGCTTCCTGCTTTTAATCCTGATAAGGTGAACGGATATACTTACCAACCAGATAAAGCCCGCGACTTATTAAAAGAAGCCGGTTACCCCGGAGGGAAAGGGTTGCCTGAAATTACACTCACCACAACGGACGATTACAAAGATATCTGTGAATTCATTCAACATCAGCTCGGAGAAATTGGGATTGATATATCAATAGAAGTAAGCACCGGAGCAACATTCCGCGATATGGTGGCTAACTCAAAGCTTCTTTTCTTTAGAGGCTCATGGATTGCAGATTATCCTGATGCAGAAAACTATCTGGCTTTATTTTACAGCAAAAATTTTAGCCCGGGTGGCCCCAATTATACACACTACAAAAACAAAACTTTTGACAGCCTCTATGAAAAAGCACTAGCAACAATTGATGATAAAAAACGAAGAGGTCTATACCAAAAAATGGATCAGATAATTATTAATGATGCTCCCATTGTGCCTTTGTATTATGATCAGGTAGTACGATTCACGCATAAAAATGTACAAAATCTCAACAGCAATCCGATGAATCTACTAACTTTAAAATACGTAAAAAAGACCCATCCATGATTCTAATAGTTGACAGCGGCTCATTTAAAACAGACTGGACGTTTCTATCCTCCCCAAGCAAAATCCAATTTCAGACGATTGGTCTTCATCCTTATTTTATTGATTCAAAGGATGTTCAAAACAAATTATTCAAAATTGACCACATAAAAAAATATAAAGATCAAGTTCGAAAAGTCTTTTTCTACGGGGCAGGATGCAATTCAGAAAAAAATAAAGACATCATATTCCAAATACTAAAAGAAATATTCCGGGAAGCAGAAATTCAAATTGATTCAGATTTATTAGGAGCGGCAAAAGCCTTGTTTAATAAACAAAGCGGTATTGCATGCATTTTAGGAACAGGGTCAAATTGCTGTTTTTACGATGGGGAAAAGATAACCAGCACTACACCGTCGCTTGGATACATTTTGGGCGATGAAGGAAGTGGTGCATATATGGGAAAGCTTCTTCTGAAAAATTACTTATACAAACAACTGCCTGAAAAATTGGAAAATCAGCTGAAAAATAATTACCAAATCACTCAGGAAAAGATTTTACAAGCGATTTATAATGATCCATATCCGAATAGATATATTGCGCAATTTTCCAAATTTATCAGTGAATACAAAAATGAAAAAGCAATGAGCGATATTGTTTATTATTCAATTGAAGCGTTTTTTATAAATCATATTTTGAAACTTGCTGAAAATAAACACAACAACATCCGATTTACCGGATCCGTTGCATGGGCTTTTAAAGATTTTATAACCTCCATAGCCGGTAAATACAGCCTATCAGTAGATCACATCACACAAACACCTATGCAGGGACTCATCAATCTTCATAAAAGAGAAATTTTGTAAAACATTTTTGTTAAATGTACCCATCCATAACGGTTCATCAAAACAATTGCTCCTTATAATTGTAATAATTGTAATTTGCACTATTTTTTGATTAACAATCAATGAAAAGTCTTAAGGAAATTCAATTCAAAATTCATATATTTACAGGAGTTAAACATATAATAGATGATGTGGACAAGTATTATAATCGATGACGAAAAAAAATCGCGTGAAACCCTGAACAAAATTATAGAGCGCTACTTCAGGGAACAAATTAGCGTGGTTTATATGGCATCATCAGTTAAAGAAGGTGTTTTTGCCATTAACAAATACGATCCCAAACTCGTTTTTCTTGATATAGAAATGCCTGAAGAAGACGGTTTCAAACTGTTTGATTATTTTGACTATTATAACTTTGAAGTAATTTTCACTACTGCCTATAAACAATATGCAATCGATGCAATAAAGTGTTCAGCATTGGATTATCTATTAAAACCCATTAATTACATTGACCTTAAAGAGGTATTAAAAAGACTGGAAGATCAACAGAAAAAACTCACTCCTCAAACCCAGATAGAAACCTTCTTGTCTAATATGAATAGTGACTCCAGTGAATTTAATAAAATTGCGCTTCCGACACTAGAAGGTTTTGAACTGGAGAAAATGAATAACATTATATATTGTCAGGCCGAAGAAAATTACACAAAAATTCATACCAACCGTAATGAAACAATTCTGGTAGCAAAAACATTGAAAAGCATTGAAGAAATCCTTCCTGATACAATGTTTTTCAGAATACATAAATCTTATCTGGTTAATTTGAATTATATTAAATCGTACAGCAAAACACATGGCTACAAGATAAAACTTGAAAACGGAATTAAACTTGATGTAGCTACCAGAAGAAATGAAGAATTCATAAAAGCCCTCACGAAAAAGGCGTCAAAAGAATAACCTTATCAAATTATTTATTTTGCTATTCACTTGTATTCATCTTAAACATAACAAAACAGACAATCGGTAACACTCAAAAAAAGCAACAATTATATTACCTTTGGTTCTAACCCGAATAATTCAAGTTTTGTTCCTGTCTCTGGCAACAACAAAGATTACTTTCGGTGTACTCATTTCGTTTCACTAAAGCCTGTCTAAACCGGCATCGCCCTCGCAAAGCCACTAAGACGGAGAAAGAGTTAATACCATTTGCACCACAGGCTCAACATTTAAGGCACATTTATAAAATGTATGAATAATGCAGTCTAAATAGTGCTTCTAAGCGACCATTTAATCTTTAATAAAACTATTTAGAAACTGTTTTGATTTTATTTCTAGCATTAATATTAATATCGTTTTACTTTTATTATCTGCATGTATTCTTGCTTGTATTTCCTGTCTTCACCGGCTGGAAGCCGGTGTTCCATGCAGTTTTCTCTCAATTCTCAGGGAGGTGAAATTTGTCACTCAAATTCAGGAACAACGCCATCCTGGCGGTACTAGATATTTCTCTTTTACTAAATCAAAACAGTTTCTTACATTTCAATGCACCAAAAACATGAACAATTGACAGTCAAATAGTTAGTTTTACGGAAATTGCCGGAAAATTCTAAAGGACAGCGGGCAAGCCTATAATGTGGTTTTATAGAATCATTTAATAAAATAAGTTGCAAAAGGGCATCCTAAGTTTTCAACAAGTTTTCAACAATTAACTAGCTACTATAGAAAGATGAAAATGAAAGGATTTCATAAATTACATACATGATTTTTGTCACCAAAATACCTAACAAAAATCATTTACCGGTTTGCGTTATCAAAATGTGTTCTCTATATTGCATCAGAATTTTAAGAAAATCGATTTTCCTAAAGTATTGTTAACCTAAACCATTTAAATTATGAGAACTAAAACTTTTACTTTTGTAATGGCGTTTTTAATTTCTGCAACAACTCTTTTCTCGCAAGAGAGAAAAGTGAACAAAGACGGAAATTATAAAGGCGTCATTCGAATTAAAATCGAAAACAGTCTGGTAAAACAATTTGATGAGTTACACGAGAAAAAAACTCACACGACCAACACAATTAGCCAATCCGGGAAAGGCTATGTAAAAACTAGTGTGCAAGCCCTGGACACTAAAAATTCGGAATTCGCCGCGAAAGAATACAAAAGAGTATTCCGAGAAGCGGGCAAATTCGAAAAAAGACACCGTGCCTTTGGATTGCACAAATGGTATGAAATCACCTTTGACTCTGAAGCTGAAGTAGATCAACTTGTTAAAGAATATAGTAAGATCAAAGAAGTTGATATTGCTGAAGCGGTACCTGAAATGCAATTATTTGACAAAGATCCACACAAAAAGACCTCAAAATCAACAAAATCATTAACCGGGGGTGCGAATGACCCACGCTATGATGAACAGTGGCATTATCACAACACCGGGCAAACTGGTGGAACAGAAGATGCTGATATTGACCTGCCGGAAGCATGGGAAGTAGAAACCGGCAATTCTGAAGTGATCGTTGCTATTGAAGACCAGGGTGTAGATTATGACCATCCGGACCTAAAAGGTAACATGTGGGTGAATGAAGGCGAAACTCCTGGCAACGGTGTAGATGATGATAATAACGGGTATGTAGACGATTACTATGGATACAATTTTGGCGATGACCAGGGTTCTATATCACCTGGTGATCATGGTTCCCATACCGGTGGAACTGTAGCTGCAGAAACTAATAATGGTACAGGTGTAGCAGGAATAGCCGGAGGAACAGGCAACGATGACGGAGTAAGAATAATGTCCGTTCAGGTATTTGGCAATTCAGGTAACGGCGGTTTTGCAGAAGGTTTTACTTACGCTGCAGACATGGGCGCTCACGTATCCCAGAATAGCTGGGGCGGTGGCGGAGAAAGCCAGTCTATTAACGATGCTATTGACTATTTTATCGCAAATGGCGGTAGCTCAGGCAGCCCAATGGAAGGCGGCGTTGTAGTTATAGCAGCAGGTAATAGCAATGAAAGCAGTGGCGCAAGTACATGGCCGGCTCAATATGAAAGCGCAATTGCTGTAGCAGCAACAAACCATAATGATAAAAAGGCATCATACTCAAACTATGGAACTTGGGTAGACATTTCTGCTCCCGGTGGAGAAACCTACCCAACTACTCAAGAAGGTGTCCTCAGTACAAATAACGGCGGATATCAGTTTATGCAGGGAACATCTATGGCTTGCCCACATGTTTCAGGTGTTGCTGCTTTAATTGTATCCAAATTTGCCGGAAACATTACTTCTTCTGAAGTACGCTCAAAACTTATTGACAATACCGATCCTATTGATGATCTGAACCCAAATTATTCGGGTCAACTAGGAAGTGGCCGTTTGAATGCTTATGCTGCCTTAACAGGTGGCTCAGACCAGCCAGGTACTACTTTCTGTACCTCAAAAGGAAATGATGCTTCATACGAATGGATATCAGAAGTTACAGTCGGAAGCTTCACCAACAGTTCTGACGGTGCTGGCTATACTGACTTTACAAACAAAACAGTAGAATTAACCGCAGGACAATCTTATGACATTACCTTAACTCCAGGATTCTCCGACTCTTCTTATGATGAGTATTGGAAAATATGGATTGATTATAACAATGACACTACATTCTCAAGCGATGAGCTCGTTTATGATGCTGGTTCACTTTCAAACAGTGCAGTAAGTGGAACAATTAACGTTCCATCTGATGTTTCAGGCGTTAAGCGAATGAGAGTCTCCATGAAATACAACGGAGAACAAACACCATGTGAAACCTTTGATTATGGAGAAGTTGAAGATTACAATGTAAACATCACTTCAGGAAGCACAGACACAGAAGCTCCAACAGCACCATCTAACCTTGCTTCTTCAAATATAACAGAATCAAGTGTTGACCTGACATGGGACGCTTCTTCTGACAACGTTGGCGTTGACCATTACACTGTATACCAGGATGGAAACGCTATTGGGACAACTTCTAATACTTCTTATAGCGTTACAGGATTAAGCGCTGAAACTACCTATACATTTACAGTTAAAGCTGAAGACGCTGCTGGCAATGTTTCACCTGCAAGTAATGCTATCGATGGAACTACAAACGAAAGTACTGTTTCTTACTGTTCTTCAAATGGTCAAAACACCAATTACGAATGGATTGACCTTGTAGAACTTGGTTCTATAAGCAACAGCACAAGTGCTGACGGTGGTTATGCTGATTATACTAATCTTTCCACTGACCTTACAACTGGTTCAAACGTAACTATGTATGTCAGTGCAGGCTTCGCTTCCAGTAGTTATACTGAATACTGGCATGTATGGATTGATTTTGACCATAACGGTACATTTGACAGTGACGAAGAGGTCGTATCCGGTTCATCAAGTAGCGCTGACAAATTAGAAGCTAGTTTTGATATACCAAACGGAGCAACAACTGGTCAAACAAGAATGCGCGTTACTATGAAATATAACGGCGCTGCGTCACCGTGCGAATCATTCGATTATGGTGAAGTAGAAGATTATACGGTAAATATTACTGAAAATACTTCAAACTACTACCTCACTGATGAAGACAATGCTACCAAGCTGAAAAATGCAGATGCTAAAACTGGAATCAAAGTATATCCGAATCCTGCTGAGGAAAACATCACATTAGAGATCAAAGCAGGAAAACGAAATACAACTGTTAGCATTTACAGTACTAATGGAAGTTTGGTTAAGACTGTTCCAATGAATAGCAGTAAGCGACCAATTAACATCTCTGAGCTTCCAAGCGGAACATACATTTTAAAGGTAGCAGACGAAAGAGAACCTTTCGTAAAACAATTCATTAAGAAATAAGAACAGAGACACATCCGCCAAAATAAAACAGAGGAGCTGCAAAGCAGTTCCTCTGTTTTATTTTGGCGGATTGATAAAACCTTATATCAATTTCCTCATTTCCATAATGTCAATTACAATCTGCACCATCTGATTATAGGAAAAATTAGCAGCATTAAATATGAGGTCATAATGTGTATCGTCAACTGTAACACCTCCGGCCATTTCATTGCGTAATTCACTCCTCTTCTTATCAATATCAAGAATATAGTCTTTTGTCTTCTTAGTATTAGTCAACCGAAACCGCTTTTTAATAACTTCTGTTCTCCAGTTTATAGGAGCAATAAGACGAATATGAACAGATTTATCAATATCCCGTGTTATAGCACTACCGCCTCTGCCAAGAATAATGGCATTACCACTTTCGCCAAAGTTATAGATTACTTTTTTTATGGTGTTTTTAATCTTTCTGTCACTTTTATAGTACTTAAAAGACAATGCCCGAAGGATTTCATCAATAGCACTTTTCTTTTCATATTTAAATACGTATTCAATTTGGGAAGGATCAAGCTCCAGGGCTTTTGCTGAGTGCTCTAAAACTTCCTTGCTAATAACCTGCCACTTACCTTTTTTGGTATCACCTCTACCTTCCTGTTGCAACCGATAAGCCAGCTTGTCTGCAAGGTATTTACCAGAACAACCATATTCTCTGGAAATAGTAATGACAGGACCTGGTTCAAGAACTTCTTGCTGCTCTTTATAACGCTGTTCAAGATAATGTTGGAGTATATTCATTTCGATATCTTTTTTTAAACCACATAAGACATATAAGTCTCATATAAGCCGGTTTTGTTAATACATCTTGTTTTAAAATTATTTTCTTTTTTTGAATAAATTATAATTAAACCTCTAATTATCAATGATTTAAACTCATAAAATCCTGAGTTCTCAAGTCTTTATCAATGGCTCAATATGTACTGCAGCAGATGAAAGTTTATCTCATAAAAAAAGAAAAAGTTTGTTACAATTTAAGAAAAATTTAATTTACACACTAATGGAAAAAGAACTCAAACTGAGTCACTATATGCAACTGCTATGCTGACAGAAGCAAAGGCTGCAATAACCGAAACACAAACTTCATCTATTGTTGAATAAATAACCTTTCTCTCTTTCCTTTTCTTCCCCTTCAACTGATAAGTGAACTTTTTCCTGAAGCTCTTCCAATTGAATGTTTGCCATACATATTGCGGATTCGGTCCATTGTTTGATAAAGATGGACTACACGCCTTGTGTCTTCAAAAAGATTTAACTGTTGAGTTCCCTGTACAAGGCGGGTAAATTTAACACCAAGCAATCTTATCAGCATCCGTCGGGTATAAAGCCTTCGAAACAGCTCTTTAGCTATCTCAAGGATATGGTGATCAAAGGCTGTGTAAGGAATGCGTTTCTGCATCGTTTGGGTATCATAATTAGCATACCTGATCTTAATAGTTATACAAGAAGTGAGCTTATTTTCCTGTCTCAGTCTATAAGTCAGCTTCTCGACCATTTCAACTAAAACAGAGTTCAGTGCGCGTATATCCATTGTGTCACGCTCAAATGTTCGTTCTGCGCTTATTGATTTACTGTCATGATAAGGAATGACAGGGGCCGGATCAATTCCATTTGCCTTTTTCCACAAAATGGTTCCGTTTTTACCCAGCACGCTCTCAAGCATCTCCACAGGCATCTGACTCAAGGTTTTAATTTTACTAATTCCCATAGAACGAAGCAACCGGAAAGTCTTATCTCCTATCATGGGAATCTTTTGAATAGACAATGGATACAAAAAGGGCTTAATATTTTCGCCGGCCACTTTCATCGCTCCATCAGGCTTTGCTTCACCGGTGGCAATCTTTGAAACAGTTTTATTTTCGGATAAACCAAAAGAAATTGGCAATCCCGTATTTTTTCGAATATTGGTTTTCAATTCCTCTGCCCATTTAAGAGTACCGAAAAACCGCTCCATTCCGGTTAAATCTGCATAGTGTTCGTCAATAGATGCTTTTTCATACAACGGAGCTTGTTCATCAATGATCTCCGTGACCATGTCAGAATATTCCGAATAAAGATCCATGTCTCCCCGAATAACAACCGCATCACTACAAAGCCGCCGCGCCATACGCATTGGCATAGCTGAATGTACGCCAAAACGCCTTGCCTCATAGCTACAACTCGCCACCACACCACGGTCTGAAAGACCTCCTATAATTACCGGTTTTCCGTTTAACTTAGAATTCTGAAGTCGTTCTACCGACACAAAAAACGAATCCAGATCCAAATGCACAATGCTTCGTCGCGTTTCCATATCAAATTTCTTCCAAAAATATTTTTGAGTTTAAAGTATTTACCGTAATTTTGATTAGATTATAATCAATTTTCAGACTATAATTTAATCAAAAAAAACAATAAACGCATAAAAAATTTTTACCGTTTTTATAATTAAGTTTTGACAAATACCATCTGCCATGGGATTCAGCAAAAACATAAAGCTATTACGTAAGCGAAAAAGGAAAACACAGGATGACGTGTCCCATTCATTAGGAATCAAGCGCTCAACCCTGAGCGGATATGAAAATGAAGTAGCTCAACCCGGAATTAAAGCTTTAATCGCTTTTTCCGAATATTTCAATGTCGCCGTTGATACGCTTATAAAAGTTGACTTATCAGAACTCAGTGAAAGTCAACTCTCGCAACTGGAAAGAGGCTATGATGTTTACATGAAAGGTAGCGAATTGCGCATACTGGCAACTACAGTCAATCAGGACAATGAAGAGAATATAGAGCTGGTGCCGGAAAAAGCAAAAGCCGGTTATCAAAGAGGATTTGCAGATCCTGAATTTATCAGTGAGTTGCCGACCTTTCAGCTACCCTTTTTACCGAAAGAGAAAAAATACCGGACATTTCAAATAAACGGAGACTCCATGCTCCCTGTACCGGAAGGAGCATGGATCACAGGTGAGTACATACAAGACTGGTTATCAATCAAAGACGGAACGGCTTGTATCATTCTCACACTTAATGAAGGGATCGTTTTCAAAATCATTGAAAACACGCTGGAAACGAAAAATACCCTTACCGTTCATTCATTAAATCCACTCTACAAAAAATATCAAATACACGCAGAAGAAATTAAAGAGATATGGAGATTTCGCCATTTTATAAGCGAAGAACTTCCTGAGCCGGAAATACCAAGGAACGAAATCCTTCGGAAAATATCCAACTTACAGAAAGAAATTGCTCAGTTGAAAAAGGGGTAGCTACAATTGTTTGATGTTTAGCATTTCAGAAGTAGAGGTAAATATTAAAGCGCTCATCAGTTAGCTGCTGAGTAGATAGGCACATTCAGAAGTAGAGGTTAAATATTAATATAGCCATAAATTTGCCAGAAGGTAAGTAGGCAGTTGCAGAAGGCAGCCCGAGGAAAACCTGACAGCGCCTTTAAGGCCTGTCAGCGTTTGAGCAGGAAAAAAAGAAAGCAGCAGGCAGCAGAGAAAATATGATATGAATAATTTAAACGAACGGTATTAAAAATAGTGAACGTGAAAGCTTTCAAACTGAAAATTGAGAGGAGCCTCATTTCCAAAATTTTAATTCTGGAATAACACAGCTTTTATCAAATTTACCTTGTATTTTGAAAGATTTGCAATACGCTTAAACGCTTTTTATTTCTCCGCCTCCAAAAATCGCCATTCCTTTAATAATCAGTACTCCCTTTTGGCCTGAGCCAGGGTCTCCAAATATACGTTTATCTGCAAAACCGCCAAGTATTGAGGTGACTTCAACCTTTACCTGCCAGTCTTTCGGGATAATCAGCGTACACCCGCCAAACAGTGAAAATATATCGATTACAATCTCTCCTTCTGCCAACTCAGCTTCCGTGAAATTAATTTGTGTACCTCCAAATATCGAGGTAATTTTCCCTCCTTTAAAATTTTTCGAATTAATGCGGCGTTCATTTCCCCCGAGAATAGCAACATCATCTATCTGATCAGGCGCGACATTGGTATCTTTACGCCCACTGTGAGCGAAGGCTTTTATCAAAATTAGTATTCCTACAACAATAAAAACAACCGGCCAGAAAATATCATGGAAAGAATACGGGATATCCAAAATCCTCGGTAATAAAAATATTGCACCAAGGAGAAACAAAACTATTCCTGTGGTATTTCTATTTCCCGTAATAAGAAAGATTACTCCCAACACTGCCAGTAACATTGGCCAACTGAATAATACATATTCCACTCCGGGAGAAACAAGATCAAAACTCTTTGCCATCATTGCGAGGCCAAAAAGAACCAGTATGATTCCAAAAATAGCTCTTCCGTGTAAAGGGGATTTTTCCATCTCTATAAAAATTTAGATTTAAGACTGTTTTCTTCTTCTAAAAATATAAAGATACAAAATGTTTTTAATTCTTTGAAGAGGAATTTTCTGTTATTTCTGTGTCAGTGTCATTTTTCGTTTCACTGCTCTGTTCAATTCGTAAATCTTGTTGTATTTTTTCGTAGCCGGGGCGGTCAAAATATAAAAAAAGTACTGCTGCCACCCAAAATACCAACATTTCATATTCCCCGGTTAAAAAAAACACAATAAGCGCCAGTACAGAAATGGAAATTAACCCGCTAATCTTAACCATAAATAGCGACCGATAGCGTTCAAGTTTTTTATCACTCTCCCACTCTAAAGGAATACTCCGCAATTTCTGATTAAACATTGTCACCATTACAGGTATAGCAGCCAAAAAAACGACAATCAAAATCGATTTACTAATCAAATTAAAGTTTTCAGAGAAAGAAAGATAATTACGAAAATAACCATACGCCATAACAAGCACAAAACCGAGTACCAAAGTAGCTATCATGCCCCGCCTGTACTGCTTTCTGATATAACTTAATGTAGCCTTAATTTTTTCAATATTTTCTGTCATCCGGTTTATAGTTAAATTGGCTCTACCGTTTCTCGTTTTAACCAGCCTTTGTTTCCATCAGCCAGCTTAACTTCGTACCACCCATTTATATCATCATCAACAATATGAACTTTCACACCTCTGTGTATAACGAAAAGCTCCGTACCACTCTCTGAAGGGGAACTTTTTACCGTTACTTTCGGAGAAAAAACAATCGCCTCGCCGCTATTTACAATATCCTGTTTTTGCTGATAAGAGAAACTAAATGAAGCTATCGAAATAATAAGGGCAATTATTCCTATCCAAAATGAAGACTTCTTTATCCCGAGTCTACCCGAATACAAATAAAGTGAAAATAAAACTAAAAAAGCAATAAACGTGATTAAACTGGCCAAAGCCCATGCATTTGAGGAAAATAAATTTAAAGCATTCTTTGCCCATCTCAACAGAAAAAATTCGGGAATGGGCTCAATCTTATCTGTTATCTGCTTTTTTGCTAATTCGAGGTTATACTGGATATCCTCGTCATTTGGTGCAAGTTGTTTAGCTCTTTCATAATTTAATATGGCCGAAGCTATATCATGCAATTTATAATAAGCATTACCAAGATTATAGTATAATTCAGGTGACTCAAGCCCCTTATCCAGTACTTTTTCATAAAACCCAACCGCTTCTTCATAATTCTGCTCTGTATAAGCATTGTTCGCAGAATCAATTAACGGATCAACCTTCTGGGCAACAGAAACCAGCGCTGTCAGGTTTATAAATAGTAAAAAAATTATCCATCTTTTCATTTTTGAATATCTTTTATTGTTTTATTGTTGCATTGTTAATTGTTTAGTAGTGCTAAAATATGAGCAACGTTCTATTTTTCTTCTTTTCTCAACAACTTGTGGAAAATAATTTCACAGCACATAAACAATTTTAATACACAACTCATTTCAATGTGTGTTGCAATCGACTAATCACGTCAATTGCCTCTTTATATAATTCATCCATTTTTTCTTCTCCCGAAGAAGGTGCATATCTGGCAAACTCGCAATCATCAATTAGTCTGAGAAATTGCTCTGTCAACTCTTCATCTACTTTCTTCTCCATCAATCTCTCTTTTGCTTTATCCCTTGAAAGTTCGGCAACAGAGATACCCAGCTTATCGCTTAAATACCCCCATAAAGCATTTAATGTTTCTTCATAAAACTGGTTCTTATCTGCATCAGCCAGATGTTTTGATGCTTTTTTCAGGCGTTTTTTCGCAAATTTATTGGCTTTCTTATTCTTTGCAAGGGCAGTGTCAGCATTCTCTTTCATCTTTTTTCTCTGGAACAGATAAAGCAGGACAAAACATATAATTCCAAAAATGTAAACAAAATAAAACCAAAAGGAACCAAAAAGGAACTCATTCTTCTCTTTAACATCAAAATCACCAGTCTTTATATATCGAATATCACTACCTATCATATTCACATCCTTCTGTGAGAAGGAAGATGTAAAACCTGTGGCTGAATCCCCTTCGCCTCTTTCAACTTGCAATTTAACAGGATCTGTTGTAATTGTTTTATAGCTTTTACTTGGCAAATCAAAATAGGAAAACTTCACAGATGGAATTCTATATTCACCCTGTGTTCGTGGAACAATCAAATACTCATATTCTTTGGAGCCGCTTGCTCCTGATTCACTTACATTGATATTATTAGTAACTTTTGGATCATAAGTTTCCAATTCCGGCGGGAAATTGACCTGGGGGGCCTCAAAAATTTTCAGATTTCCGTTACCGGAAATTTTCACTTTAAGGTTCACCCCTTCATTTGTCTTCACTGAATTTTTATCCAGCGAAGCCTCTATTCGGAAAGAACCTACCCCGCCATTAAAATCCACAGGTTTACCTTCTGGCAGTGACTTTACATGAACATTTACCGGATCACTCTCCACCGGCATTTTCACATTTTGATAAGATCCAAAAAAATCATCAAATATACTTCGTGAACCGCCACTTTCAACACGCTTTTGAACGATAAAATCCAGTTTAAACGGCTCAATAGTAATTTTGCCGGTTTGCTGAGGAAAAAGAAGATATTTTTTTAACACACCTGTTTGATATATTTCTCCGCCTACATTTTCTTTTTCCAACTGCCGCAAATCGGGCGTAGGTATTTCCTGTTTATAAAAGCCCCTGAAATCCGGAATCTTAACATTTCTGAGATCAGAAACCCTCAATTGTGCATACAATTTAAGCGTTGCTACAATTGGTTCATCACGGTAAACGTTCCGATCATTAACCAGGACGCGAACAAAAAGTTTATCTCCGGGGGCTTCCTGCGTTTTTTGCTCATCGGCTCCTGATTGCTGACTACTCTTTTGCCGGGCACCAGCAGATTTTCCATCTATCACCTCAATATTCAATGAATTTGATTTATAAACTTTTCCTTCAACTTTAACTTTTGCCGGAGGGATAGAAAAATTTCCTTTTTTATCAGCTTGCAACACATAAGTGTACTTAAGCTCAAAATTTTTAGTCATCTTCCCGTTTATGACACTAATATTCGTACTTGTGGATGTACTGGGTCCGGCAAGTATTCTCAAGTTATCAATTGACGGGGCATCAAAATCATCAACTTGTGTATTAACCGTATAAATAAGTCTGAATCGTTCTCCCTGTTTTACGACATTAGGTGCTTTGGCTTTAATACTGACATTTTCATCAGCATAAAGCTGTGCAAAAGACATGAACAGGAATGTAAATATTAAGATTTTCTTCATCACTTTTATTTTTTTGCTGGTAATCAAAGCCTAAACAGATAAACATTTTACCAGTCTTTAGTCACTTTCACACTTTTAGATTTTGCCTTTTTCTTCTTTAGCTTTTCCTGAAGCTTCTTTTCATCATTTTCCAATGCCTGAAGCAAACGTTTTGCCTCTTCCTTTGAAATTTTTCCTTGTTGTTCTTGTTGTTGTGGCTGATTCTTTTGCTGTTGTTCTTTGTCCTGTTTATCTTGCTTTTGTTGATTCTGCTTTTGATTGTTCTGTTGCTGATCTTTCTTATTTTGATCCTTGTTGTTTTTGTTCTTTTGATCCTGATTATTTTTATCTTTTTGCTTTTGCTTGTTCTGATTTTTCTTATCCTGATTTTTCTGCTTTTGCAATTGATTCATTGCATAAGTAAGATTATGTTTTGTTTCAATATCATCCGGATTCAATTTTAGGGAATTTTTATACGCTTCGATGCTTTCTTTAAGTTTTTTCGATTCCAAAAGCGCATTCCCCATATTATGGTATGCTTTGGCTTTTATATCCTCGGAAATATCTTCCTGTCTGACAATAGATTGAAACTGCTCAATAGCGTCCTGATAGTTCTCCTGCTTGTACAAAGCATCTCCCAGGTTATAGAGCGCATCATAATAATCAGATTTCTCCTCCATTGCCTTTCTATATTTAATTTCAGATTCTGTATAAGCTTTCTGTTCAAAATTCTTGTTCCCCTGACGCACAAATTTCCTCTCTGATTGTGCATTCAACAAGGAACACAGCAATCCGAAAGTCAGTAATAATATTCCCTTATTCATCATAATTATTCCCTTATTTTAAACAAATTATACTTCATTAGTCGCGAATTCTTTCGATCTAAAAGCATAATATCTATAAATAAAAATAACAGAGCCAGTCCAATCAAGTATTGAAACCGATGTTCATAATCGGCATATACTTTTGATTCAATTTCCTTTTTCTCCATTTTGCTTATCTCTTTAAAAAGCTCATTCAAACCGGTACTTGAATTCGTTGCCAGAGAAAAACTCCCATCTGTTTTAGCCGCGATATTCTTTAAAACTTTCTCATTTAATTTACTGATTACAGTATTTCCATTCTGATCCTTTTGATAAACTACTTGTCCGTTCTGTTTGCGCAGAGGGATCGGTACCCCCTTGCTATTGCCCATTCCTATTGTGTGTATTGCAATGTCTTTTTCTGCAGCTTTTTCTGCTGCCTCTAATGCATTGCCTTGGTGATTCTCTCCATCCGTAATGATAATCATCGCTTTATCAAGATTGCTTTCTTCATCAAACGAACGTAACCCCAAATCAATTGCTGAACCAATTGCAGTCCCTTGTCTGGGGACAATATCCGTGTCAATAGTTTCCAGGTACATCTTTACTGCAGAATAATCGGTGGTAATGGGTACCTGAACATAAGCATCGCCGGCAAAAATAATCATCCCAACCTTATCATTGCGGAGTTGATCTATCATTTTAGAAATCGATCTTTTTGCCCGTTCGAGCCTGTTAGGTTTAATATCCTCAGCCAGCATACTATTTGACACATCAAGAGCTATTATTATCTCAACACCTTCCCGCTTTACTTCTTCCAACTTTGAGCCAAATTGAGGATCTGCAGCGGCAAAAATTATTGAAATAAGGGCAAGCATAAGGAAAATAAACTTTAATACAGGCCTGGACCGGGAAACATAAGGCATCAAACCAGAGATAACGTTTAGCTCACCAAATTTTTTAAACGCCCGTTTTTTCGAATGGTAAGCAATAATAAACACAATCACTAAAACCGGGATAATCGCCAATCCATATAAAATCTCTATATTTCCAAATTTAATCATAACACTATTCCGAATTTAAGGGATTCTCCTTAATACAGTTAACTTTAGAATAAGTTCCAACAACAACAGAATACCAGCAATAGTGACAAACCAGAAAAACTCTTCCGATTTTTCACTGTATTCTTTCACTTCAATTTTAGACTTCTCCATTTCATCAATTTCCTCATAGATGCTTTCCAGCTTTTGATTGTTGGTAGCTCTAAAGTACTTACCCCCCGTCGTGTTAGCAACATTCTGTAATACTTCTTCGTCTATTTCCACTTCCATGTTTCTGTACTTCACACCATAAGGAGTTTGAACAGGATAAGGAGCCTTACCCTGGCTTCCGACACCAATTGTATATACACGAACATCAAATGTTTTAGCTATTTCAGCTGCAGAAGCAGGAGCAATAGATCCCCGGTTATTCACACCATCAGTAAGAAGAATGACGACTTTACTTTTTGCATCACTTTCTTTTAGACGATTTACAGACGTAGCCAATCCCATACCAATAGCCGTGCCATCTTCAATCATCCCGCTTTCAATATCTTCGAACAGATTTTTGAGTACAGTATGATCCGTAGTTAAGGGACATTGCGTAAAACTTTCAGCACTAAAGACTACCAGTCCTATACGGTCATTAGGTCTGCCGGAAATAAAATCCATTGCAATATTTTTCGAAGCTTCCAGGCGATTTGGATTAAAATCGCGGGCTAACATACTACTCGAAATATCCAGAGACAATACAATATCTATCCCTTCAGTACTAACATCTTTCCAGCTCTTGCTCGACTGCGGCCTGGCCAATGCAACAATCAACAAAGCGATAGCCAATACCCGCATTCCGTATAAAACATGTCTCAGGTAAGGTTTTATACTATTCCCGGCTTTTTTTAATCCACTTACAGTTGAAACCTGGATGGTAGGTTCCGCCTGATTATTCCTTAGCACGTACCATATAATATAAGGAATAAGAATGATAAGCAAAAAAAGTAGTTCCGGATTATGAAATGTCATTTCTCTCATTCTTAAGACTCTTTCTCGGTTTGATTACTGTTGTTTTGTTCTTTATCTTCGTCCTTCTCTCCCTCCTGAGTTTCTTGTACCAATTTAGTATGATTTACAAACTCGTATGCATCTTCCATGTTTTTATCATTTTCATCAGGAAGCGGCTGCAACCTGGCAAATTTCACCAAATCGGCTGTTTTAAGAATTTGCTCAAGTTTATTAAACAGCTCATCATTGCTAAAACCTGTATTTTTAAGAGAATCCAGAATTTCATCTGTTGTTCGCTCCAATGTTTTTATATCATACCGATGCCACAGATAAGTTCGCAATATATCTGCCAATCGGGTATAATAGAGCTTTATTTTATCATTTTGCCATAATTGTTCTTCTTTCAGTTTATCCAGCTCCCTAAAAGCTATAACATGAGCAGGTTCTTTAGGCTTTTCAGGCTCATGTTCCGTTTTCCGTGACTTGTATTTTTTTATAAAATACCACACAAGAAAAGCGATAATCGCCAAACCTAATACACCTAAAATGTAAGGCAACACTTCCCTCCAACTAACCGGGGCCTCCATTGGCCCTTTGATATCAAAAATTGTTTTGGTGGAATCAACCTGTACAGTTCTTACATTGAGTACTAAAGCTTCTGTTCTTATGCTATCTTTCTTACCATCATATTGATAATGAAAAATTAACGGAGAAATATCCACTCTTCCACTATCAAAACTGGTTATTCGATATCGCCTGTTAACCTGAATTTCATCATCCGAATGAATTGTATCAGATTTCAAATATTCCAGAATTTCAATTTTCGGAGATAAAGCCTCCTCCATATCCGGATAGCTCACATCCGCCTCTTTAGGCTGAAAAACGTTAAGATTCAGATGAAGCTGATCTCCAATTAAAATATTATTCGTATCCAGCTTCGCTTCAACTTTTACAGGCTGTGCAGTTGAGTTTACTGTAAATAAAATAAGAAAGAACATCCAAAAGAAACTATATTTGAAAACTGAACGCGAAAAACTATATAACTGCATATCTTTATCTCCTTTTGAATAGACTAACCAGCGGTTTAACATAATCTTCGTGCGTACCAATAGTTGCATAATCAACTCCGGCTTGCGAAAAAACCTTCTTTATATTATGATTGATCTGCTGCCACCACAGGTTATAATTCGCCCGAACCCTTTTATCTGAAGAATCAATCCAGACAATTTCGCCGGTCTCCGCATCTTTGGCTTTTACCAGGCCCACAGAAGGCAATTCCGCCTCTCTTTTGTCAAAAATTTGTAAACCAATCATATCGTGCTTATTATTGGCTATTTTCAACGCTTCTTCATAGTTCATTTTATCTGTTTCTTCATTATAATCGACAAAATCCGAAATTACAAATGCCGTACAACGCTTTTTAATAGCATTGGTTAAATATTTCAATGCTTCAGAAATGTCTGTACCTCTATTTTCAGGAGTAAATTCTATCAATTCACGAATAATTCGAAGAATATGTTTTCTTCCCTTTTTGGGTGGAATAAACTTTTCAATTTTATTACTGAATAAAATAACCCCAATTTTATCATTATTTTGAATCGCAGAAAAAGATAAGACTGCGGATATTTCGGTTATAAGATTCTTTTTTAACTGTTTTTGAGTGCCAAAGATTCTCGAACTACTTACATCGATAAGCAACATTACAGTAAGTTCGCGCTCTTCTTCATAAATTTTTATATACGGATGATTAAAACGCGCAGTAACATTCCAGTCAATGTTTCTCACGTCATCACCATACTGATATTCACGAACTTCACTGAAAGACATTCCCCTGCCTTTAAAAGCACTATGATATTCACCAGCAAAGATATTTCTTGATAAACCCCGGGTTTTAATTTCAATTTTTCTTACCTTTTTTAATAACTCTTTAGTATCCAAAGCTTTTAATTTTTAATCGGACTCGTTTTAACAGTAAAAAACCAATCTTTTTTTTCCAGTTCAATCAAATAATCCTGCGCTGATCCTTCATGACGATCTATCCATGTCATATTTTTCTGATATTCATAACTACTGTTTAAAGAATCCTCAAAAGATTTAAGGAGTGAATAGTCACACATAATTTTTGTATACTTGCATTTTTCTTGATCAGAGAGCATAAAGAGCTTCGTTTTCGTTTCGTCCATATTCTCAAATTTCAGGAAATGATATTTTCCCGTGTTCACCTCTTTTGAAAAATAAAACTCCTTTTTCGATTCCTTCATCGTCTGTTTGATCTCTTCTTTAGTCATTCCGATAAAATTTTGCCCACAGACTTTAGTCAGTGAAAAAGCAAAACATAAAATACAAGTCAAAAAAAATGTTTTCATAATACAAAAGGTTAATATAGCGCTATAATAAAAGCATTACGGTACTTCAATTGTATTGAGAATTTCTGTTATAACATCCTCACTGGCTATGTTTTCAGCCTCTGCCTCATAGGATAATCCCATCCTATGTCGCAATACATCGTAAGAAACAGCCCTGACATCTTCCGGAATTACATATCCTCTACGCTTGATAAACGCATAAGCTTTAGCTGCCAGAGATAAGTTAATACTTGCACGCGGAGAAGCACCATAACTTATCAGGCTTTGAAATTTGTCAAGGTTATATTTTTCAGGATACCTGGTTGCAAAAACCATATCCAGAATGTACTTTTCAATTTTTTCATCAATGTATACTTCTTTCACTACATCTCTGGCTCTGGTGATATCTTCAGGACTGAGCGACTTGTTGGCAGAAGGAAATTGTTTAGCAAGGTTTTGTCTTACAATTAATTTTTCTTCTTCATATTGCGGATAATCAATCACCACCTTCAACATAAAACGGTCTACCTGGGCTTCGGGAAGTGGATAAGTCCCCTCTTGTTCAATTGGGTTCTGAGTAGCGAGCACCAAAAATGGATCCTGTAATTTAAAAGTCTCCTCGCCGATTGTAATTTGTCGTTCCTGCATAGCTTCCAAAAGAGCACTTTGTACTTTTGCAGGTGAACGATTAATTTCGTCTGCAAGTACAAAATTGGTAAATATCGGGCCTTTTTTCACTATAAATTGTTCTTTTTGCTGACTATATATCATTGTTCCAAGCAAATCGGCCGGTAGCAGGTCAGGAGTAAACTGTACCCGGTTAAATTTTGCATTTATAATACTAGCAAGCGTATTAATTGCCAATGTTTTAGCTAATCCCGGAACACCTTCCAGGAGAATATGCCCATCCGATAGCAAACCAACCAACAGACTCTCAACGAGATGTTTTTGACCAACAATTACTTTGTTCATTTCCATATTGATCATATCCACAAATGAACTTTCATTGCGGATTTTTTCATTGAGCTCTTTCACATTTACAGTTTGATCCATAGATATTGATTTTTATCAAAGTTATTGAATTGTTCTCTCAAATAAAACACAATTATTTTAAAATTTAATAATAATGCGCTCCCAATATTACTATATTATTCTGTTAAAAAAAGTTAAATAAGCTTAACATTTTTTAAGTCACATTTCAAAGCAATTATTATAATTTTGCAGGGATGGAAACAAACGAATATCAACGGTATTTTATCCACCTTGCCTACAAAGGAACCAATTACCACGGATGGCAGATTCAACCGAATGCTGTTACCATTCAGCAAACACTAAATGAAGCCTTAAGTGTCATATTGAGAGAAAACATTAACCTGATTGGCGCAGGCAGGACAGATGCTGGTGTACATGCATCTTCATTTTACGCACATTTTGATCTTAATCCCGAACAAAATATTGATATAAACCAATTAGTATTTAAATTAAATTGCTATCTCCCCCATGATATAGCAATTTACAATATATATCCAGTATCCAATAAGGCTCATGCCAGATTCGACGCCATCTCAAGAACTTATAAATACTATATGTTTACCTGTAAGAATCCCTTTTATACAGATACATCCTATTTTCTATTTAAAAAAGTCAATGTAGAAAGAATGAATGAAGTCTGTTCCTTGCTCAAAAACTACAACAATTTTACAAGCTTTAGTAAACGCAGCACGGAAACAAAAACCAATTTATGTGATATTTACAGAGCTGAATGGATCAAAAAAGGAGATAAACTCATCTTTACAGTAGAAGCTAATAGATTTTTAAGGAACATGGTAAGAGCTTTAGTAGGAACGATGATAGAGGTTGGAGAAGGAAAGCTTTCTCTGGAAGAGTTTACGAATATAATTGAAGGGCAGGACAGAACTTTGGCGCGGTACAGCTTTCCTGCAAACGGATTGTTTTTAACTGATATTAAATATCCAAAATCTGATTAAACTCCAGGTTTGGAAATACTAGTTATAAATTCATAAATAGGAACTTTACTTAAGGCGATAAAAAGGAAAGAAAATTCATATAAATCTATATCCTACATATAAAAAAAATAGTTATATTAGCAATCTATTGACCATTTAAAACAGACACTTTTTATGAAATTCAGGTTTTCTATTACCGCCAAATTAATCGTTGGAATAAGTGTTATTATAGTTGCTATTTTAATCAACAGCTATCTGATAAATAAGTCACTTAAAAGAAGCAGGGAAATAAATCAAAAAGTATCGGAATTATATGTTCCCTCAGCAGCTCATCTAAACAACCTGTATAATATGGTGAACCAGTCAAAAGCCCTTATAAAAAGCTGGGTTTTCATTGACAATAAAGGAGGTACTCCTGACAAAGAAGCTTTAAAAAAAATACACAATAAGGATTTCCCTGAATTACATGAAAAAATTAATGAGCTCTCCAATGATTGGGACAAGGCAGAGCAAGAAAAATATGAACAGATACATACATCTATAAAAGACACATTATTCGAACAGCATCAAGAGGTTATGAATGCTTTGAGTGATTTTGATGATTATAACAATCCGGCAATTCTTTTCGATGTAACGCCAAAAGTGGAATATGGAGGTGAGATAATAGAAATATCTGATAAAATCCTTTCCCAGATAGATTTACTTCGAAATCAGCTTCAACAAAAAGTTGATACATCCCGTGAAGAGATGGATCAAGCTTTTAGTAAATTTGAGCGTTTCATTACTATTCTTGGTATTTCATTAGTATTAATTTCGATTATTATCGCATTCTACCTTACAAGAACTACAGTAAGACCCATCAAAAATGTAAAAAACACAATCATTTCAATGTGCCAGGGGATTTTACCAGAGCGTAAACTAAAGGTCAGCAATGACGAGATCGGTGATATGTCAGCAGCATTGAATGATTTAATTGATAGTTTCAGAAAATTCACAGATTTTGCTAAAGAGATAGGTAAAGGAAATTACCAAACAGATTTTGAGCCACTAAGTGAGCAGGATGACCTTGGTAATGCGCTCCTTGAGATGAGGGATAACCTTCAAAAAGCTTCTGAAGAAGAAGAAAAACGCAAAGAAGAAGACAAGCAACGTAACTGGGCATCTGAAGGAATTGCTAAATTTTCTGAAATATTAAGAGAGAACAACGACAACATTGAAGAGCTTTCATATCAGATCATTCACAATCTTGTTAATTATACTGGAGCCAATCAGGGAGGGCTTTTCGTTATAAATGACGATGATGAAGACAATAAATTCATAGAATTAAAAGCGTCTTTTGCGTATAACAGACGTAAATACCTGAATAAACAGATAGAACTGGGTGTTGGCCTCATCGGAAGAGCTGTTCAGGAAGGGGAAACTATTTACATGACTGAAGTTCCTGAGAATTACATAAATATTACAAGTGGACTGGGTGAAGCGAGACCGCGCTGCTTACTCATCGTTCCATTAAAAACAAACGAGGAAGTACACGGTGTCATTGAAATGGCCTCGTTTAAAGAATTTGAGCAATATCAGATAGATTTTGTAGAAAAAATCGCTGAGAATATTGCCTCTACACTTTCAACTGTCAAAATCAACATTCGCACTAACGAGCTGTTAGAAAAAACACAGCAACAAGCAGAGGAAATGAAATCTCAGGAAGAAGAGATGAGGCAAAACATGGAAGAATTAAAAGCTACACAGGAAGAATCATCAAGAAGAGAAAAAGAATTAAAATCAAAACTAGAAGACTGCGAAAAAAAGCTAAAAAAATACGGGAATGACGATTCAGGTAGTTAGGGGGTAGGCATTTATAGAAGTAGAGGCAAATATTAAAATAACCATCAATTTGCTAATAAGATAGCAGCAGAGGAAATATGCAACATATAATTGTTAAACAAATTACTTTCCATAATTTGCATTAGAATAACCTAAACTTTTGTTAGTTCGTCGATAATTATCTAACCTCGTTTTTAGTAAGATGGGTGATTTTGTGCTGAAAATTATTGGCATAATCCTGTAATAAACTAATAATAAAGGGGTCTCGTTTTGTCTGAATACCCCTAAAAAAGTTTTACTTCACAGCCAAAGGCTAACTGCCAATAGCTAAAAGCTAATCGTCAACAGGCATCAAGAATATGTATAACTGTAACGGAAAGCAACAATTAAGCAATAGAACAATCCCCACAATTTCTTATTCAATAAGTCTCGATCAGATGAAATTCCAGGTTCAGAATAGATTGGTAATGCTTACCAAGCTCAAATACAGCTTCATCATCTTCTTCGTAGTACCAATTCACTTTGCACTTTTTACCAGAGTTATGCATATCCTGCAATAAATGCAAAAATTCTAATATAAATTTTGAAGATCCACTGTTTATATACTCTAATTGAATTTCTACGGTTGTTAAATCTTTTGGTGATTTAAAATAATCTTTCACCCATTGAATGATACCTAAAAAAAACTCTTCGGGATTTTCCGGAATTGCTCTACCTGAAATTTTTAAAATGCCTTTTTGAGCATCAAAATCAATATCAGGGGTTTTAAGAGTGTTGTCAATGCTTAGATTCTCCATACCACAAAGATATATAAAAATTTATTCATGTCGCAAAGAAACTATCGGATCCACCTTCGCGGCCTTAGTTGCAGGCAATAAAACCACTTATTATACCCACAACCAAACACACAAACAATCCACTAAATATCCAAAGCCATGGAATTACGAAATTGCTCCCACTAATCAAAGACACGAGATTTCCGCCCAAATTGAGCGACTCTCACTCACGACCGCAATTTATTTGTTTTGATAGCTTGTAAGGATATTCTTAAATTTTCTTTTATAAGTGTCGATTTCGGCATTTCACACAATGCTTAAGTGTCTAAATCACTATGATATCAAATTAACTTCGAATTATAAATTTAAATCGAAAGGTATAAATAAAAAGGCAATTTCCCAAGCACCACCAAATTTTTGAGATGAATTCAAATCTTAGCCCGAATAATTCATGAATTATCCTTATCTCCGATTGCTGTGTAATAATCAGCAATTATAAGGAAAAAATAGAATAACCCTTTTTTAATGCTATATCATCAAATACGTGAGTGCAGAATTTTTTGCCTTAATCCTTAAAACACTTAAAATAAGAATATTAACTAATAATTATTCAAATAAGGTAATAACTTTTTAAAAACGGTATTCTAAAGAAAAAAACTATTTATTAAATTTACAAAAGACAAATAATTCTAATTGAAAAACAAAAATTATGTTTGAAGCGAACACTATTTATGCAAAAATAGCGTATGAAGCTATCCTTGTTTATCTGAAATCCGGTGAAAAATTAACAAAAAACGAAGATGAAATACCACCGGCCCTAAAATTAAAACTAGCGTGTTTTGTTTCTATACACGAACAAGATGAAAAACTCAGGGGCTGCATTGGCACATCACAGCCCAAGACACAAAATCTTTTCCAGGAGATTATCGATAACGCGATTGCTGCGGCAACCGAAGACCCACGTTTTCCGGCCCTCAAAGAAGAAGAATTAAATAATATAAAAGTGTCGGTAGACGTTCTTTCTTCACCGAAAGATATTGAAGATATAAATCTTTTAAAACCTCACAAACATGGAATAATTGTAAGTGATAATGAAGGAAGAGAAGCTTTATTATTACCAAATTTAGACGGAATTGATTCCACAGAAAAACAAATTGCGATGGCAAAGAAAAAAGCAGGCATCAATCCAAAATTATCGAACGATGAACTTGCAATAAAATATTTCACCACAACAAGATACACTTAAAAAAGACACATCTATGAAACAGGCACTTGCTATCACGTTAAGCGGAAGAGTTCAAAATGTTGGATTCCGGTTTGCTACGGTTCAAAAAGCACAGGAATTTGACATAAAAGGTTTTGTGAAAAATAAGAGTGATGGGACAGTGTATATCGAAGCTGAGGGAGAGGCAGAAAACTTAAATCGCTTTATAGAATGGTGTAAAGAAGGACCTCCTGCAGCAAATGTTCAAAATACAGAAAATCAGGAAATTCCTGTTCAGGATTTTCCAGGTTTCAACGTAAAATAAAAAGCGCTTGCCATGATTGAGCTCTCAGTAATCATGGCAATCTTTTTCAACAGAAACAAATAAATGCCTCAATATAAACAAGTTAACAAGGAGGAAAATGGCTATATGAAGGAAGCGCTTTACTATAATAAATTGCAAGAGGACAATAAAACACAGTGTCTCCTATGTCCGCATAATTGTGTTATTAATGATGGTAAAAGAGGAATATGCGGAGTAAGAAAAAATATTGAAGGTACCCTGTATTCTGAAAATTATGGACAAGTTACAGCTATGGGCTTTGACCCGATAGAAAAAAAACCGCTATATCATTTTCATCCCGGCAGTTTCATCTTGTCTGTAGGAAGCTTCGGATGTAACTTTAAATGCCATTTCTGCCAGAACTGGGAAATTTCCCAGTCGACAATTGATGAAACAGGCAAAAAGGAAACACATACGCCGGAGCAAATAGTTGAAACAGCAATTGCCAGAAAAGACAACACAGGTATTGCATTTACATACAATGAACCTGTGATTTATTATGAATTTATGTTGGATACTGCTAAACTGGCTAAAGAAAACGGACTGAAAACCGTTATGGTTTCAAATGGATACATCAACTCGGAACCTTTACAGCATTTATTGCCATACATGGATGCTTTCAGTATAGACCTGAAGGGTTTTACGGATGAATTTTACAAGAAGAACACCAAAGCATCCATAACTCCCATAATGGATAACCTGAAACAAATTAGAAAAAACGGAAACTTTTTAGAGATTACAAATCTTGTAATTCCCACACTCAATGATGATAACAATAATTTCTCCGAAATGATAAAGTGGATTCGCGATGAACTCGGAGAAAAAACAATACTTCACATTTCAAGGTATTTTCCTGGGTATAAATCCACAATTGAACCTACTTCTATTTCAAAACTCAAAGAATTTTATTCTATAGCCAAAGAGCACATTCATTATGTTTATCTAGGCAACGCTCATGTAGAAAATGCAAACAATACATATTGTGACAATTGCGGAGAACTACTTGTTTCAAGAGAATCCTTCTATGCAGAGCTTGTTGGGATTGATAAAGAAGGGAATTGCAAAAATTGCGGCAATAAGGTTTTTATGCGTTAATCAATAATCAACAGCAAAAAGATACAATCATAAACATCTGAAAGAAAAAAAAATCAACATATACTGAATTAACCATTTCAATAACAGTTCCCGAAGTAACTTTTAGTGACTTCATCAAAAACCTGAAATTATGAAGACAAGAAAGCCATCTGTTGCAGGACAATTTTATCCGGGGAACAAGCAAGAACTTGATAAGCTCCTGGATGATATCATAGACAAAGAAAAAGGCCAAATCAAAACAGAACTAGCCCAAAAAAATATCATCGGGGCTGTTGCACCTCATGCGGGGTATGTTTTTTCCGCCTATCAAGCCGTACACGTTTTTCAAATTATGAAAGAACACTCTACCCAATTTGATACCATATTCATTATTAATCCGAATCACAGCGGAATGGGAAATGATATAGCTTATGACGGAAATAATTACTGGGAAACTCCATACGGAAAGGTTGAAGTTGACAAAGACTTTGCTGAAACAATGAAGCTGCCGGTTTCAGAGATAGAACAAAGCAGAGAGCACTCAGGAGAAGTGATGGTACCGCTTCTTCAGCGATTTTTGAATTATAATTTCAAAATTGCTCCGGTAACCATGACAATGCAAACTCATTCAAATGCTTCCGAATTAGCAAATGATATTTTTAACGCAAACAAAAAGCTCAACAAAAACATCTTCATAATTGCATCTTCGGATTTTTCGCATTTTGTTACTCCAAAAACCGGCGCAGAGCAAGATCAACTCGTAATTGATAAAATCAAAAACAATCAAGCCGAAGAGGTAGAAAAAGTCATTCGTAAGCAAAATATTTCTGTATGTGGTTACGGTCCTATTATGACCCTCATGGAATACTCCAAATTAGTCACAGAAAACCCCAAAAATGAAGTATTGAAAAAAGGATGCTCAGGGGATGTTATCCCGTCAAACGAAGTAGTAGATTATGTTTCCTTTTTGTTTTATTCGTGATAGAAGCACCTAAACAAAAGAGAAAATTATAGATTATTTGTATATGTATAATATAGGTATTCTCAAATGAACAGCATAATAAACTGGTTGGAGGAGCATCTGCAACCTTGTGTTTACAGGGAAATACTGGGATTTGAATGTCCGGGCTGCGGAATGCAACGATCTCTCATAGAGCTACTAAAAGGGAATTTTATTCAAAGCTTAAAACTTTATCCTGCATTAATACCAATTATTATTTTGTTTATTTTTCTTATCTTACACATCGCTTTCAATTTAAAAAAAGGTGCAAATATCTTAAAATACATGTTTATTGGCAATATTAGCATTATTATGATATCCTATTTCATTAAATTAATCAACTAAAACTTAAAATTTATGGAAAACACAAACACAGAACCCCAACAACAAGAAGGTGTAATCCAACCCCTTCCCAATTCAACTGCGGTTTTGGTATTGGGAATTGTATCAATCGTAGCCGTTTTTTGTACTTACGGAATTCTGGGCATTGCATTGGGAATTATCGGCCTTGTACTAGCAGGCAGTCCAATGAAAATGTATGAGCAAAATCCCGAAAAGTATACAGAAGCTTCATACAAAAACCTAAAGGCCGGACGTATTTGTTCAATCATCGGACTTAGCCTAGGAGGACTTTTCATCTTATTGGGTATACTTGCCTTTATTGGAATAGTTGGAGGCTTTTTTGCAGCCCTCCCATTCATGGAAAACATGCCCGTTGATATGATCATGATGATGTTGTAATCAAATACATCTAGGTAGGCGCATTCAGAAGTAGAGACAAATATTAAAACGAGCCTCAGTTAGCAAATGAGTAAGCAGTCGTAGAAGCAGTAGCAGCGAAGAGAAAACCTGACAGCGCCTTCAAAGCCTGTCAGCGTTTGAACAGAGAAAGAGAAAGAGAAAGAGAAAATATGACCTCGTTTTTTAATCACTTTAGCTTTTTCCGGGGTTTTTCCTTTACTTAATTTTGTCACAAACCTCTTATAATTCAGTATAGTGCTTGTTTCTGAAGGCGCTTGGCTAATAACATCAAGGAGGGCAAACATGTCCTCCTTTTTAATTTCAGAACTTCTGATCCTCCTTAACTTATTCCCACTAAAATAAAAATTCTACCTTTGTGTTGCTATTATTATGAGGTTGTCTAAAAAGGTCTACAAAATGATTTTCAGCAACTTTTTTGCCCCGACCCTAAAGGGAGAAGTTGCTGGAAATCAATGCCTAAAGTAGCTGCCGGAACAGGAACAAAACCTGATTGGCAATATTTTTTTTTAAAGAGCTTTTTAGACAAACCCAGAATAAAAGCTATTAAAAAAACTAAATTATCAATAAATAAGATGGATTTGAAAAAAAGAATAAACGCATTCCTGAAATTAGGAGAAACCCTAAATCAATTTACTTCTGAAAAAGATAATGAACTGAATCCTTCCCTGCATAATTTTATTGAAGAGAAAATTGAAAAAGCTGTTTATGAAAACTCTTGGTTTACAAGGGATGACATTATATCAGCCTTCAAAGGCATTAGTGGTATGCTGGAAAAAGAAAAAACAGAGGCGTGGATTGACGCATACCCAAATTTTAAAAAACAAGTTGAAAATCCTCAAACTATAGGAGTTGTAAATGCAGGCAACATTCCGCTTGTAGGTTTTCATGATTTTTTATGCACCCTTATTTCAGGCAATAAATACCTCGGCAAATTATCATCAAAAGACAAAGTTTTGCTGCCCGCTCTCAAAGATATTCTTATTGACTTTGAGCCCGAATTTGCAAAATACATCCGTTTTGAAGAGAATCAACTCAGGGGCTTTGATGCCATTATCGCTACAGGAAGCGACAACACAGCAAGGTATTTTCATTACTATTTCGGAAAGTATCCGAACATTATTCGCAAAAACAGAAATGGTGTAGCTGTTATACCTGAAAATTACAACGAGGAAGAACTAAAAAAACTTGCTGACGATATTTTTATTTACTACGGGCTTGGCTGTAGAAATGTTTCCAAGTTATTTCTACCTGAAAATTTTGAAATCAACCGCTTTTTCGAAAATATAGAACACTATTATGATAAGTTAATCAATCATCACAAATATGCGAATAACTACAACTATCATAAATCCATTTATTTGATGAACAAAGTCCCCCACCTCGATAATGGATTTGCATTACTGAAAGAAGATGAATCTTTTACATCACCAATTTCAACCATATTTTACGAAACATATAGAGGCATCGACCACGTAAAGGAAAAACTAGCGTTTCATAGCGAAGAAATTCAATGTGTCGTGAGCTATCCTGAAACAATCAAAAACGCTGTACCCTTCGGAAAAGCACAATTTCCTGAATTGTGGGACTATGCTGATAATATTGATACGTTAAATTTCTTAATCTCGCTGAAAGAATAAAAAATACCAGCTATGACCCAACCTACCCTTATAGTAATAATTGGTCCAACCGCCATTGGGAAAACTGAGCTATGTATTGAGCTTGCAGAATCTTTGAATACAAAGATCATATCGGCCGATTCAAGGCAAATTTACAAAGAACTTAATGTGGGAACCGCCAAACCAGGTAATGAAGAGTTACAAAGGGTTCCACACCACTTTATCAGCACAAAATCAATCCACGATTATTATACTGCGGGGATGTTTGAATTGGATGTTCTAGAACTGCTGGAGAATCTATTCAACAAACACAATCAAATAATAATGACTGGTGGTTCTGGTCTTTACATTAATGCAGTATGCGAAGGAATAGACGCCCTTCCCCGGGTTGACCCCGAAATACGCAACAAACTAATAGAACAATATGAAAAAGAAGGCATTCAAAGTCTAAGGCATGATTTGAAAAGATTAGACCCGGAATATTATGAGGTCGCCGACCTTAAAAACCCAAAAAGACTTCTAAAGGCTCTTGAAATAACTGTTATGACAGGAAAGCCCTATTCATCATTCCTTACAAGACCCAAAAAAGAACGCCCGTTTAACATTCTGAAAATCGGCTTAAATAAAGACCGGGAAGAACTGTATGAGATCATAAATAAGCGCGTTGACAAAATGATTGATAACGGCCTTCTCGAAGAAGCCAAAGAGCTCTATAAACACAAAGGGCTAAATGCCCTCAACACTGTCGGTTATAAAGAATTGTTTGAGTATCTTGACGGAAATATTTCTTTCAAAAGGGCAATTGAACTAATCAAAAGAAACACACGGCGGTACGCCAAAAGGCAGATCACCTGGTTTTCAAAAGATGAAGAAATCAAATGGTTTCACCCCGATGAAAAAGAAAACATACGGGAATATATTCAGCAATATTTAGGCACATTCAGAAGTAGAGGCAAACCTTAAAGTGAACATCAATTAGCTAATGAGTAAGCAGTTGCAGTGGCAGTTGCAGTTTAAAGTTTAAAGTTGCAGAATGCGAAACAACCGAATGAACACCGAAAAGTTTTTTGTATTTTTAAAATAATTCAACAATTCCACAATTCCACAATAGAATTAAAAAGTATTTGATTTTTGATTGAATCGTTTTATCTTTATTTATAAGTTGTTAATCCCAAATTTAGATATTATGAAAATTAAATTAGTAATCATTTTTTCCTTGTTAATTTTTCCTTATATAACTAAATCTCAAGAAAGAATTGAAAATATAAACACAAAAGAACTAAATGATGCAATTGAGATGCTGGGAGTAGATATATTTAAATTTAGTTTCGATTCAATTGAAAATGATTATGGATTAAAACTATATTTAGAAGAAATTACCAAAGATTCTGTTATTACCCGGGTAGTTAAAAATTTCGGCCAATGGAAAAATGGGTCTAAACATAAAAAACTAAAAATCATTTCAAATACAAAAAAAGATTCTGTTGCAGCGATTAAATTGCTGCACCCAAATATGGAAATAATGACTAAATTTGATATCAAGTCTATTTATAGAAATGCTCACTATTGGAAACCCATTAAACAAAATGGGTTAAATTACGATGAGAAAACACCGTTAATATTCTATGGCATGTCATGGGAGGATGAATATGAAGGCAAAAAAATCAGAAGATTTTGTTGGGGGGATGAGATAACCCGAAAGATGGATAATGAAAACTTAGATAAAATAGAACATATGATACTAATTAGCTACAAACTAGTGAAACCCTCATCCAAAACATGTAGACAAAAGGACATGAATAGAACACGCCTGCCTGCCTGGCAGGCAGGGATAAACGCGGATTTATTTATCAAAGTAAATAATCCCCTTAAGTTTAGTTTTACAAATCACTCAAAATAAGCACAATAAATGCAATTTATTCAAATGGGTAAATAAAATAATTGAATCAGGCACTTATTTAATAATAAAAAAACGGTATTCTAAGCAATTCCAAACTTATATGAACTTAAATGCCTTCTATGTGGTTCAAAAAAAAGATATTCAAATGAAATAAAAATATACCAAACATGTATTAAGTAACCCTATTATCATGATACCAGATTATCACACACATACATATTTTTCTGATGGAGAGAGCTCACATGAAAGTTATCTCCAAAATGCTGCAGCGATAGGAATTACGGAGATAGGTTTTACTGACCACTTTTCTATATTGCCAAGTGAATGGACAACAAAAGAGGAGAAAATTCCTGAACTGAAAGATACAATTCGAGCCCTGAAGGATACGAATTCTTTACCAGTAGAAGTAAAATTTGGAGCCGAAATTGATTATATCCCCGGTAAGGAAGAGGAAATTTCCAGGCTCATTCAATCTTTACCTTTTGACTATATAATAGGCTCCGTGCATTTTCTTGGCAACTGGAACTTCGACACATCGCCTGAAGGTTTTGAAGGTAAAGACATAGAAGAGCTTTATGAGCACTATGCTTCTACCATGATAAAAGCTATAGAAAGCGGCCTCTACGACATTATCGGGCATCTTGACCTGATAAAAAAATTTGGGTATTTCCCGGAAAAAGCCCCGGTAAAACTTTTCAAAGACGTGATCAAAAGCCTTCAAAAAAGCGGAACTGCTATTGAGCTAAATACCGGTGGATTAAATAAACCATGCATGGAAATGTACCCATCAAAAGAAATCCTCGAAGAGTGTTACGAAAGCGATATTCCCGTCACACTGGGCTCCGATGCGCATAATGCGGATGAGGTTGGCCAATATTTCGACAAAGCTATAGAGCTTTTAAAAAATACAGGGTACAGAAAAATAGCCTTGTTCAACCAACGCCAGCGGAGGTTTGAAAATTTGATCTGAGATACGGATGAGATGGCAAATTTGTTGTCGTTAGATGCACAGCCAGGAAGTGTAAAGGCGAAGGTGATGTTAATAATTGTTTCGAGTTTTGGGTTTCAGGTTGGAAACGCTGAGGTTAAATGGATAATTTCAGAAATAGATGATAAATTTGGAAAACCATTTAGCAAAAAAATTAGATAGTAGCAGTTGCTACTCACCACTCACTACTCATCACTCACTGTCTGCTCGCTACTTTTATTTTTTCAGATTTTTATTCATCACATATCTAAGCGGGCGAACTATTCGTTCGAGTAATCTTGTGTCGTCCGTAATTACCTC
>Ga0207714_1000177_pt1 | contig 42630 bp, 41 predicted proteins | sample PonA232FremontCA_2_FD_187270 | JGI IMG/M metagenome (GOLD analysis project Ga0207714, IMG submission 187270) | Marine sediment microbial community from Fremont, CA, USA - Pond A23 Sediment 2 (SPAdes) | ecosystem: Environmental > Aquatic > Marine > Unclassified | place: USA: Fremont, California... | reverse complement strand
CGATCATCTGCCATTCGTCGTAGTAAGGTCTCCGGTTCTCGATACCGATCTGCTTCAGCCCCTTGTTGAAGAGCTCGTCCACGCGTTTTTCCCATTCAACCGGATTTTCGCTTGCGTTCAGGTGCCACATGTGCAAGCTGCCGTCGGAAGTCCAGACGTTGTTCCCACTATTCGGCTCGATCGGGTCACCTTCCAATCCAATTATTACTGCCTCGTAACTTCCGCCCATTAGCTGCTGGACGAGCGAGTTGAACTGTATCGGGTTCATGGTGACGTCCATCCCGATCTTTCTCAGGTCCGCCGCAATGGTATTTCCGATATCGACTCTCTGCTGGGCTCCCTTGTTGGTCTTGATGACGAACGAAAGGTCGTCGCCGTTCGGAAGTTCTCGCACGCCATCGTCGTCTTCGTCGGTTAGACCCAGCTCGTCAAGCATGTTCCTTGCCTTGTCCAGGTTGTACTCCTCCGGGAAGACTTCGCCGGCTTCTTCGTTGTAATAAGGAGACAGCTTGGACATCGGACTGTTTTGAGTAACGGCGAGTCCGTTAAATACGTTTTCGATAATGCTCGGACGGTCCACCGCGTGAGAAACGGCACGGCGGAACTTCTTTTCCTGGAAAACCTTGGCCAGCGCTTCCTTCTTAGTGTCCCAGTTTAGAGTCAGGAACTCCGTTCCGTTCGGTGCTCCCCGGGGTCCCTGCTTGACCATCACGTTCCAGCCTTCCTTTTCCTCGTTTTTCAGCAGCATCGGTACCTTGGAAGCAGCCGGACCGTAAACGTCCGTTTCATGGGACTTGAACTTGAGGGCCTGAGTGTCGGTATCCTCTACCTTCAGTACCGTGTATTCGTCCAGGTAGGGCAGCTGAACGCCATTCGGGCCTCTCTTGTAATAATAGGGATTCCGTTCCAGGGTAACCTTCTGTTCCGGGACGTATTCCTTCAGGCGGAAGGGACCAGCACCAACTATCTCTCCCGGGTTCTCGTCCGCAACGCTCTGCCCCCAGGCACTGTTGAATTCCTGGCCGGAAACGTCCTCGAACTTGTGCTCCGGATAGATCATCACGCCGCCAACCGTCCTGATGAAGGGACCAAATACTGTCGGAGTTGTAAACTGTACGGTGGTTTCATCTATTTTCTTGACTTCCGGTAATTCGCCATCAATTGTAAGGAGGTCCCGCATGTCCGCTTCTATGTTCTCATTGTAAAGCAGTTCCTTGAAAGTGAACATCACGTCGTCCGCGGTCAAAGGTTCGCCGTCGGAAAACTTTAGACCCTCGCGGAGATGGAAGGTGTAAGTCTTCTTGTCCTCCGAAATCTCCCAGTCTTTGGCGAGAGCAGGAACCAGTCTACCGGTGGAAGGACTGGTGTCGGTCAGGCCGGCCATCAGGTTTTCCGTAACGTCAGTGGTCGAAGTCTCGCTTGCCACCATGTTGTTAAACGTCTTCGGCAGGGAAATCGAGGCATAAGTAATCTGTCCGCCCGGCATGCCCGGCTGCAGTTCCTTCATGCCCCAATCAGCGCCCTCCATGCCTATGGGGACGACGAGTTCATCCTTCGGTAGGTTGGCCTCGCGCCCAAGACCCACGAACGCAACGCCTGAGAGTACTAACATAAGTGCCAAACTAAGGACCAAAGATTTCTTAAACATATATACCTCCTGGTAATTTAGGGAAATTCACTGTGAATAACTCTCAATTCCCTATCTGAAAAACCGTATTATAGAGATCGCCACTTAGTACTGGATTAAAATACGTTAATACTTTAAAGTTTAACTTTATCACCTCCGTAAATGTTGTAATGAAAATCTTCGATAAATCCTTCTTTACCGGGTTTCATTCGGATTATTCTAAGAAAAGCGAGCGGGGACCACAAACAATTTAAGCTAAATAAAAATATTATTGGGCTATCTTTTTTCAATCTTCAATAGTTATAGTCATAATTCTCTCGGACTGGTGGTAATTTATCCTTCTTCTTCCGACTTTTCTCCGTAGAGGAGCCCAACGAAGAAAAGGGATATTTCGTAAAGTATCACCAGCGGGATTGCCATAAAAGCCTGAGAGAACAAGTCAGTCGGCGTGATAAAAGCCGCGGTAGTGAAGGCAATTAAGACTACGTACTTCCTGTTTGCCCGCAGGGTTTCAATTTGGACAAAGCCCAGACGAACCATGAGGTAAATAAGAAGTGGTAGTTCAAATATCAGCCCCATGGCAAAGGAAAGCAGGGAGGAAAAAGTGATGTAATTACGGACGGTAAAGCTGGAAACCAGGTTCTCCCCCCCAACTCCGGAAAGGAACCTCACAGCGTAAGGAATTCCAACTAGAACCGCAAGGGCGATACCGGCGTAAAAAAGGACCCCTCCCAGCAAGAAACCAAGCCGAAAGAGCCTCGTCTCGTTTTCCATCAGGGCCGGAAAGATGAACTGCCACATCTGATAAAGTATCCACGGGGTTGATAGAATAATCCCCGTTATCACCGCAAGCTTGAGGTAAGTTAAAAAAGCTTCCGTGGGATGAAGGTAAATTAAGGACTCTTCGTTCGATGCCCGAAGAAGAAGACCGAGAAGTTCAGTTCTAAAATAGTAAGCGCCCCCGGCCAGCAGAACGATCGCACCCAGGGAGCTGATGATCCGGCTCCTCAGTTCCTCGAGATGCTCCCCGAGCGGACGTTCTTCGTCTTCCATTCAGTTTATAAAGGGTCCTTAATTCTGGGATTCTTCTTCGTCTTCCGAATTATCTTCTTCGGTTCTCTCCCCTGAACTCCTATCGGAATCACGGTTGCCGGTCTCAGTGTCCACGTCTATCGCATCCTGCGCCTCGTCGTACTGATCCTGAATCTTCTGCTTTTCCTTGTTGAACTCCCTTACGCCTTTCCCCAGGGAACGCGCCAGTTCGGGCAACTTGTCCCCGCCAAAAATTACGAGGATGATCACCAAAATGATTATTAATTCTGTCGGTCCCAGTCCAAACATAGTGCTTTAACACCTCCGAACTTCCGTGAACAAATCTTAACCCATCAGATGGTAAAATGTAATACCCGGGCGGAAAAGGTATTAATCGGGCTCAGCTATTCCGGCAAGTATGATCGACAGACCGTAAAGTAACAGCAGAGGTCCCCATAAAAACATCTGAGTAATTGGATCAGGTGGGGTAAGCACGGCTGCCAGAATCGCAGCCCCTACAAGAGCAATTCTCCACTGACTGGTCAAAGTTTCCCGCCTGATGATCTTCAACCGGGCCAGTCCGTAGGAGATTACCGGCATTTCAAAGAGAAAACCAAAAATTAGAGTGAATGCCATTACGAAAGAGGCGTAGTTACCAACGGTAAAGGTCGGGTCCAGGCTCTCACCGCTTATCCCTCTGAGGAAATCAAGCGCGAACGGCAATACTCCCAGCAGGGCAAACCCGGCTCCCACGTAAAAGAAAAAGCTCCCGAACCCAAATAATCCAAAAGTAAAGCCACGCCCGAAACGCTCGCTCTTGTTTAAAAACGGGGATACGATTTGAATTAGCTGATAAAGTAAATAGGGAGCGCTCAACAGAACCCCTACAAACAGCGACAGCTTTATATAGGTAAAGAAGGCCTCCGTCGGGTGGATAAAGATTAGCTCCTTATCCGCCAGCGGTCGCTGCAGGAACTGAAGTACCCTGTCCCTGAATACGTACGCGAGGATTGCGAAGGCGACGATTAAAATAAAACTCCTGATAATACGGCCCCGCAGGTCCTCGGTCCTTTCCAGTAAATCCTGGATAATGCTATCAGACACTGTACTTAAATATTCCTGGTACGGGTTTTGATGAAAGTTTAATGGTTAATCTTCCATTTGCTCTTCCAATTCTTCCTTGTCCATATCGAGAGCTGCAGCTACTTCCTCAGTACCAACGTCTTCCTCGACCTTCTCCGCCAGGTCCATCAACGCTTGTCTGTTAACTTGCTCGTCCAGCCACCGGTCTATCTCCGACTTCCTGACTTTGGTCTGCCCGTTCAACTCCATTGCGTCCAGTTCGCCTTCGTCGATCAAACCCCGAACGGCATCTGCTTTTAACCCGGTATACTGAGCCACGTCCGATACCTTCAGATAAGCTTCAACTTTACTCATGTTATATCACCCTAACGTATCTGCTATTAAAGAGTATCTCACAAAGCTTACTGGAAAAGTCGAGGTTTTTTAATGGGGAGTCAGGATTTAACCCTCCAGTTGGTCCCTCCATCCTGATCCTTGATCTCAATCCCCATACTTTTTAACTCCGACCTGATCTTATCGGCGAGTTCCCAGTGTTCTTCCTTCCTGAGGTCACCCCTAACGTCCAGCAATAGTTCCAGTAGTCCTTCTTCGAGACCCTCGAGTTGGTTTTCTCCCTTGCCCTGAAATAGTCCGAGCGGTCGAGAAAGCTCCCTCACCTTATCGGCTGCCGATTCAAGGAGAAACATATCTTTCTCCGGCCCGCCGTCACGGAACTTATTGGCTCGTTTGATCAGGTCAAAAATCACGCCAAGTCCGCCGGGGGTATTGAAGTCCTTATCCATTTCCTCCGTAAAACGCTCATCCGCGGCCCCCAGGTAATCCTGAAATTCCCTCCCCTCTTCCGTGCCAGGGGCACCCTGCTTCCCTGGGTTTCCGCTTCCCTCGACCACCTCAAAAAAATCGTATACCTTGTTTACGGCGCTGGCGGCGTCATCGAGGTTCTTCTTGCTGAAGTTAAGCGGTTTGCGGTAATGGGTCGCAAAATAGAAGTACCTCACGGTCTCGCTATCGTAATCCTCCAGGACGTCCCGGGCGTACTCAAAGTTGCCCAGAGACTTAGACATCTTCTCTCCTTCAAAACGCAGAAGTCCATTGTGAAGCCAGTAACGCGAGAATTCTTTTCCCGTTCGTGCCTCGGACTGGGCGATTTCGTTCTCGTGATGGGGGAAAATGAGGTCCTGACCGCCGGCGTGAATATCTATGGTTTCGCCGAGAGTCCCCTGAGCCATGACGGAACACTCAATATGCCAGCCCGGTCGGCCCTGACCCCAGGGACTTTCCCAGCTGGGTTCACCGGGTTTGGAACTCTTCCAGAGGGCAAAGTCCAGCGGGTCTTCTTTTTTTTCGTTAACTTCTACCCGGGAGCCGCTTTCCAGATCATCCACCGACCGCCCGGAGAGTTTTCCGTAATTCTCGAATTTCCTTACTCGAAAGTATACGTCTCCGTCGACTTCGTACCCATAACCCTCTTCAACCAGCGCGCTGACGTGATCTATTATCTCGTCCACGTATTCAGTTACCCGGGGGCGATAGTCAGCTTCTTTGATCCCCAGTCGCTCCAGGTCTTGAAAGTAAGCATCCGCATACTTTTTCGCCAGTTCCGCGGGCTCCAGACCTTCTTCCTCCGCCCTATCTATTATCTTGTCGTCCAGGTCGGTCACGTTCTGGGTGAATTCGACGTCGTAGCCTTTGAACTCCAGGTAACGTCTCAGGCCATCGAACACAATAAAGGGCCTCGCATTACCTATGTGAAAGTAATCGTAGACGGTCGGGCCACAGCTATAAAACCTGACCTTCCCTTCTTCCAGGGGAACGAATTCCTCGGTTTCTCCTGTCAGAGTATTATGAAGCTCAAGCATAATTTAACACCTTCCTGAAAAGTTAGAGCTTTGAATTCGGAAATTGCGGGCAAAAGGATACCTCCACGGGAAATAAGAGGTTAGTACCTGTCAATTCTCACCTAACACTCCCAAGTAAACTCAGGATACCCGCCTTCCGTATTAACAACTTAAACTCCTAAGCGCTAAGACAGTATAAGCAAGGGGCTCACCGATGACAAGCAGGTTAAAGTCGGTTCATAAGACCATTGAAGCTGGTAAAAGCGCGGATAATTGCTTATACATAAGGGATCGTAAAGAGGGATTCTACAAGGTCTTAACATTGAGAGTAAAATGGAATTATTTTCCGAAAGATTCTTTCAGCCTGGGCTACTTCAAGGTTGAGTACTGGAGAGGGAACCAGGAATAAATTTATCCCGGAGCGGGTCCGATCATAATGAGCAGGAATAACCTACCCAACTTACTGACCCTGATCAGGATAATTGCCGTTCCTTTCGTCATCTTGCTCCTTCTGACCGGCAATTACCTGGCTGCCCTGGCGCTTTTCTCTTTTGCTTCTTTGACTGACTTAGTGGATGGATACCTGGCGCGAAGACATGACCAGATTAGCCCTTTTGGGAAGTTTGCAGATCCGATCGCCGATAAGTTGCTAGTGGCCGGAGTACTCGTAACTTTTATCCAGCTCGACGTCCTCACTGCAGTTCCCGTGGTCGTGATTATCGCGCGGGGCTTCCTGGTTACCGGGATCAGGCTCCTGGGAACTACGGAGGAAGTAGTAATTTCGGCAAGCTGGCTGGGAAAAGTCAAAACCGTTTCCCATATCGCCCTGATAGTCTGCATAACGTTAACCCTGGAGCTAAACATTACCTGGCTGGAAAAATTAGTCAACCCGCTTATATATCTCGCGGTAACGACTGCCCTGGTTTCAGGTATAGATTACCTCTACCAGAATAGGGAACTAATAAGGAAAAGTTTTCAAAATTGACGCGGTAGGCATTAACCCTCTTCGACCTTTTCCAGGGAGAACTCACGTTCTATCCACAGATCGTCGAGATCGTAAAAATCCCTGACGCCCTCGTCAAACAGGTGTACCATTATTTCACCGTAATCGAGAGCGACCCAGCTTCCGTTCTCAAGCCCTTCTTTGCCAAAAGGTTTCCTGTCGAACTTCTCCTCGAGGTTTTCGGCTATAGCCCTGACGTGTTTCGGGTTGGTTCCATTGGCAAGAACGAAAAAACTGGTTGCGAGTGAATGATCCCGCATATCGATAATTCTGGCCTGCTCTCCTTTCTTGTCCTCTATCAAGTTAAGTAAAGTCCGGAGGTCCTCTCTTTCTTCTAAATCACGAGACAAAGCTAGGTGATCCCTTTCCCATTATTAAAAGTAAGTTCGTGCCCTCGGGTAAACTGACACCCGAGCTTTCCATTGCAGCCATAGTATCCTGGAAGTTGTCCTGACTGACGGTTTCCAGGTTAAAGGTGAGTTCCGTTTCCAGTGAATCAGCCATCTCCCGACCTTCCTCGTTGAGCGTTACCAGGTAGCTGGTTTCGTAATCGAACCTGTTGGCGTTGTCCGTACCGGTTACTGTAAAGCCTAACCCAACAAGCTTGTCCGCAGTCTTACGGGCAAGATAATTTGCCCCCTCACCGTTCAATACATATACGGCGGCATCCGCCTTGCTTTTTATACTGAGACCGTTAATTTCCTGAGCCACTACACGCCTGGTTTGCACTATGCGGGGAAGAAGCACTGCCTTGTTATCAACCCTGGCGGGCTCTCCTGAGAGGGTCACCATATTGAAATCTTCCATCCCCAGGTTCTGGACGGTCCTGCCAAGGTCGTACATATCCATCAGCGAAAGGTTGGTCTTCGTATACTTCCTGCCCGTATCGATCAGGCTCTTAATCCCCGACCAGCCCTCCATCTGCACTCCTCCCTGGAGAAGAGCCTTCAGGAACTTCTGCTGCCTGCTGATTCGCTGCAGGTCGCTCTGGCCGGCCCTGTATCGGACGTAACCCATTGCTTCCTGGCCGTCCAGTGTCTGCTGGCCGGGCTCAATGTCGATGTTCAGCCCAGCCGCTTCGTCGGTGTACTTCAATCTTTCCTCCACCGTTAGCTGTACGCCGCCCATCAAGTCCACTATTTCCTTGAACCCCTGATAATCGACAACCAGGTGAAAATCTATTGGAACTCCAAGAAAGTTGGAAACTATTTCCGTGGCTAGCTTGGGACCGTCAATGGCGTAGGCAGCATTGACCCTTCTAAACTCCTCGTCAGGATACTTGAGATAGAGATCGCGGGGGACCGAGACGAGGCTGGCCTTGTTGTTTTCGGGGTCTATGCTTGCGACCATCATCGTGTCACTACGTCTGGCCGTTGCCCCCTCAATATGGTCCAGACCGAGAACGAGCAGGTTGACCCGCTCGCCCCTTTCAACCAGCTCGTTGACGTTGCGCTGATTCAGGACATAAATTCCTATCCCGGACCCAATAACCAGGATAACTAAAACGATTGAGATAGTTATCTTCCATTTCATCTCGGCATCAAGCTTAACATAACGCATCCTGCTCGACAAGTCAAGAATTCGCTTTCTACTTACCCTGCTTTGAATAAGGGGTGTTTTCGGTCTATAATAAGGTGTTATGGAAGATATTTACGTAAAATTAGCCAAAAAAGCTGTTAGAGAGGCCGTTACGGGAGAGGGAAACGGTGACGACAAAGAGCTAAAGAATAAGCTGCCGGACCCGCCTCAGGGAGTCTTCGTGACGCTGAAAAGGAACGGACAGGATCTCAGGGGTTGCATAGGGACCTACACTCCGGCTACAGATTCGCTCGGGGACGAAGTGATAAGAAACGCGTCTTCGGCAGCCCTGGATGACCCACGATTTCCTCCGGTGAGAGAGGACGAGCTTAAAGAGCTTACCGTATCAGTTGACGTACTTACTGAGCCGGAACCATGCGAAATCGACGACCTGAATCCGGACAGGTACGGTATAATGGTCGAAAAGGGCGGTAAATCGGGGCTCCTCTTACCTGATCTGGACGGAGTAGACAGCGTGGAAAAACAGGTCGACGTAACCAAGAAAAAAGCCGGACTCTCCCCGGCGGATGACGATTTCGAACTCAAACGCTTCGAAGTCGAGAGGCACGAGGGGGAGCAACCAATTGGCAAGTGAATTCACCTCGCCAGAATTCTTTAACCGATACCTCCAATAATATGGCCACCAGGATAGCGTTTTATACGCTTGGCTGCAAATCCAACCAGTACGATACCGAGATAATGAAGAAGGAATCTGAAAAGAGGCCGGGTTATCGGGTGGTTTCGTTCGGCGAGGACGCGGATATCTCAGTCATAAATACCTGCAGCGTTACCACTGGTGCCGACAGGAAGTCACGTAAGTACATCCGAAGGGCGCACCGCAGGGGAGAAACCGTTCTCGTAACCGGGTGTTACGTTACTCTGAATTCCGACGTCATAGCTAATATAGATGGAGTGGATTTAATTTTTCCTAACTCACACAAGTACGAATTCCGGCAGGTGCTCGAGACACTCGAAAAGGGCTACACCGGAATAATTGATGACCGCGAAGCGATAAACTGGGACCTGGACAGTGAAACCATCGGCCGGGACAGGAACCATACCCGGGCCTTCGTAAAGGTCCAGGACGGTTGTAGCAACAACTGTTCCTTTTGCAAGGTCCGCTACCTTAGGGGCCCGACACGGAGCAAATCTCCCGGAAAAGTCCTGGAAGAGGCCAGGGAGCTTGGAGATAACGGTTTTTCAGAAATAGTACTTACCGGGGTAAACCTGGCGGAATACGGGGCAGAGGGCTTGATTCTACCGGATCTTCTGGAGGAACTGACAGGTGTTAAAGAAATAAGCAGGATAAGATTGAGTTCGATAAATCCCGCTGGAATCACGAAAGAGTTGCTGGATGTTTTTCAGTTCTCCCGGAAGCTGTGTCCGTACTTCCACGTGCCGCTGCAGTCCGGGTCCAACGAAATTCTGGACTCGATGGAGAGAAACTACACTCGGGAAAAGTACCTGGAAAGAATTGAGATGATCAAAAAACGACTGGAGGCACCCACTTTTGGTACTGACGTACTGGTGGGATTTCCCGGGGAGGGGGAAGATGATTTCAAGAGAACGAAGGAGATCATCGAGAAAGTAAAGTTTCTCAACCTGCACGAATTCCGGTTTACCCCTCGCGAAGTTACCCCTGCCGCCAACTATGATGACAGGATAGATTCGACCGTAAAGAAGGAGAGGGCGGACGAAATAAGTCACCTGGCTGCGGAGACGGCCGGAAAGGTGCGCAGGAGGTTCGAAGGAAAGAGGCTAAAGATGGTTCTCGAGGAGCCCAGCAAGATTATCGATGGCTGGAGGGGCTACGCCAGGAACTACCTGGACCTTCATCTACCAAAGAACTCAGTCGAGGAAAGAGTTGCTAGAGGTGATACGGTGACGGTCGAACTGGAACGAGCCGGGGACGAGTTTAACCTGGCAAAGCGCCCTGAATCCCTGGCGCTAAATAGAAGCCCTTAAAACAATGAAAACCAAAAGAAAAAACCGTATTCTTTCTTGGTTGAAAAGTACCCCCGTAACAAAACTGGTTTTCGGAGGGAAAATATAATCAAGTATTTTTTCGTCCAATCATGGCGAGGAGTGATACCATCAGTAACGGAGAAGAAATTGAGCGGGAATTAACTCTCAGGGACCATGACCAGACTGTGACCCTACTGGGACAGTACAACAAGAACCTGAACTATATCCGTGATAACTTCGAAGCTCAGATCATAGTAAGGGATGGTTCGATAAAGATAAAAGGGGGCGAGGAAGAAGTGAAGCAGGTCAGGTCCCTTTTCGACGAACTGCTCGAGATGATAGAAAGCGGGCAGTCACCAAAGTTCGAGGAAGTGAAACAACTAACCCAGATGGTCAAGGGCGGAGAAGAAGAGGAACTTCACGGGGTACTATCGGACGTTATTCAGACTACTTACTGGGGCGAGCAGATAAAGCCAAAGTCCCTTAACCAGAAGCAGTACGTCGAAGCAATTCGGGAAAAGGATATAGTGTTTTGTATAGGTCCGGCGGGTACCGGGAAAACCTACCTGGCAGTAGCTATGGGAATAGAGTTCTTGAAAAAGGGCAAGGTAAAAAGGATGATTCTGACTAGACCGGCAGTGGAAGCGGGCGAGGAGCTCGGTTTTCTACCCGGCGACATGCAGGCCAAGGTTAACCCTTATCTGCGCCCCCTCTACGACGCGATTTACGACATGATCCCCGGGGAGGAATTCGAAAGGTTGAAGGACGAAGGGAGAATTGAAATCGCACCGCTCGCATTCATGCGGGGCAGAACGTTAAACAACTCTTTCGTGATCCTTGACGAAGCTCAAAACACCACGTCGACCCAGCTCAAGATGTTCCTCACCAGACTGGGTTTCGACTCAAAGGCGGTAATCACGGGTGACATCACTCAGATCGACCTAAAAAAAGACGCCTCCGGACTTAGCCACGATAGGAAATTCCTGGAGGATATACCCGGAATCGAGTTCATCTACCTCGATAAAGCCGACGTAGTCAGGCACGACCTCGTAAAGGAAATCATCGAAGCTTATGAACAGGAAAAACAGGACTAGTAGCACGGGAGTTAGAGGTTTTCTTGACGCCACGGTCGAGAAGCTGCTGAGCGAACACGCCAAGGAAGGACTCTTCTCTACCGGATACCTATTATTGATCTCGTTTCTCTTCACCTTCAACCTGCAGATGAGTGAACCCTTCGTCGCTTTTCTGCCCTGGAAAGCGGCACTGGCCAAGGGCATCGTGATAGCGATTTCTGGGGTCGCCGTCGCCTCCTACATTTCGATAAGAAAAGGAGAACTAATTCGGGACCACAGAAAGGTCTTTTTCCTGCTCGGGTTAACGCTATTCCTGCTCTTGACCATCAAGGGATCCTCGCTGGTCTCCCTTTACATCGTTCCGGTCGCTTTCACTACTTCCATGGTTGCAATTTTTATCGATTTCGAAACTGCCCTGAGCGTCAACCTATTCCTTGCCTCAGCAGTGGGAGTACAGCTCGGATTCAGTGGAATGATCGGCCCGACGATAGTTGCTTTCGTCGGTGGTCTCGTCGGTATACTGGAGTCAAAGGATATTGGAAGAATTTCGGACCTGACTAATATTGGATTATCCGTCGGGCTGGTTAACGTCGTACTTGTCTTTGCCTTCCGACTCCCCACCCTCTCGACGCCGTTCATCATCAATCTGGACTGGGCCAACTACATACTGGCCGGGCTTAACGGTTTCATCAGTGCTCTGTTCATAGCAGCCGCAGTACCACTGGCTGAAAAAGTGACACAGATCACTAGCCCAATTGGCCTGATGGAATTACTTAACCCTTCTCATCCCCTGATGGAAAGGCTAAGAACTGAGACCCCGGGTACCTACCATCACAGCCAGAATATAGCCAGTCTGGGTGAAAACGCCGCGAGGGCCATCGGGGCTGACCCCCTGCTAACCAAAGTGGGAGGCTACTACCATGATATCGGCAAAATGGTTCGTCCCGATTTCTTTATCGAGAACCAATCGGAGGATTCCAACCCGCACGATGATCTTACGCCATCGATGAGCAAGATAGTCCTTACCTCTCACATAAACCAGGGGATAAAACTCGGTAAGGAATACGGACTGCGGGACGACGTACTAAATTTCATCCCGACTCACCACGGAACATCGCTCATCCGGTACTTTTACCTGAAAGCACTGCGGGAGCACCGGGACGAAGTGGAGTTTCCCGAGGGCGATTTCCGCTACGAGGGCAGGCTACCCCAAACAAAGGAAACCTCGATCATAGCTCTGGCAGACCCTGTAGAAGCCGCTTCTCACACTCTGGAGGATAGCGGCCAGAAACTGGAAGAAATGGTCGAGGAACAGGTCGATACGAAAATCGAGGATGGCCAGCTGGACTACAGCCCGTTAACGCTCGGGGACGTTGCCAGGATCAAGGAAGCGTTTACGGAGACGCTGAGAGCGATGGATCAGCGGCGCGTGAAGAATTACCCGGATAAAGACGCGGAAGAACTCGGGGTGGACGGGCTTGAAGAAGAGTGAAGCCGGAGAAAAAATAGAACAGCTCCGCGAAGAGATCAGGCAGCATAACTACCAATATTACGTGGAAGACGATCCGACTATTTCCGACCGGGAATACGACAGGCTACTGAAACGATTGCAGGAGCTAGAGGAAGAATTTCCGGAATATCGAACGGAAAATTCCCCAACCCAGAGAGTCGGGGCTTCTCCTGCCGACGAGTTCGAGTCGGCCGACCACAGGGAACCGATGCTCTCCCTATCAAACGCCTTCGAAGAAGAGGAGATAGGCGAATTCCAGGATAGGCTTTGGAGGAACCTGGGCAGAAAAGACGAGCTTACCTACGTAGCTGAACCAAAGCTGGACGGGTTAGCGGTAGAGCTGATTTACGAGGACGGAGAGCTAGCGGAAGCTCTCACCCGTGGTGACGGTCGAACCGGCGAGGTGGTAACGCGAAACGTCAAGACCATCAGAAGCATACCGCTGACCCTACGGGAGAACGGCCACGAGGTCCCACCCCTGCTGGAAGTGCGAGGGGAAGTCTACATGGAGAAAGGTAGTTTTGAGGCAATGAACGAGAGACGGGCACGGGAAGGTAAGGATCTCTTTGCAAACCCGAGGAACGCGGCAGCAGGTTCTTTGCGACAGCTCGATCCCTCCGTAACCGCGGAAAGACCGTTAAACGCCTTTTTCTACGATACTGGCGTCGTCGAGGGCGAAGAATTTCGCACCCAGGAGGAGTTGCTCGATTACCTGCCAAAAACTGGTCTCCGGGTCAATCCTCATACTGAAAAGTGCGAGGGAATAGACGAAGCAAAGGAGTTTTACGAGCGACTCGAAAGGAAAAGGGAAGAAATACCCTACGAAATCGACGGGATCGTCATCAAAGTCAATGATTTCGCCCTGAGAGACGAACTCGGAACCAAAACCAGAAGCCCCCGGTGGGCGATTGCCTACAAGTTTCCCCCGGAAAGGGCCACTACGAGGATAAAGGATATCGAGGTCGGTGTTGGCCGCACTGGCGCCCTGACCCCCGTGGCTTTACTGGAACCGGTCGATATCAAGGGGGCGACGATCAGCCGGGCGAGCCTGCACAACCAGGACGAAATAGACGACAAGGACATAAGAATCGGAGATCACGTAATTATTCAGCGTGCCGGCGACGTGATTCCCGAAGTTATCAAACCAATACCGGATAAAAGGACGGGTAAGGAAGAAAAGTTTCACCTGCCGGAGAAGTGTCCCGTCTGTGGCGAACCGGTAAAGCGACCTGAGGGCGAAGCCATTCACCGCTGCGTTAATATATCCTGTCCGGCTCGGGTCAAGGAATCCATAAAACACTTCGCCTCGAAAGGCGGCGCTGATATCGAAGGCCTGGGGGACAAGCTGGTGGAACAGCTCGTGGGAGCAGGTCTGGTGGAAAACATCGCCGATTTATTCAGGCTGGATCACGACGAAATAGCGAGTCTGGATAGAATGGGCGACAAGTCCGCGGATAACCTGCGCCAGGCCCTGGAGGAAAGCAAGGATATTACGTTTGCCAGGTTGATCTATGCCCTGGGCATAAGGCACGTCGGCGAACACCTGGCAAGCGTACTGACGAACCACTTTGGGGATTTCGACCAGCTCAGGGAAGCTTCAACCGAGGAGTTGGTTGAAATCAACGAAATCGGCCCCGAAGTTGCCCGAAGTATCGAGAACTTCTTCTCAAACGAAAAAAACCTCGAGCTGCTGGACCAGCTCGAAGAAGTGGGAATCGAGTACTCACTAGAGTCCGACGGAGAAGCAGACGTGCTCGAAGGATTAAAGTTCGTCTTTACGGGTCGGCTGGAAGATTTCACCCGATCCGAGGCAGAAAGGGCCGTGGAGAACCTGGGTGGCCGGGCCACTTCTTCCGTAAGTTCGGTTACCGACTACCTGGTAGCAGGAGAAAATCCGGGATCGAAGTACGAAGCGGCCCAGGAGCAGGGAACGGAGATAATCGACGAGGAGGAGTTCAAGGAAATGATCCGGACCTAACGACCGCCTCCGGACAACAAGATCCGGGTACCGCAATTAAGTTACCCATCCATAAAGGCAATCCGGCTTATGACCTCAACTTTTCAAACCATTTTTTCTCCCGAACGCCCAGGTACCTGGCTGCCCCCTCGATGTCATTGGTGGCTGCAGCAAGAAATACCCTATCGCCCGAGAGAATTGTTCTATTACCACGGGGAATTATGAACTCGTCCTCCCGATAAATCCCGGCGATAACGCAGTCCTCCGGAAACTTCTTATCTTGAGTTATATCGGCTATGGTTTCTCCGGCACCTCTGGAATTTTCCGGAACCGAAACGATTACCACTGAGGCCTCACCACCACCGAGAGTCGCAACTCTCTGCAATTTTGGGTGTTCTATCTCCATCGTAAACTGATCCAGGTAAAGGTCCACTATATTAATTACGTCGGTTACTCCAGCGGCTCGATAAGCATCCTCGTACTTGACGTTTCTCATTCGGGCAAAAATCCTCGATACGCCGAAATTATCGGCCAGAAGGGAGAAAGAAAGGTTATCAGCATCCCGGCGCATCGTGGCTACCGATACGTCAGCCCTCCCAAGCCCCGCTTCCTCCAAAACTTCGACGTCAGTGGCATCACCATTTACCGAAACGGCCCCGTACTCCCGATATACCCGATCACAAACTTCCTCGTCACTATCGACGACCACCACGTCGTGTTTATTCCGCACGAGCCGCTTGGCCAGGCCACTACCAACCAAACCTGCTCCTGCTATAACGATGTACATATCTACCTCCAGGCTTTCCTGCTGAACAGTAAAAGTACGGGCAAGATTTCAAGCCTGCCCGCCAGCATTCCGATCGAATAAACAACTTTAATCACAGGATGGAGTTCCGGCCATTTTTTCAGAGGGATGTAGCTGGGCCCAATATTACCCAGCGCAGAAAAAATCCCCGAAAAAGCCGCCATGGGAGTAAGGTCCGAAAAAAAGGCAGTAATCAGTCCTCCGGCTATGATGAATACGATCCAGGCGAAGAAAAGCGCCGAAATTCTGCCGACCTCTTCCCTCGAGACTAACTTCCCGTCAACCAGGAGTGGATTCACCGCTTTTGGTGGGTTCACCGTCTTTCTAACTTGACGCTTTACTGTCTTCCAGAGAACACCGATCCTGAAAACTTTTAAACCACCGCTTGTGGACCCTACCATTCCGCCGACAAGCATCAGTAGTAGAAAAACCTGCTTTGCCATTGCCGGGAAAAAACTCGCACCGATATCCTTGGTAGCGAACCCGGTGGTCGTCATCAACGCAACGACCTGAAACAGGGAATACCGGAAGGAATCAACTGCGCCGGAAAAACCATGTTCAACCACGTGGTTAAGAAATACCAGCCCGGTTGCACCTGCTATGATTCTCCAGAAGAGCTTGACCTCCATGCTATCCCACAGGGCGGATAGCTTTCCCCTCAGGACCCGGTAGTGAATTACGAAGCTCAACCCACCCAGAGTCATTCCGAATATGATTGTGTACTCTATCAGGCGGTAGTTCTCGAAACCCGCCTGCCGGAAGTAGTCAATGCTCGCGTCGTGAGGGGAGAAACCACCCGTCGATAGAGTTGTCAGCGCGTGATTCAGGGCATCGTACCAGCCGACACCCTCGGCAAGCAGGGCAAGAAAGACTCCGAGTGTGAAAGTCGAGTAAATTGTCCAGAGGATCTTCAAGGTGTTAAATAAGCCGGGGGCCGGCCGTTCCGATATAACCTTGTGGCTTTCGGCGCCGTAAAGCTTGTGGGAAGCCTCGCCCTTAAAAACCAGAACCGAGAACAGTGTAAGTATTCCAAGTCCCCCGATCCACTGGGTAAGAGAACGCCAGAATATTATGGTCCCGGGCAACGTATCGAGTCCGGAAAGCAGGGTAATACCCGTAGTAGTAAACCCGCTGGTTGCCTCGAAGAAGGCATCCACGAAACCGAGGTCCAGCTCAAGCATAAAGGGTACTGCACCTACAGCCGAAACCAGGAACCAGCCAAGAGTAACCACCACTACGGCGCCACTACCAGACAGCGGGGCAATCCTGATCGATCTATTCAGTATTGCGCCAAGAACGAGAGAAATCGCCGCCGGCAACAGAAATGGGGCAAAAGCAGAAAAGGAGGGGTCAACGCCATGCAAAAACGGAACCAGTACGAGAGGCAGGGGCAGTATAAAACCAAAAACCCACAAAAGCGCACCAAGGTAACGCAGACGTGTCAGCCAGACTGTTTTCATTGTCTAAATTATTACCCCTGAACCAAAAAGCCAACTAATCCAGTATTCGTTCCAGATCTCTCCGTTTGAACGGCCCGGCGTGGGAGGTATAGATTATTCGGGGGTTATAGGAAAGAACCTTACGGATGCTCTCAGTTAACTTCTCCGGTTCTTCCGCAAATACCGGAATGCTCGCCCGGCCAAGGACCAGCAAGCGCCCCATGACCAGATCGCCGATTACCGCAGCTCCACCTCTTGATACCACGGCCAGGGAACCACTGGTATGGCCGGGCGCAGGAATTACTTCACCGTCGATGCCGAACCCATTCAGGCTAACTCTTTCCTCCTCAATGACCTCGGGCTCTTCCGAAAGGGGCGGAATTTCCTCCTCCGGCAGAACAAGTTTGAATACCCTGCCGAGGAACCGGGTCGGCTGAATCCCCGGACCCTTTTCCCCGGTCAACTTACCGAGATCCTGGCTACCTACAAGCACCTTGGCGGAAAGTTCCCCGGCAAGCTCAGCAAGTCCGCCTGCATGGTCCCTGTGTCCGTGGGTCAGAACAATTAAAGATATATCTTTTGCCCGATAACCAGCCTCTTCCACCTTTTCGATTATTCGAGGTCCGTCACCCGGGTTCCCCGCATCCACAAGAACCAGCTCTTTCCCCCTGCCCGATAGCAGAAAACTCTTGACTATACCCAGCGATATGGGTACTACGTCCACGGTAGACCTCCATTTCTCTACGATATCTCGTTATAGTTAACCGCATATAACCCCTGAATTCAAACCTCAGCGCCATGGCAGACCGAGCGGACCGAGAACGGCAGCCCAATTTTACCTACAAGTTTCAAAAACCGGGCAAAAAGCACTAATTATCAAAATAGGTCTCAAGCCTCCAAAGTTCCAGCCCCGGTTCGACTGGGGTATTGCGGAGGACCAGCCTCTTAATCTGACAACATCCATCTTACAGAAGTTTCTGGATACCCCGCCAGAGAGTTCGGTTTAATTGACTTTGTATTTTTTCCTCGAGCGTGATATATTTTATCAGCAAAAATACCACCGAGGAGGGTAAGCATGGCAGAAGACTCAGTAGAGTTACTTAAAGAAGTACCACTTTTTTCCACTTTTAACAAGAAACAGCTGAAATCAGTCAGGAAAACGGCCAAGGATAAGGAGTTCGAATCGGGTGAGGCAATTGTCAGGGAAGGAGACGCAAGCAATACGGGGTTTTACCTGATTCTCGACGGCCAGGTTGAGGTAAAACAGGACGGCAGTACGCTGTCAAAGCTGGGATCGGGACAATTCTTCGGAGAAATGGCAGTTTTAGACGAGAAGCCCCGGTCGGCCGACGTAGTGGCAACCACCGATACGAAGTGCCTATTGTTGACTAGCTGGGATTTCAAGGCACTGATAAAAACTTACCCCGACATGGCCACCAAAGTCATCGCCGAACTCGCAAACAGGTTGAGACAGACAAACATGGCTTTATCCAAGTAAGAAAAGGAAACTCACATGGTAAGTGAAGCGAAAAGGACAGTTCTTTTTAGTGATATCCGCGACTTCACTTCACTGACCGCGCAAAAGGGAGACCGAGAGGCCTTCAGGCTGGTAAAAACCTTCACGGATATCGTTGAGGAACAGGTAAGCGACCAGGGTGGGGAACTTGTGAAAACGTACGGGGACGGCGTATTAACTACTTTTCCCGCCCGGGTCAACGGCCTTGAGGCCTCAATCGGTATGCAGCGCTCCCTTTCCCGACACAACGAAGCAAATCCGGAAGACACGATAACCGCCGGTATTGGCTTAAACTGGGGAGATACGATCGAGGAAGCGGGAGATATTTTTGGGCACGCAGTCAACCTTGCTGCCCGACTTGGAAATTACGCCAAAGGTGGGCAGATAATCGTCTCGGCGGGCTGCAGAAACTCGGCCGATTCCGGAGACCTCAAATATCTGGATCTCGGGGTCAAAAACCTCGAAGGTATCGGGGAGGAAAAAATATACGAGCTCCTCTGGCGAGAGGAAGTGGGCAGGCTAAGAACCAAAAACGACGAACTAGCTTTAATTCTTACTGAGGATAGCCTGGCAATCGAGCTCAGCAAGAGCTTGAACGAAGAAATCGCCCAGGCCAGGCAGGAACTCAAGCGTGAAATGGAGGGAAGTAGCGGCTTTACCCGCTTCATCCTGAAAAAAATCGATGGTTTTCTGGAAAACCGCTTATCCGGTTTTTTGGATAAAATTCTGCGCAAAAAAGGTATCGGGCTGGAACACGAAGTAGAGAACCTTCAACTCGAATTAAATTCGGACGGGCTCACCTTATACAGATCCGGGGAAGAACTGCTCGAGCTACCGACGGACGAGTTAAATTCGTCCGAAACCGAGGACTTCGTATCCAAGTTCAGCCACCTAAAGCAAGGTTAGCCTCAAGTATTCTCCCCCTGATAGTCCCCGCTGTAGCCCTCTTCCACTTCCTGAGCCAGCTCGAGTAATATCATCTGAGCTACTCTGGCGTTCTCCTCCAGTACTATCCCTGACGGATTTAACACCTGAAGCAGACCCTGACCCCTTCCTTCGTAGCCGGGATCCCACACGGCCGTAACCAGGTGACAGCCATTGCGCATTACCGAGGACCTGGGAAAGACCAGGCCGATCGCGTCCGGGGGAACGGAGATCTTTTCGTTGTAGGTAACACGATAGGCCTCGCCACCGTCCAGCTTCCCAGCCTGGACTTCCTTGCCCTGCGCAATCTCCCGCTTGGAGTTATCGAAGTCGATCCGCCCCCTACCAGTAAGTCTCTCGATTCTCGCGACAGTTAGGTCCGTTCCAGCAGGTTGATCCTGTATTTCTTCGTTCACCAGCCCTGCGATACTATCATTGCTCGAAATGATCATTGAGAACAATCACCACCGATTGAGTAAGATTACCTCAACTAACCGGCTTTAAAAACCCCGCCTCGCAGAATAAAATTCTTTTTAATTATTAGACAAATTTTTAACAGCAATTTTCTTACGCTGAAACCTGATAGGTGATGCCATTGGGTAAGCAAGATCTTTTGGAAAGCTTAAACTCCTGTACACGCTGCAGACTTCACAGGGAAGCCGCTCAAGCAGTGCCCGGGGAGGGAGACGAAAACGCTGAGGTTATGCTGGTAGGAGAAGGACCAGGTAAAACCGAGGACGAGAAGGGCAGGCCGTTTGTCGGGCAGGGCGGAAAGAAGCTCGACGAACTGCTCGAATCTCAATCGATCCCGAGGGAAGAGACGTACATAACGAATATCGTCAAGCACCGACCACCAGAGAACCGCTCACCGAGGAGAGACGAGATCGAGGCCTGCTTTCCTTTCCTGAGAGGAGAAATAGAGCAGGTTAACCCTGCGATGATCGTCCCACTGGGAAATACCGCCACCCGGGAGTTCCTCGATACAAACGAGGGCATAACTTCGCTCCGGGGAGAGACTTACAGCTGGGAGAACGGTATTAAGCTCCTCCCGACCTACCATCCAAGCTACCTGCTGCGCAACCTATCCGGCGATGGGATGAGTCCGGAAGAAGAGGCATTGCATGATTTCACAAGGATCAGGAAAAAGCTAGCCTGAACTACCGTAAAACCAACTTTTCATCCCCCCATTTCATTCCCTTCTCACCTGATTGAATCATTCGGGACAATAGCGGAGGACTCGATCATCGCCTTCCAGTGGTCTTCCCCTCCCATCCCGGTTGGAAGTGCTTAGGTATAGACATTCCCCGTCCGGTCCGGTAGTCACGGCCCTCAGTCGCCCGTATCCTTCCAGAACGACTTCGTCGTCAATGATTTCGCCGGATTCATTCAGAGTGAGTTTATGCAACCTGCTTTCCTTGAGCGTGGCAAGGTAAAGCGTCTCCGAGCCGAAAAAGCTAATGCCGGCCGGGGCGATGGTCGGTGTCCAGTCCCAGAGAGCGGGCTCGTATTCCTCCGTCGCGGTCGTTCCGCCAACTTCGGGCCAGCCGTAGTTCCTGCCGGGCAGCAACCTGTTGATCTCGTCGTTGGCCGCAGGGCCGTGCTCGCTCACGTAAATTTCACCAGTACCCGGTCGAACGTCCAACCCCTGCGGGTTCCTGTGTCCGAGAGTGAATACTGGACTGCCGGCGATTGGGTTGTCGGCGGGTATGCTACCGTCCTTTTCGATTCGGAGCACTTTACCGTTCAAGCTACCAGGGTCCTGCGCCAGCGAACCTCGGGCGGAATCGCCCATCGTCACAAGCAGTTTACCCTCGGGCCCGAAACCGAGCCGACAGCCATCGTGAATGGAGGAAGCATTCATCCCGCCCAGAATCCTTTTCCTTTCGGAAATTTCCTCACCACTCAACCGGAACCGTTCCACGACGTTCTCGAGACCGGCTTCTGTGCGCGTGGTAAAACAGGCATAAGCTTGGCTGTTCTCCGTGAATTTAGGGTCAAGAGCCATGCCCATCAACCCGGATTCACCCCTTTCCACGACTGGAAGTTCAGCTATCTTTTTAACACTGCTTCCGTCCCAGGCCAGCAAATTACCCCGTCTTTCCGTCATATATAGTTTTCCATTCGGCCCCCAGGCAAGTTCCCAGACCGTATCGAGTCCCGCGATAACGGTATCCACTTCCCCAGAGACCGAAACTGGGCCTGACAACGGTTGTAACGCCATGAAAAACACCACTAATGATAGAACGAGGGCAATTCTTTTGAAGTTCATATTCCACCTCCACCAAATAATACGCTAATTGTTGTTGAATAAAAAATACTTTTAGCACGAAATTCTTTTTCTTACTTAGAAGTCACTCCTTGACTGTAGGACCGTTTCCCGTAAACATAAAGAGAAGAGTAAGTTTGTTAAGTTTTTGCTACTGGTCCAGGACAGGGCATCAAATAATCGACTAAATAATGTTTTTCGAGGGAAATAAAAAAACTCCGTTCCTTGTCGCCATATCTTACCTTGTTTCCTTCATTTCTATCCGCCTGATGGTAATTATAGCCGGATCCGCCAATAGCGAGATCGCACGGGTCGTCAAGGAGGGTGCTCCCTGGACCACCTTCCACATCGGCAGAAATATCGTCCTTTTTGGTTACCACATCCATCACTTCTACTTCGGGGTCCTATTGATTGCTCTGGTTGGCTGGCTCGCAATTACGGGTACTGGCAGAACAAGCAAGGAAAGGCTCGCGATAATATATGGAGTCGGTCTGGGCCTTTTCATGGATGAAATCGGCCTCCTGCTTACATGGGGGAATTACGCTTCCAGCCTGAGCTATCTGCTCGGTATTTTACTTCTCGGTATTTTATTATCGGTAGTATATTTTCCCCGGTTCTCGAAAACTTTCCGCACAAAGTGGAGCTGGATGGGACATGTAGTTCGGGTAGTTAAAATACCGCTGGTGCTGCTGCATAAGTTGAAAAATCTCCTGCTTCCCGGGGAAAATGGTAAGGACTAAACCCTTTCAAAATCGAAACCGAACGCTGAAACGACTGGACAAATGAAGTTGCAGAAGTTTTTTCAGTCCATCAAAATAGACATCGACAATCCGTGAACTGCTACCTGCTTAACCCTGACTGGAGAGAGGCCAGCAAGCAGTCAAAACCATTTTTCGGACTGGGCTTAAACTAATAACAGAGGGCCAAATATGCGCCTTATTCAAGCCGTAATTCCCGAAGGGAAAAAGGAAGTAATTATTGACCTGCTGAAGGAAAGAGGGATAGACTACGTAATAAGTCCGGAAACCTCTCAGAGAAAGTACAGCGACGTCCTGTTCTTTCCGATCCCAAAGGAAGGCGTTGAAGAAGTACTGGACGAACTAAGGGACGCCGGCCTGGAGAAAAACGGTTTTACGATAGTTACAAAGGCCGAGGCTATAGTGGCGGAGGAATTCGAGAAGCTGAAAGAACGCTACGAAGAGTCCGAAGAGGCGGACGAAAGCAAGCTCGCTCGGCAGGAATTAAAAACAAGTGCCGAGAACCTGGCACCACCCTCGCCGACATACTACCTGCTGCTGGTGGCGGCCTCGATTATCGCAACGGCCGGGATATTGATGGATAACGCCGCTATCGTGGTTGGATCGATGGTAATCGCGCCGCTGATCGGACCGGCCATGTCCAGCTGTGTGGGAACGGTAATAAACGACGAGGAGTTGTTTTACGACGGGATCAAACAGCAGGCACTCGGGGTCTTACTCGTGATTGGGAGCAGCGTCGCCTTTACCAGGCTTGCACTGGGCGTACTATTGCCTCGGCAGTTCGAGTTACTCTCACTCAACCAGATCACCAACCAGTTAAACCCTGGTTTTCTCAGTTTGGTCGTAGCTCTCGGTTCCGGTCTCGCAGGGGCCTTTTCCCTGACAGCCGGGGTAAATTCGGCCCTCGTCGGCGTCATGATATCGGTGGCCCTGCTTCCTCCTGCTGCAGCAACCGGGATCGGCGTATCGATCGCAAACGTCCGGATCGCGTCCGGAGCAGCAATACTGCTGGCAATAAACCTGATAAGCATCAACCTCGCCGGAACCTTTACGCTCTGGTTTCAGGGCTACGAACCGGGGAGATGGTACGAACAGGAAGGGGCGGAAAAGACTACAAAAAGCCGCTTGTTCGTCCTGATAGTTCTCCTGCTGATCGTCGCCACCTTTCTCGCCCTTGTTACCTGGGAGACTAGAAGGGAAGCGAGGAAAGCTGCTAAATTGGAAGAAATAGCACGGAACCAGGTAACGAACTTAGGCGGGAATATTACATCGTTCGAAGCGGAGAGAACCGGTCTTTTCTTCGAGAAAATCAAATCGGTTTCGATCCAGTTTACGGCAAGTTCCTATCCGGAGGAGTTCGGCAGGAAGATAAAAAGTAAGATGGAAGGATGGCTGGGGCGATCGATTGGATTAAAACTATCCTACCTGCAATCAGTTCCGAACTAGTTGTTTTTTTGCGATACTTTTTGCCGGCTTTACAAATCCAATCAACCGACCGCCCCGTATTAACATCTACCCCAGGAAGTACCTGAGAGCAGGATACTTCTGCTCAAGCGGTCTGGCAATGAAGCTATCAATCCCGGCTATCTCACCGGCCTTTGATATAGCCAGAATCGCCAATACGAGAATGTAGATCGTGTGCTGGTTAAATATAACTGACGCGGGAGGAATTACCGCCAGATAGAGCATCAACATTATTAGGATTCCTCCGTAAGATGCCAGTCTGAGAAATGCACCAAACACGAGAGCAAGACCGACGGCCACCGCCGCCCAGATCAATAGCTGAATTACGTAAACGTTACCCCAGAAGTTCAAAAAGATATTTCCAATCGGTCCCCGGGGGTAGGTTGTCGGCAGGACGACCCCTATGGTGTTCCAGGCTCCCCAGCCACCACCGACAAACAATCTAAGTCCCAGTCCGATCATGCTTGCTCCCGTAACTACCCTGGTAAAAAACAACGCAACTCGGAGCCAAAAAGAGTTCACTTTCTTCTCTTCCGAATTCATGATCAGCAAACCTCCTATTTTTATAGTAATCTAATTATCTGAAAGAGCGTGAATTGATTCATAACAATTGTAATACAATTCTCAAACATTACCAGGTTAAAAACCGAGCGCGGAGCGCTTCAGCGCTTCAATTATTCCGACGGTGTCAATATCCTTCGGACAGGCTTCGTTACAGTTAAAAACTTTGTTGCAGCCCCAGACACCTCCCGTCTTATCGTCCAGCTCTTCCATGTGTTCTTCCGCCCCCTCGTCCCGGCTGTCGTAGTACCAGCGGTATCCTCTAACGAAGGCCGCGGGGCCGAGGTAACTCTTTTTGTCCCAGTAAGTCGGACAGGAAGCTGTACAGGCACCACACATTATGCATTCGGTTGCTTCCTGAATTTCTTCAAGTTCTTCCGAAGTTTGAATTCTTTCCGAGTCCGACGGTGGGGAATCTCCCGGGATGAGATAGGGCTTTACCTTTGCATCGTTTTCGTAAAATCCCTCCAGGTCCACCACCAGGTCCTTGACGATCGGAAAGCCGGGTAGAGGTGATATTTCGACCTCACGGTCATTCGGTCGGATCAGATCCCTGACCTGCGTCTCGCACGCCAGTTGGTTCACCCCATCTATCAGTACCGCACAGGAGCCACAGGTACCGTGCCCGCAGGAGTGCCTGAAGGTTAAACTGCCGTCTATTTCTTCCTTGATTAGTTTCAGACAATCCAGAACGGTCAAATCGTCCAGGGCTTCCGCTTCGAAAGAAAGTTCATATTCCTCGTAATGGCTACCTTTTCCGCTCTCTGGATCGTACCTGCTAATTTTAAATACGGTAGTTTCCATATTTACCTCCGGTGAATTTTCTCAAACCTACTACCAGCTACCAAAAAGGTTTCACCTCAGAAGCCAGCAAAAACTCTCCAACCAGCTCCAGCAACAGGTCAACTGAATACAGGGCATTCAACGGACCGAGGACTGATCGACCGGTCTATAACTAATTTCTTTTTTTTCTGATGGCTTCTTCCGCGCAAAGCTGTGCAGAAGCCAGTTCTCGTCGTCGGTTTCCGGAAAATCGACCCTGTAATGGGCTCCCCGACTCTCCTCCCGAGCCAGAGCGGCGCGGGCCACCATTTCGGAATACTCCAGGGTGTTCTCGAGTTCCAGTGCGGATCGAAGTTCGGTATTAAACTGCTTGCCTTCGTCCTCGAGATAGACCTCGGCCCGGTACTTTTCCCGTAACTCCTCGATTCTCCTCACAGCTTCCTTCAACCCGTTTTCTTCCCGAAATACCCCGCAGAATTCCGTCATTACGGTTTTTAACTCGTTCCGCAGTTCCGGAACCCGCACTGAGCCTTCCTTTTCCAGCAGGCGATTCAACTTACGCTCGTACTCCCCCTTAAGTTTTTCATCCTCGATAACCCTACCGCCACTCTCCGTTCGAGCAGCGGCATTTTTACCCGCTCTTTTACCGAAAGTAACGGCTTCAAGCAACGAGTTCGTTCCGAGTCGGTTGGCACCGTGAACGCTGACACAGGCAGCTTCTCCGGCAGCGTAAAGGTTCTCCCAGAGACCGCTCTCCGCGTCAGTCCTCACCCGACCTTTCGTATTCGTCGGGATTCCCCCCATACAGTAATGGGCCGTGGGTTGAACCGGAATCGGCTCTTCGGCCGGGTTGACGTCCTTGAAGTCGCGCGCCATCTCCGTCACGGTAGGAAGGTCCGACTTAAGTGTCTCCCGGGGCAGGTGTGTCAGGTCCAGGTAGAGGTAGTCCTCACCATCTATACCCCGACCGGCATCGATCTCCTTTTGCATGGCACGTACCACCGCGTCTCTGGGCGCCAGTTCGAGTGCCTCCGGTTCGTAGCTCTTCATAAACCTATCTTCGTCATCGTTTAACAAATAACCACCCTCACCACGGGCCGCCTCGGTAACCAGACTACCGCGATCCTTCAACCCCGTCGGGTGAAACTGAATAAATTCCATGTCCTCTACTGGTATTCCATTACGAAGAGCCAGTCCGAGTCCGTCACCCGTGCTTGCTCGGCCGCTACTCGTGACCTCGTAGGCCTGACTGCAACCACCGGTGGCGAGAATCACCGCTTCCGCGCCAAGAAGGGTCAGTTGCCCGGATTTTACCTCGTAGGCTACTACCCCCTGTACCGTGTCACCTTCGGTCAGTAGATCGAGAACGTAGTACTCGTTATAAAATTTCGTGCCCAGCTTGAGGTTTTCCCCGTACAGCGTATATAAAATAGCGTGGCCCGTCCTGTCAGCAGCGTAGAGAGCCCTGGGTTTGCTATGACCGGCAAACGGCCGCTGGTCCAGCTTACCCTCCCCGGTTCTATTGAAAGGAACACCCATATGTTCCAATTCCAGAGCAATTTCACCTGCACTTTCCGCCAGCACCCGGCAGGCGTCCCGATCCACGAGGTAATCTCCTCCTTCCACCGTATCCTCGAAGTGAGATTCCCAGCTATCGTCCCGACCGTCTCGAGCATTGCCGAGAGGAGCAGCTATCCCTCCCTGGGCCGCGACGGAGTGAGAGCGGAGCACGTGGGTTTTTGACACTACCGCCACGTCCTCGACTTCTCGACCTGCAGCCGCAGCAGCCCTCAATCCGGCAGCACCTCCTCCAATTACAACCAAGTCATGACTTTCAAACGACATCTTCCCTCCCTGTCATCAAAAATATCTTAAGGATTCAATTCGTCCTTACCGGTCATTCGACCTTCGACCATGTAGTATTCCCTTTCCGCCAGACTACCGGCGAGGGTAAAATTTTGCTCCACGAATAAAATTGCCACCCCAGAACGGTTGATAGTCCTCACGCTATCGACGAAATCGAAAACGACTTCTCGGGAAAGACCAAGGGAAAACTCATCCAGTAAAAGGAGTACCGGATTGGTCATCAGCGATTTTCCGAGGGCAAGCATCCTCCTTTCTCCACCGCTCAGCTCCTTCGCAAGTTGCTTCTGCCTGTCTTTCAGTGCCGGAAAGAGCTCGTATGCCCTGCCAATACCGCTTTCCAGCTCTTCCGGGTAGAGGTATTTCCCTGTTTCCAGGTTCTCTCGAACGCTCATCCCCGGAAACACGTTTTCCTCGGACGGGCAGTAGCTCAACCCGAGCTCAACCCGCGAGTGTGGCACGAGGTCCCCCAGCTCCTTTCCGTCCAGAGCCAACCTCTCCGAGCTTGCCTCCTCCAGTCCGGCGATCGAACGAAGAGTCATAGTCTTGCCGGCACCGTTTTCTCCGAGGAGAGCGACAATTTCTTCCTCCTCCACGTAGAGTTCGACCCCTTCCAGTACTCGGTAGTAATCTATCATCAGTTCCAGGCCTTCAACTTCTAACAGATCACTCACCGGGTACCACCACCCGGCCGGAATCCATATAGACCAGCCTGTCCACGATATTTGCTATCGAGCCGAGGTCGTGCTCAACCACCAGGATGGTGACCCCGTGGTCGTTCAACAGCTTCAACAAATTTACCAGTTCGTCCAGATCGAAGGGGCTGGTACCGCTAAAGGGCTCGTCCAGCAGCAAAATCTCCGGGTCGGTGGCGAGCCCGATCGCCAGTTCGAGCCGGCGGCGGTAGCCGTAAGAGAGCTCCAGCGCCAGCTTGTCCTCGAATCCGGAAAGTTGAGCAATTTCCATGACTCGATCAACCGACTGCACCAGGTCGGTGCCACTTAGCTTCTGGGATCCATTTACCCCGGGCAGCACCTCGGCTCCCCGCGTTGTATAGGTTCCGGTGAGGACGTTCTCCCGCACCGTCATCTTCGGGAACACTTTACTGACCTGGAACGTCCTCGTTATACCGACCTTTACTCTTTTGTGCACGTTCCACCCGGTTATGTCCCTGTCCTTGAAGAGAACGCGACCCGAAGTAGGGGAAAGAAAACCGCTTATCAGGTTGAAGAGCGTGGTCTTGCCGGCACCGTTGGGACCGATCAAACCAACTATTTCACCCGTGCGGACGCTCAGGTTCAGGTCGATCACGGCCCGGACACCCCCGAACTCACGGCAGAGCTCCCTAGTTTCCAGCAATTCACCCATTATGACCACCTGCTTCACCGCTCGTAGTGGCTCCATTACCATCGTCCCCGCCCTCACCAACTATTTGAACGTAAGATTCTGGAAGTAGCCTGGCGGCTATCCTCCTGAAGAATCCAACGAGACCCCCGGGCAGGTAGAGAAGGGTCAGGATCAACAGCGTACTCATCAAAATTCTTCCAAGATAAGGACTGAGCGGCCGAGTCAACTCTTCCAGAGTCAGAACAAAAGCCGGTCCTACGAGGGGGCCAGTCAGGGTACCCAGGCCGCCGAGCCTGTTCATCAAGAGGAACTCAAAAGACGAGACGAAGTTAAAGAGTTCCGGATGAATATAGGTAACGTAGTGAGCGTAAAGAACCCCACCAGCTCCCGCAAATCCGGCAGCCGCAGTGAAACCCAGAACCTTGTATAGAGTCGTGGGGATTCCGACGGATTCGGCAAGAATTTCGTTCTCCCGGACGGCTTTAAGCGAACGTCCGAACCAGGACGAGACGAGCCAGTGTTTCAGCAGGAGGACGAAACCGAGAGTAACTGCAACCAGCAGGTAAAACCCTCTCGTATCGCCAAAGGGATTGAATGCTATCCGTCCGATCCCCGGCAAACCAAGGGTTAACGTCCGGACTCCCGGTATTCCGCTCGGCCCACCGGTTAACGGACCGAGGTTTGTCATTGTAATGGTAAAAACGATCGTCATCACGAAGGTAAATGACGTCCAGTGCTTTCCCGTCCTGACACCCAGGACCCCGAGAAAAGCTCCAGCGGCCAGAGTGACAAGCACCCCAGCAGCCAGGGCAAAAAGGGCCGAGCTCCCGTACTGAGCAGTTAGGAGGGCCGAAGCGTAACCACCAACTCCGAATAAAGCTCCCTGGACGAGAGTTGGCGTACCGACGTAACCGTAAAGCAAGTCAACCCCGGTAACTGCCATGGCTGCCGTTCCGGCAGAAATCGCCAGGTGGATAAAATAAGCGGGTAAGTCAAACAAAAATGGAATGGCTAACACGGTGAGCCCGGCAATAAAAGCCACTGCTTTGCCACCCGGTAAGGAAAAACTTATCCTCCAGCTTGAACTATTTCGCGTTCGGAAACTCTCGTTTGGCCCGATAGTGGCCGGCCGTACCAGCGCTACAAGGACGAGAAGTAAAAAGGGGATCAGGTTGCTGAGTTCTCCGAAAAAGTATCCGGAAGCCAGGGACTCCGCCACGCCGATGAAAATCGCCATCGCAATAACTGCGGGAACCGAACCAAGAGCAAGCCGGGAGATGACGAAGGCCTTGAGGACTGCCAGCCTTCCGGCAAAAGGAGTGATCGGATAGACTGGAGCAGTCAGGAAGCCAGCCAGTCCGGATAGACCACCCGCCAGAGCAAAAGCAATCACCGTCGCCCGGGCCGGATTAATCCCGACCAGAGAAGCTGCTTCCCTGTTCTCGGTAACGGCTCGAAGGGATTTTCCCGTCCGCGTGTTTTTGAGAAAGTACCAGACGGCCAGGGCAATTAGAAGGGCAGCAGCGATAACCAGTAATTTATGGGAAAATATCCTTGCCGCCCCCACTCTTACCGTCCCGGGAACCAGGGGCGAGTCCACGGTTTTCGGCCTCTCACCGTAGATCAGCGCAATAACGCTCTGAAGAACGAGGAGTAGACTTACTGCACCGAGAAAGGTCGGCGCTATACCGTAATTCTTCAGCCTGCGGTAAACGACGGTACCGAAAACTATGCTTATGACGGCAGTAATCGGGACTACGACCAGAGGCGAAAGAAAGTAGTTGAGCCCCAGTATCGATGTTACGGAATAAGTAAGGTAGGCCCCGAGGGTGAACAAACCACCCTGAGCCACGTCGCCTATCTCAAGAATACCAAAAACTATAGCTATCCCGGTAGCAAGTAAACCGTAGTAGCCACCGAGCAAGAGCCCGTTTAAAAGAAAAGTAATAAAATCCGGCAAATCAACCACTATACCCTTTAAATCAGCAAAGCGGAGGGAGGATCTTGTCTCCATACCCCCTATCTTCCAGTAAATACTGGCTCTCGTTCCTTATTGTAGCAACTCCCAGTCTCACGTTAAACTGACCGCAGGGCAGAAAACTGGCATCGCCAAAAGGCGTTCGGAAAACGGGGCCACGGTTCTCACCTTCATCCGGCAGGAGATAGTTTATCGCTTCCCGCGGGAGCTCTCCGTTTAGACCCCCGTTCACCACCTGGTCCCGGCCGTAATTCTTTACCAGACCCTCAATTGCCTGTTTCAAAATCCGGACACTGCCCCAACCCCAGCTGGCGGACGGAGCCGAATCAGGGCTTGACCCGTATTCTTCCCTGTAGGCCGTCTCCATGGCAACTGCCTCTTCGGGCGGGTTCTTGCTTTGGAAACTTCGCCCGTAGCGCCGTTTCTCGTAGTGCCAGGAATAAATTACGCCCCCGCCGAGGCCTTTATCAATTACCTGTTTTTTAAAACCGACCGAACCGTTGGGCGTCTGGCCCGTATAATACCCGAACTGTTCCGGGTCCAGGCCCTGGCGGTCAAACTCCCGAGCGACGGAAATCAGGTCGGCCGGGATCCCGGTTCCAATAACTACGCCCTCGGCCTCGGAGCTCAAAACTTTTGTCATAAGCGAAGAGAAATCCCTGTTAAAAGGCGGATAAAACTCCGACCCCACGAGCTGTGCCCCCTCAAGTCCCGCCATAAAGGATTCAGTTACGTTCTTGATTGACTTACCCTGGTTATTCTTTGGTGCGAGCAGAAAAAGTTTCTCGTCCCCCCGTTCCTGCACCGCGTACTTAACGGGAGGAGCAAACTGGAGAGAAGTCTGGGTGCCGAAACGAATCGAAAGAGGGTATTCCTCGTGTCGATCCGTAAAGCCGACATCCGTTCCGAAAAAGACCTGAGGCATACCGGCACCGGCGAGAATCGGCTGGGTTGCCCGTCCATGAGTTCCAATCAACGGCCCAAGCACGAAGTCAACGTCCCCGCGACCTGCCAGACCCCGGGCAGCTTTGGATGCACCCGTCTGAGAAGTCTCACCGTCCTTGACGACGAGTTCTAACTTTAGCTCGTCCCAGATCCCTCCGGAAGCATTGACCTTCTTTACTGCAACACGGGCACCGTCCCTGATAGTTCTCCCCACGGAAGCGTTGGGGCCGGAAAGCGAAAATATTCCCCCGAGAGTAACTGTACCTCCGCTGGAGCCCTTTACACCTCCGGCCAACAGACCGGAAAAGGATAAACCGGCCAGCGAACTTCCCGTTACCTTTAAAAAGTCCCTCCGCGTCAAACCAGCTCCGTCGTCCCTGTCCGAAACTAAGGACATGTTTTTCCCTCCTTTATTCTTCGACCTTAAAAGCGTAGCGAAAGTGGTAACCCTGCGGGTGGGAATCCCAGTTCAAGAAAGGCAACCTGTAGATAAAAGGTATTTCGAAAGCATCCCTGGCAAAGTTTCTCTGCTTCTGAACTGTCGGGTAAATATCTATCAAATGCCAGCCCGGACTACCAGTTGCCCGAAGTTTTGCCTCGATGATACCGGGTATATCGCCCCCACAGGCATAACCGATATAAGAATTATCGTAAACTATCGTCACCTGGTTCCAGGCCTCGTTCCAGCCGACTCCCTGGGCATTTATCGTAATTTGAGTCCCGACCGGTCCGGATTCCGGAGATAACTTTTCGAACTCCGGCAGTACGATCGCCGAAGTCGTCGCAACTTTTTCTTCATCGAGCATCGCGTGGAGCGGGTGCGGTCCACCCTGGACGGTTTCCGGTGCCGGACTGAGCTCCGCCTCGAGTCCCCCGTCACCGTCCGTTTGTGTTATCACGGTTGCCGCCTTCCTCTCTTTAAAGCCCTCTTCTCGCATGTTGCTGCCTTCCAGCTCCGGCCAAACTAACTTTACGTCTTCGTCGGCAGGGAAACCGCCACCCTTCACGTGCAGGGAATCACCGACGCTTATCGCCCTCGCGTCCGTGGTCAACCAGGGGGAGTTCGGAGCCGCAGCAATTTCTTCGTCCTCGGATGGCACCCTGGCCGGAAACTGTTCTTCGATCGGTTCCGGCAGTTCCGGTTCCCCTTCCGTCAACTCGAAGTTCCAGGACAGTTCGGGGGTTCCCGGCAGCGAAAGCAAACCAATATGCGTCTGGCGATAGGAGTGGGCGTTACCGAACTGGCACCTTTCGATATCAACTACGTGCTCGCCCGGATCCCCGGTCGCCGGAATCGTGAACTCCGCCCGACCCTTCGGCGTTACCGGACTGATAAGTCCGGCATAGCTATTATCGTAGTAGACGTGATAGGGCGGGTTGTCGACGGACTCCGGCACGGGCATGGGCAACCCCCGGGCGGTTATAGTAATCGGCGAGCCAAACGGACCGGAGAGAGGAGAAACGTCGAAGCTCGGCACCACCAGCAACCCCGCCTTGTTTATCCGCTCGTCTTCGGTAACAAGATAGATGTCGTGATTTCCGCCGTAGTCCTCGGGCACGTCAAAATCGAAGGTGAAGGCACCGGCATTGCTAGTTTGAACTGAACCAAGCATTTTTTGTCTCTTGCTATAATCGAACCCGAGAAATCGCTTCCAGAGCACTCCGTCCTCGTTCCGTTCGATATCCCAGTCAACCGTATGGGAAAGCCAGAGCAACTCGTAGTTGCTTTCCGGCGGCAGGTTCTCTCCTCGCACTGTAACGGTTTCTCCCACCCTGGCCTCTTCAGGGTCGCAGCTCAAACCACCCTGAAAGCCGGTTTCCGGGGTCGGCATTCTTCCCAGGTCCCTTATGATATCAGTATTTTCACCCTGACCTTTGGCCATTTTTACCCCCTCGCTTTTACTGAAAACAAAAAGGGGGGTTACCCCCCCTTTTTTTCGAATAGCCCTAAAGTTATGTCTCGGTTTATCTATCTTCTATCGTAAGCACGTGTGGGAAAGTATCCACGTTTTTGTCGCCAAACATCTCGAGCCTTCCCGTACGACCTTCCTTGTCCTCCGCGGTAATACTGTAAGTCATGTTACCGGTAGATGCACCAGGTGAAATCTTCCAGGCCCCTCCCCAGTAGTAGATCTTCGGGGAGCCGTCCGGGGGGTGTTCGCTATGGTGCATATCTATCGTCTCACCGTTCTCCAGCTCGACCTGGAGCTTGAGACCGCGGTCCTGAACTTCTCCGTGATCGTTTATCTTGGCACCGGTCTGACCGCTAAATACTACGGCGTGCCAGACGATCTGTTCTCCCTTCTTGAACGTGCTCGTCAGGTCACAGGGCTTACCAACAGCGCCGGAACTCCCCTTGACGACTTCAGCTACTATGACGTAATCCTGCCCGTTCTGGGCGGCCGCTTCGAAGTTAGTGATCGCCATGGAACTAAAGGCAATGCCCCCAACTGCTGCCGCGGCACCTTTGATAAAATCACGCCTGTTCAGGCTCTCTAGTAAGCCTTCTTCTTCGTTGACTTCTGCTTCTTCTTTTAATTCTTCAGTCATTATAAGACCTCCGTGTAAAAATTGTATTCAAACTGAACTTACCCCAACCGGAATCTTTCAAATTGGTTAGAAATAACCACCTCCGCCCTGGTGTTCTTACCCTGTTACGTGCAAAATTTCAGAACCAAAAACAGCTTTCAAGTCGCGGACGGCCTTTCGCCCTCTTTCGCTCAAACCAGGATCGTCGTACTCGTGGGGCAAAAGGGTCTTAAAGTCCTGTCTTGTCGGCCTGCCAACGGTTTCGATGAGAACGTTCTTAATTGACGAGTATTTTGGGCGAATTCCTTCCAGGGTCTCCTCGTCTTCCTGCCAGCTGTAGTAATCCGGCTCTTCCTCCCGATGCATGTACCATTTCTCGCCTTTAACTCTATTTTCCCATTCGTGGCGCTTTATCTTCGGGTGGCGGGAAATTACAAGTTCAATCAGCCACTCGCTGACCTTTTTCCAGAGTTTGGCCCTATCCTGACCGCGGGGCTCAGCTCGTGACCTTCCCTCCACCTCAAGGAAACGAACATCCGGCAATTCTATCCTCCTGTTTTCGCCGTCCTCGTTTTTTACGAGAAGGTGAAAAGAAGTCACACTCTCCGTTTCCCTCTCCTCTTCTTCCGTTCCACCTTTCTCTAAGACCACGGAATCGAGACTAATATCCACATTCATAGTTAACCACTTAAAAAGCAACGTGAAACTTTTGTGTAGTCGGATCAACTAAAAAACGCGTAGCTATCGACGACATTCTAAGGTTACCTTTTTTGAGCCTTATAACAATTGTAATTATTATAACAATAATGATATTCGTTTCAATACTGGAAAATACGAGGCAGGATTTACCCTACCAGTACCGAACCCACTTTACCCTTTTTATCAATTGCGGCATAGTTGTTGCGGGTCCTTAATTTCGTTACCATCTATCCGGGAACGTGAGGTTATCGAGAATCAATACGGGATTGATAAAGTTGAAGCCCAACTAGGAGTAATACTAGAGTACCCAGGACAAAATCAGCATATAATATGACAAGGTGATTTGTCAAACATGGGAAAAGAACAGCTCAAAACAGGTGAGGTCGGAACGGAAACCAGTAAAGCCCCCAAACAACCCTGCGAAGTAGCTATATGGCATATAGTGCCCTGTATTCGTGCATGTCTTTCGCGGGAACTGGTGGAGATGAACTTGACACAGCAGGAGGCAGGCAATTTACTTGGAATAAGCCAGGCAGCCGTATCACAGTACGTGAGTGAAAAGCGAGGAAAGATTAGCAAGAAGGATCCTAGAACCTACGGCATGATAACGGAACTTGCGGAAGATCTCGTCGAAGGGAGAGTTGATGACCTTTCGGAGAGAATCTGTGAAATCTGTAGAACCATACAGAAAAACCCCGAATTAATGCGCTACTGCGGGGTACCCGAAGAACAATCAAATCAAATAACCGTTTGTCATGGTTAGTTAACCCCGGGCTCGAATGAGGAAAGTTGAGATTTTAACAGCCGTCGTGAAAATTAATAATACAGCTTTTCAGGGTGCGGCAAGCCCGGAATACCGGACTGGCACACCAAGAAACCGAGATTTAATCCCTGTTTACGTGCTCCATACATTCCTCAAAGAGACCGGCAACATTTTCGTCCGCCAGCGAATAATAAACCGTCTTGCCGTCCCGGCGTGAATCGACCAGGTCGTTTAACCTGAGGGTCTTTAGGTGGTGTGAGATCGAGGATTGTGTGGCCCCGATCAAAGTTGCGAGGTCGTGCACACAGAGTTCCTCTCTGGTTAGAAGGAAAATTATTCTAACTCGTGTCGGATCGCTCAGAGCCTGCATCAAGTTCGCAAGCGCCTCAACTGAAGCCTCACCTGGAATTATCTCCGCCAAATTTTTCCCAGCTTCCTCGGATAACGAATGGAGTGAAGAGTAAGTATCTTTGTTATTATTCATTGTGAATATAGGATAATTCATTCAAGCCAATTTCACAACCTGGTCTTGAAAATGTTCACGCTAGCTGAAAATGTTCACTATATCAACCTGAAAACCTTGCTTATTTTACACAGTACAAGAGAGCCCTGAGCCAACCGGAAATTCCAGGATTCGTTACGAATATCGAGGGCTTGACAAAAACAGATTCACCTTTATAATAAAATTAGCAAAGTAAACAACACTCTGCTAAAAATAACGGAGGTGGCAATAATGGTTCTTCCAAATAGACGTGACGACTCAGGCGATCGCGTACCATCTCCCTTCAGTAGTGGAGGCCTGCTGGATGAACTCTTCCAGGACCTGGACAGAAGTTTTTTCGGAAGTTCCAGCCCTGGTAGGTTCGGTAATACTGATATATACGAGGAAGACGGAGTACTGCACTACGAAATGGAACTACCGGGACTCGGCAAGGAAGACATAGATACTAAGGTGCAAGGCGATCAACTAATTGTAACCGGGGAAACGAGGCAGAGGAACGAAAAAGAGGAAGCAAACTACATCCATCGTGGACGTCGTTACGGAAAATTTCGACGCACCTTTGGTTTACCGGAAGAAGTCGAGGACCCGGAAAAGCTCAGTGCCACTTTCGAGGCTGGCGTTCTAGACGTGAACGTGGATCTGAGTGAATCCCTGCACGAAGAAGAAACAGTTGAAGTGGAAATAGAATAGCTTAAAGACGGGCCGATTCCCTGGCCCGTCTAATTGACTTTTTGGCCATGTAGTTCTTCAGAAACAAATAATCTATCAAGAAGTTCGCACCTTTCACGGCGTATCTTATCGACGCCCGAAAAACTCATTGATGTTCTATAACCGCACGTCCCAGTGTAATTGAGACAAAATACTTCAAAGCAGCCATTCAACTCTTTTTCCTTCCGGATGGCAGTAACCCGACGATTTAGTTCGGTATCACGGCCAGTTATTTGCCCCAGAACGCTGCTAATTTCTTCAGTCTACAGTACTTGCTTCAGTAAAGTAAACGGAATGAGTCTACCAACAAATCCAAGGTCAGGCGGCCACCAACTCTGGCTGTCCGGGTTCTCTGGTTGAAAAGGATCCAGGAGGGATAAAAATGAATCGTATCGACGGAAAACTGATCGTCGTCTCCAACGCCGAGCCGTACAAGCACGTAGAAGGCGAAGACGGGCAACCAAGTTGCAAAGAAGTAGAAGGTGGTTTAACCACCGCCATGAATCCACAGATGAGAGAAACCGGGGGCGTATGGGTCGCTTACGGAAGAGGCGAAAAGGATTTCGAAGTGGTAAATTCGGAAAGCAAAATACGGGTTCCGGAATCGGCCGAAAGTTCTCAGGAAGGATACTGGCTTGAGCGACTGGACTTCCCCGAGGATCAGTACGAAAACTTTTACCGCGGTTACGCCAATCGAGTATTATGGCCGATATGTCATTCCTTTCCCAGCAAAGCCGACCTTGAAAACGAGACGCAGTACTGGAAACAGGGTTACCTGCCCAGCAATAAGGCTTACGCCAGGGCCGTATTAGACAACTACGAAGAAGGTGACACCATCTGGGTGCACGACTACCACCTGGCCCTGGTGCCGCGGTTGATCAGGAACGAGTTACCGGAGGCAAAGATAGGCGTTTTCTGGCACATTCCCTGGCCACCCTGGGAGAACTTCCTGAAAATTCCTCATAGAGAAGAAATCATTAGAGGGCTCGCGGCGGCCGACCTGGTCGGCATGCACGTCCAATCCTACGTGGATAACTTGCTCGGTTGTGCGGAAAAACTTGGTGCAGAACCGGGAGAAAATGGTCGGTTTCAGTTCGACGGCGACCAAACATCCGTCGGAGCATATCCGCTGGGAGTCGACTTCGATTTTTTTGACAAAGCGGATACCAACGGCAGGGAAGGAGCAATAAAAGGTAAGTACGATTCGGAGACCATAGTGCTCGGGGTGGACAGACAGGACTACACCAAAGGGATTCCGGAACGGATAAGATCCTTTGAGAAATTCGTAGAAGAGAACCCGAATTACCGCGGCGACGTAGCCCTGATACAGCGTACGCCGGAAAGCCGAAACGGTATAACTGAATACCAGATGGAGAAGGACGAAATCAACAGGGGAGTTTCCGAGTTCAACGGGAAATTTGGCCGGCACGACTGGGAACCGATCACCCTATTCTGGGAGGGGATTGCCCAGCGCGATCTGATTGCTGAATACCGTGCCGCCGACATCGGTCTGGTCACTCCGGGTCTGGACGGGATGAACCTCGTCGCGAAGGAATTCGTCGCCGCCAATCGAGAACCCAAAGTCCTCATACTCTCCGAGTTTGCCGGAGCAAGCGAACAGCTCGCGGAAGCGATAGCAGTTAACCCGTACGATCCAGTCGAAGTGGCGGACGCCATAAAGCGGGCCATAGAAATGCCCGAGGAAGAAAAAAGAAATAGGTGGAACGAATTACGGGATAAAGTAAGCAACGAGGACCTGCCGAGCTGGGCGGATGACTTTCTGCTTGACCTGGACGAGGCACACGAGCCTTTCCACTACACGCGTTCGCTCCTCGGACTGGGAGGTAAACAGTAGTCGGTGTTAGAAGTATATGGAGTAAGCCCGGCTTGATTATCAACGGGAGGTGGTATAGAATATTGGTCAATTAGGTAAAATAAAGGAGATTACAATTATGTTCAACGAAAGAACAGGGGTGAAACTGGACGATAAGCTAACTATCATCACAGCTAACTGGTCCTGGCAGCAGTAAGGTTGGAGTGAAGGCCTCACGTTTAAAGCTCCAATCCAGCTATACTATGGGAAGTTTTCCCATAGTTTTTTTATTTTTACCGTTCTTATTTAATTTACTCAAGCCAAACGGAGGTGCAGCATGAAGAAAGTTACGGAAAGCAACAAGGGTGATCGGGTTTGGCTCGCCGGATCGCCGGACCCAGCTTAGAGATCAAGGACTTTTAAGCCGGATCCTGTCCGGCTGCAGAAAAGAAGAAGAATCGGTGCACAAGCAACTCGGTTGGAATGTTTCCGACCCTTTTGAAATTTATGAAAGCATCCACGGCAAGTTTGACACTAGCTTCATCCTCGAGAGCTCAACCGGCCCGGAGGAGCTTGCAAAACAAACCTTTCTCGGGTTCGACCCGACAAAGACCCTTCAATTCGAGAATGGCAGCCTGAAGCTGGACGGAAATCTTATAGCTCGAACTCCCAATCCCCTAAAAATTCTCGGAGAGCTCGAAAGGGAATTCAAGAAAATTCCAACCCCTCCCGTGGCCAGCTATTTCGGGGGGCTCGTTGGTTACGTCAGTTACGATCTCATCCGATACCTCGAGGACCTACCCATCCGCGATTCGCTGTCTCCTTTCCCCGATTTTAAAATGGGGTTGTACCTGGACGGGCTAATCCACAACTCGAGGAACGATCAGTTAACTTACTTTTCCTGCGGAGAGGACCGGTCTACCAAACTAAGAGAATTACTCCAATCGCACTCGAACCAGGAGAGAAAACAACTGGAACTTTCCCCGTTAAACTCGGATTTCGAGAAGCACCAGTTCAAGCAGGCCGTAAACCGGGCCCGGGAGTATATCCACGCCGGCGATATCTATCAGACGGTACTATCGCGGAAACTGCAGGGAAAGTACAAAGGAGACCCGTTGACGGCTTACGAAAGGCTTCGCCGGATAAATCCTTCCCCCTACATGTACCACCTGGAATTTGGTCAGGAAAGGGTGATCGGTTCCAGCCCGGAAAAACTGGCCTCAGTCAGGGACGGTGAAATAACGACCTACCCGATCGCCGGCACCAGACCGCTCGGAGATACCGACACCGAAAAAGAAAAACTGGCGGAGGAACTGATGCACGACGAAAAGGAAAAGGCAGAACACAACATGCTGGTGGATCTGGCCCGGAACGACGTCGGTCGCGTTTCCGCTTACGGCTCGGTCAACGTACCCGAATACATGGAGATTAAAGAATTTAGCCACGTCCAGCACCTGGTATCCAAAGTGACCGGGGCGATAAAAGAGGCCAAAACCGCCAGCGAAGTTTTTGGGGCGCTGTTCCCGGCCGGGACCGTCTCCGGCGCCCCAAAAATACGGGCCATGGAGATAATCGACGAACTCGAGCTGACGCCGAGAGGTCCTTACGCCGGCGCAGTTGGATACCTCTCCTTTTCCGGCGACATCGATTCCTGTATTACCATCCGAAGCATGTTTACCCGGGACGACGAACTCTCGCTCCGGGCAGGTGCCGGCATAGTTGCCGATTCTGACCCGGAATCCGAGTGGGAAGAGATAAACCACAAGCTGGCAGCGATGAAGAGCGCTCTTGCCGGAGGTGATTCCGGTGCAACCGGATAGTTCGAAACTCAACCGTTTTACAGTAATCGATAACTACGATTCGTTTACGTTCAACCTGGTTCAGTACCTCGGCGAACTGGGGCGGGATCCGCTCGTCTTCCGAAACGACGAACTGAAACTGGACCAGCTCGAGGAACTGCAACCGAAAGGGATCATTATTTCGCCGGGACCGGGAAGACCGGAGAAAACCCGCTATTTTGGTCTTTCGCTCGAGATCCTTCGTCAATTGTCTCTAGAAGTACCAACCCTGGGCGTCTGTCTCGGCCACCAGGGAGCCGGCTTTGCTTTCGGCGGGCAAGTCGTCAACGCCAGGGAAATTAACCACGGAAAAACCAGCATGGTCAACCACGACCGGAAGGGAGTCTATCAGGGGGTACCCAACCCATTTAAGGCAGCAAGGTACCACTCTCTGGCACTTAATCCCGAATCCCTGCCAGAAGAACTGGAAATCACTGCCAGAACTCCGGAGGGAGAAATCATGGGAATAAGACACGTAAACTACCCAATTTACGGGGTTCAGTTCCATCCGGAGTCCGTGCTTACCGAGCACGGGAAGGAGATCCTCCATAACTTTTTGAAGCTAACCGGGAGTGAGAGATGATGACCACCATGACCGAAGCAATTGAGAAAGTAATCGCAGGAAAGGGCCTGGAACCGGAGACCGCCAGAGGAGCCATGAACGAACTTATGAGCGGGAACGCCAGCAAAACGAACATAGGGGCGCTGCTTGCCGGACTGAGAGCAAAGGGGGAATCCCCGGAGGAAATAGCCGCCTTCGCCGAAATAATGCGCCAGAAGAGCATCGGGCTGGAACCGGACGTCGATCACGGACTCGTCGACATGTGCGGTACCGGTGGTTCCAGCGTAAAAACTTTCAACATTTCAACGATTAGCGCCTTTCCGGTGGCCGGCGCCGGTTATCCGGTGGCAAAGCACGGGAATAGGTCGAACACGAGCCGGAGCGGCAGCGCCGACCTCCTGGAGGCGCTCGGCGTGGAGCTGGATTCGGACCCAGATAGAATCGAAAAGGCAATCGAAACCTCCGGGCTCGGTTTTCTTTACGCCCCGCGTTTTCACCCCGCGATGAAACACGCCGCAAAGCCGCGCCGCGAGCTCGGAGTGAGAACCGTATTCAACCTCCTCGGCCCTCTGACCAATCCGGCCTCGGCCGAGCGACACCTGATGGGGGTTTACGATCCCGGACTCGTCGAGAAGTTCCCGCTGGTGCTAAGGAAACTCGGAGTAAAAAGAGCGCTCGTGGTCCACGGCGAACCGGGGATAGACGAGATATCCACGGCGGGAGAAACCTACGTCGGCGAACTGAATCACGGTGATATCTCCCACTACCGGATCCATCCCGACGATTTCGACCTGCCGGAAGTTGACCCGGAAGCGATCGGTGACGTGGCGCCCGAGGAAAGTGCCAGGCTGGCGCTAGAAATCTTGAACGGAAAAACGGAAGGTCCGGCCCGGGACGTCGTCCTGCTGAACTCGGCCGCCGGGATATACGTAGCCGGTGGTGCCAAATCAATCGCAGAAGGGATTGAAATCGCGGAAAACGCGCTTAAGTCGGGCAGCGCCTACCGGTCCCTGCAGGACCTCGTCGAAGCCACGGGCAACCCGGAGGAGCTCTCCCGGCTGGAAGAGAAATTTTTTGGTGGTAAATAACGATGAAAGACGTACTGAAAGAACTGGTCACCGCGACCAGGAAAAGGATTAAGTCCGGATTCTACCGCCTCTCCGGAACCGCAAACCCGGAGGGCGAAGGATTTTCATTTGTCGATGCGATAAGAAAAGACACAGCAGTTCCGGTGGTAACGGAGATCAAACCGGCCTCGCCCTCGGGAGGCCAGCTCATTCCGGAAGGAACAAATGTTGAAGAACGGGCGGATCTCTACCGTCGGGCTGGAGCCGCCGGGTTTTCCGTGCTGACCGACCGGGACTACTTTGGGGGTTCCCTGAGGAACCTGGCGGTAGTTTCCGAACTGGGGCTACCGACCCTGATGAAGGACTTCGTCCTTGATTACGGACAGATCGAAGCGGGATACGAAAGAGGGGCGGATGCCATCCTGTTGATTTATAGATTGTTCGCGAGAAACTTGACCGGGTTCAAACTGGAGGAAGCAGTTGCCTATGCCCACGATCTCGGGCTGGAAGTCCTGCTCGAGACGAACGATCTAAGAGAGTACGAAGCGGCCCTGAAAACCGAGGCCGACATGATCGGGATTAACAATAGGGATCTGAGGAGCCTGAAAGTCGACCTTTCCACCACGAAAGAGGTATTAACGAACTCAAGCAAGGATCGACCCGTCTGGTCGATGAGCGGGATCTCCGGGAAAAGCGACCTGGAGTACCTGCAAGGATCGGGCGGGGACGCCTTCCTGGTTGGAACGGCCCTGTCCCGGTCGGAAAACCCCAAAAAACTACTGAAAGAATTTACGGGGGGTTCGGATGATGGTTAAAGTAAAGATCTGCGGCAAT
>Ga0207714_1000174_pt1 | contig 42838 bp, 50 predicted proteins | sample PonA232FremontCA_2_FD_187270 | JGI IMG/M metagenome (GOLD analysis project Ga0207714, IMG submission 187270) | Marine sediment microbial community from Fremont, CA, USA - Pond A23 Sediment 2 (SPAdes) | ecosystem: Environmental > Aquatic > Marine > Unclassified | place: USA: Fremont, California... | reverse complement strand
AGATGAACGACGAGTACGCCGACGAGTGGCAGGACAAACTCTGGAACGGCGTCTTCTGGAGTCCGTCGTACTGCCTCATATCGACGGGTGAGGTATCGCTGGAAAAACTCACGGAGTACGTCGAACAACAAGGAGTAGCGTAAGATGCAACAGACCGTACAGAAATCGGAGATTTCTGTGCAGGCTGAGCTTGGCTCAGCATACGCTCGGAAGACCCTCGTCGCCAAGATACTCACCGACAGGCTCACGAACAAGAAGCGTGAGGCTATCGAACGTGAGTACGACGCCTTCCAGCGGCACGTACACGGCGAAGAAGACGTAGAACTCTACTCCGCGATACGTCAGGACGCCTTCCGGCACATAGACCGCGACGAAATCAAGGAAGGTTGTGAGTACCCCGTACCGATACGGAATCAGAACTTCGACGTTCGTCAGACGGAGTCTGACGAGCCATCCAGAAGCGATGCTTCTGGAGACGTTGACCTACGGCGTGACGACAACGACGTAGCGGACTGGTGGCTCAAGATACCCGTCGCCACGGTCTACGGCGGTGTCAACGTACCCATCAAACCTCACGAACCGATACCTGATGAAGCGGAGCTATGCGACTCGAAGATAGTCCGCGATGACCGTGAGTATTACGCTCACCTGAGCATAGAACAACAGGTGGATGTGTCCGAATCCTACGACGGCGTGATAGGCGTGGACTTCGGCGTTCGTTGGGCGGCAACGTCGGTGGCGTTGCCGTCCCGCAACACCTCTTTCTACGGCGAAGAGATACGTCGCGTACGCCGTCACTACGGCGAGCTACGGACACGGCTACAGGAGAAGGGCGCGTACCGTTCACTCCGACAAATCAAGGACAAAGAACGTCGTGTGGTCGAAGACCGTCTACACAAAATCAGCCGGTCAATCGTTGAGGAAGCGAAGGAGAGAAACGCCTTCATCGTTGTTGGCGACCTCGAAGGAATAGATGATGGTAACAAGGGCGCGGAGATGAACCGACGGCTTTCGGGGATGCCCCACTACAAACTCAAGCAGTTCATAGAGTACAAGTCAAGGTGGGAAGGCGTCGTCGTCGTTGAAGTGGACGAGTACATGACTTCGCAGACGTGTTCGCGTTGTGGCAATCAGGATACGGGGCGTGAAGGACAGGGGCGTTTCCTGTGCGACGAGTGCGGACTGGACGACAACGCGGACAAGAACGGTGCGACGAACATCGCAAAGAGAGGGCTGGGTAAGTCTATCGAACGACCTCTATCCAGCCTCGGAGCCTCTGTGGACAGGCTCGAACGGTGCCACGATGAAACTACCTCTGGTGCGGTACTACGTAGTGGAGCGGACACCGAAGCCCCGACCTCAAGGAGTGAGGGCGTCAGCCCGAACGAGTAGGTCGGGGTAGTTCACTATTCGTCGAGAAGCCACGAGAAAGACACCGGACTAGCTAATCCGTACGGCGGAAGTACCGTTGACTCGACGCCAAAAGTTACTGCTCCGGGGTGGATACGACGGCACCGAGACCGAAGAAGGGTCGGTGCCGTCGGTATCGGAGACGGCTGGTAGCTTAATCTGTATCTTTTTGCGTTCGTGTGTCGTATACGTGTTCATGAAAGCCTTCGTAGACGGAGAATGGGGCGAGTACGAGGCGACGAACGAGAGCGGCGAGTTCGAGCGCGCGACAACCTCCTTTAGGTCGTGGATAGGCGAGGACGACAGGTTTCCGGCGGAGGAAGGGCGTTACCATCTGTACGTCTCGTACGCGTGCCCTTGGGCACACCGTACGCTCATAACGCGACGCCTCCGTGGTCTACAGGGCACCGTCTCGGTCGACATCGTTGATCCGTGGCGCGGCGAAGGCGGATGGCGTTTCTCGCCCGAAAAGGACGGATGTACGCACGACAGTGTAAACGGGGCGGAGTACCTCCGCGAACTCTACCTCAAGGCTGACGAGGACTACACGGGACGCGTCACCGTTCCTGTTCTCTGGGACAAGAAGCGCGGCACGATCGTCAACAACGAGTCGCGCGAGGTGATGCGTATCCTCAACACGCGTTTCGAGGCGTACGCAAACGACGGTACGCTCCTTCCCGACGGACGCGAGGAAGAGGTCGACGGCGTCCTCGACGAGATATACGAACCCATCAACAACGGCGTCTACCGCGCGGGCTTTGCGAAGGGTCAGGAGGCGTACGACGAAGCCGTGGACGAACTGTTCGACGCCCTCGACCGGTGGGACGACGTGCTCGCCGATCAGCGGTACCTCGTCGGTGACGAGCTCACGGAGGCGGACGTGGCGATGTTTACCACGCTCGTCCGTTTCGACCACGTATACCACACGCATTTCAAATGTAACGTCCGGCGTGTCCGTGACTACGACAACCTCTGGGGGTACCTACGCGATGTCTACCAGACGGAGGGTATCGCCGCGACCGTGAACCTCGATCACATCAAGGAGCACTACTACACGACACATCCCGATGTCAACCCGACGGGTATCGTCGCGCGTGGACCTCCGCCGCGTTTCGACGAACCCCACGACCGCGACCGTCTCTAATCCTCTGAAAGCTCCTCTATAACGTCGTCCGCCCTCTCCATTATCTCGTCCACATCTATCTCGTCGCCTCCCACGTCGAGCTTCCTCTCGCGGCTCTTGGGGCTTTCGTCGACGAGTTCCTCCGTGAGCGAGAACATCTGTTTCACGTCCACGTCGTCGCCGCCTATGCTGAGACCGTGCCCCATCTTGGCGCTCTCGTCGACCTCCTTGTCCTGTATCTGTTCGACGACCTCGTCAGGTCTCCGTATCGCACCGGCTACCGGTGTTATCTCGGCGAGGTTTCTCGCCGTCGGGTATTCGAGAGAGAAGAACGAGGCGTCGTCTATACCCTCATCGACACCGTCGGCGTCCTCGGTGTACCCCCCGCCGCGGTAATGCTTCGACAGTTCGCCGTTCAGGAAGACGAAGACTGCGTCACCCTGTACGACGTATCCCGTGAACTCGGCTTCGTCGGCGATTCTGAGCACGTCCTTTACGCGCAGATCTATACGTCTGACATCGGGCTTACGTGTCGAGAGGACGATCGGAACCCGTCCGTACTGATCCTCGACACGCGACGGTATACGGACGCCGTCGAGGCATTCGGCGATATGCCGCGCGTTCAAGGCGAGCTTCTTCCTCAGACCGTCGTCGGCTATATCCTGAATATCGGTTAGGACGCTAACGACGGCGTCGTGTACCTCGTCGGAGGTTCGTGAGACTACGATCTCGCGCGTGATGACGGCGTACCCCGCAAACGCCGCGACGGTGCTGGAGTAGAAGACGTACGCGAGTATCACGAAGACGGGCGAGTCGGCGAAGACGCCCCAGCCGGTCGAATGTAGGACGGCGTAGACGACGAGTATCTCAGCGGTTACGAAGCCGACGATGTCGAGATGGAGAGGGTCGACGTTCGTTCCGTGGATCTCGCCGAGGCTTCCGTCACCGCCCTTCGACAGGTACTCGTACGCGACGGCACCGAGGACGAGACCCGCTGAGACGACCGAGTAGCTACGTACGAAGCCGTAGCCGTTGACCACGATAACCGCGTAAGAAGCGGAGACGACGACGAATGCGACGCCTACGGTGTCGACGGATGAGGCGGGGTCGTTCCTGGAGTCGAAGACCGCCGCGACGCCGAACAGGACGGTCGCCGTTCCTCCGACAACGACCGGGGAAACGACGTCGGGTGCGACGGCTGAGAGGGCGAGCGCCGCGGGAACGCCCGCGAGTACCACGATCCCTTTGAGCCTGAGAACCTCGTAAAGACGGCGTAGGTACGTCTTCTCGACCTTCTCGTCGGCGGCGACAACCTCGTCCGGCATATGATGGGGAACGTACCTGAGACGAATAAAGCTTTAGGCGTTTAGACAGGGGAGCCGAAACGCCTCGGACGGCTAAGAAGCCGGCTACGTGGTCGGACTACAGACCCTCGACGATATCCTGCTTGATTCCGTCGAAGAAGTCGCCTTCGGTGTCGCGGGGTCCCGAATGCGCCTCAGGATGGTACTGGCGCGCCTCAACCTTGTGGTAGTCGCTACGTACCGCCTCGCTCGTACCGTCGTTGGCGTTCACCTCCGTGACCTCAAGCTCGTCGAGCGTCTCCTCCTCTACGGCGAAGCCGTGGTTCTGCGCCGTGATATGCACCACACCGTCTTCGAGATCCTTGACGGGCTGGTTCGCTCCGCGGTGCCCGAACTTGAGCTTGTACGTCTCGGCGTCGAAGGCGCGCGAGATTAGCTGGTGTCCGAGACAGACGCCAGCGACGGGTAGCTCGCCGAGGAACTCGTCGACAGCCGCGACTGCGTCGTCGTAGTTCGCCGGGTCGCCGGGACCGTTCGAGATGAACAGCGAGTCGGGGTCAACGTCGCGTATCTCTCCGGGCGATACGTCGTACGGCAGAGCGACGACATCGAGGTTTCTTCTCCGGAGGCTCGTGATTATGTTCCTCTTACATCCGCAGTCGATGAGAGCGACCGTAGCGTCGGCGTCCCCACTTCCGAAGCCCTCGTACGTCTTGGGCTCGTCGATCGTGACGCGCGCGCCGAGGTCGAGTTCCTCTATGTCGGGGCAGTCCTCGGCGAGTTCCTTTGCGCGTCCGGGCGTCGCATCGTCGCCGACGACCAGACCCGAACGCATCGTGCCGTACTCGCGCGTCTTTACCGTCAGGGCGCGCGTATCGACTCCGCTCATCGCGGGGACGCCCTCGTCCTCGAACCATTCGAGAACGTCGGGCGGGTCGGTGGAGAACTCACGTGCGACGCACGCCTCCGCCTTGATGCCGTCCGACTGGAAGGAGTCGGGGTCGACGCCGTAGTTACCGATGAGCGGGTAGGTGAACATCAGGGTCTGGAACTCGTACGACGGATCCGTAAGGCTCTCCTCGTAACCCGTGTACTGCGTCGTGAAGACGAGTTCGCTCTGTACCTCGCCGGGCGTACCGTGTCCCTCGCCCTCTACGACCGTCCCGTCCTCTAACGCGAGATAAGCTTTCATCGGTAACGAATCACGTCGGCGCGGTCAAAAGCGCATCGGTTGTTGGTTCGGGTGAGGTTAGCCACGCTCCTCGGCGAGACGGTCGTACTCGGTACGGACGTCCACGACGGGCGCGTCGTAGCCCTCGGGTGCGTAAGGCTCGTGCGGATTGGGTGACGCCTCCTTCTCCTCTACCCACGTACGTACGAACCCGCCGTCTCCGTCGTACCGCTTCCCCTGCTTCAGGACGTTGAAGTACCTGTCGCGCGAGTCGTTTCCAACACCCGCCTGATACGCCCAGTTGCCCCAGTTCGATGCGACATCGTAGTCGACGAGCTTCTCCTCGAAGTACGCCGCGCCGAGACGCCAGTCGACGCCGAGAACGTCGACGAGGAAGGACGCGACGTTCTGCCTCGCACGGTTCGAGGTGTACCCCGTGGCGTTGAGTTCGCGCATCGCGGCGTCGACGAACGGTACGCCCGTCGTGCCCTTGAACCACCGTTCGAAACGTTCGCCGCGACCGCGCCATTCACGCGACACGCCGCGTATACCTCCGGGAGCGAAGAACGCCGAGCCGTGTTTCACGAACCCAAACTGGAAGAAGTCGCGCCAACGGAGTTCGAATACGAGCCAGTACGTCGAGTCGTTGGAGACGCGTTCGTCCTCGTACCTTTTGACCTCCTCGTAGACGCGGCGCGGCGAGATAGATCCGCGTGCGAGCCACGCAGAGAGCTTAGACGAGTAGTCGGCACCGACGAGACGGTTACGTGTCTCCTTGTACTCACGGAGAAGGTCGCGTTCCCAGATGTACTCTTCGAGGCGTTCGAGTGCGCGCGTCTCGCCACCCTCGAAGCCGAGCGCACCGCGTCCGTCGTCCTCCGACGGTTCGAGACCGAGTTCGTCGAGCGACGGTATCCCGTCGTCGAAGGACGGTGTGTCGATCCCGTCGGGTGCGTCGACCGTCTCACGCGGCTTGTCGTTCGCCTCGACCTCCTTACGCCACGGCGTGAACGTGTCGTTCATCCTTTCCGGGGGTGTCGGAAGGTCGTTGATATGGTGGAGCGTATGCGTCCAGAGCCTCCGCGTCTCTGCGCCCTCAGCACGCGCCGTTTCGCGCACCGCACGTTCACGCCCGAACTCCTCCGTCGCGGGCTTAGTCTGCAGAAAGACCGTGTCAACGCCGTACCCGTCGACGAGCGACGCGACGACATCCTCCGTCCTGCCCTGACGAACCGCAAGGTCGCCGCCGAGTTCACGGAGAGAGGAACGGAGATCCTCGACCGTCTCGCGTATGAAACGCGCCCTGTGTGCACCCGTCTTTTCGGTTCCGTAACGCGTCTCGCCGTAGTCGCGTTCGTCGAAGACGTAGACGGGTACGAAGCCGTCGCGCGCCGCCTCGGCGAGTGTCGGGTTGTCGTGGACACGGAGATCGTCACGGAACAGAAGCAGGTTCATACGGATCGTACGTATCCGAACCCAATAAGTCCGACGAGCGCGTACGGGGCACGTGGACGAGAGAGGTACTGAGGTTCATATCTACCACGAGGGCGACGACGACCCGGCGAAATGCACCGCGCGGCGTCTTGCGGACGAGGGCGAGGCGCGCCTCCACGAACGTTACGACAGTCTGCCGCGAGCCACGGCGCTTTCGCCGTACGCAGAGACGGCGCTCTCGCCCGCCGACTCTCCGCCTATCGTCGTCTTCGACTCGTCGTGGAAGTCCGCCGAGGAGGTCGCCGAACCGTACGACGGAACCGAACGTGCACTACCTTTCGTCGTCTCTGCGAACCCCGTGAGCTACGGAAAGCCGTTCAGGCTCAACACCGCAGAGGCTGTGATCACGGCGCTATACATCACCGGAGAGAAGGAGGACGCGCGCCGTATCGCCTCGTACTTCAGCTACGGAGGGACGTTCTTATCGTTGAACCGCGAGCCGTTGGAGAGGTACGCTGTCTGTGAGACGAGCGAGGAGGTCGTTGAGGTGCAGGAAGACTACCTCGATTAGTACTGTGTATCCGCCGGATCCCTGCAACTGAGCAGGGTACTGTACGGGGTGAATCTGTATCCGTCGTCCTGCAGTATAAACGACCAAGTCTGACGGTTGCAGTCGGCTAACTGACGGAAGGTCACGTTGAACGACCCCGTGACTGTTCTGTTCCCCCACTCTACCTTCAGGCTGTAGTTCCCCGGACGGGTGAGGTTGTACCCGGCGGTAGAGTTCCGGCTCAGCGTCTTTTCGACCCGATAGACCGTCCCGTTGGTGTTACCGACAGTCACATTCATTGTTACGTTTCCGAGGCTACGGTTAACGGCTACCACAGCCTTATCCTGTGGGTCGGACGGGTCTATGGTAGGCTCCCCCGCCCATACATCGCCGACGGTTACCCTGTAGTACCTTCCGTCGAGACTGACGTATGTGTCTCCCTCCGTGGAGTTCTGTATATACCCGTACAGGCTTCTACGTACGCTCCTGTGCATCCTAGGTATCTCGTCGTCGCCCGAAGCAGGCTCTATCCTCATATCCCCGCGTACCGAGTAGTCGATGACGAACCGTCCGTTGTCAGCCAGAACGGTCGCGTTCACCACGTTACCGTCGTGTGTCGCGTTCTCCGAAACCTCCTCCAGCATTAAGCTACGGTTACCAAGCGGCATGGAATTCGTCCCTACGTTCCGGGATACGTTCTCTGAGCCGGTAGTCTCGTTCGCAGGTTGAGTATCGCCGTTCGTCAAGCCGCCGTTTCCGAGACAGCCCGTGAGAGTAATCAGCAAAGAGAGCACCGCGAGTGTAGCCAGAACCGCACGCGTGTACCTCATGGTAGCAGTAAGGACACGCCGGAGAAAAACCTTTGGCTTACTCAGGCGACCCGTTCTCGTACTCGCTGATTATCTCGTCCAGACTCTTCTCCTCGTCGTCTTCCTCGGTTACGGCTACGCTCATACGCGTACTGCGCGGAACTCTTTGAATAAGCTTCCGGATTATACGACGTTTGTCAACGTCTGACTAACGACCTTCGAACTCGGGTTCGCGGTTCTCGACGAACGCCGTCACGCCTTCCTCAACGTCGTCCGACTGAGACACCGAACTCTGGACCCATGCCTCGCGTTCGAGCGTCGAATCGAGGTCGTTGTCGGCGCCGTAATGCAGAAGCGACTTGCTCGCGCCGATTGCGCGCGTCGGTCCCGACGCGAGTTCGTCGACGAGTTCGTCGGCGCGTTCGTCGAACTCATCGTCGGCGTAGGCGTGGTTTATGAGACCCATCTCCTCCGCCTCAGGCGCGGGTACGTCACGTCCGGTGAAGACGAGCTCCTTCGCCTTCTTCATACCCACGAGACGCGGGAGTATGTACGACGAACCCGAGTCCTGCGACAGCCCGATCTTTGCGAAAAGCTCCGCAAAGGTCGCCGACTCCTCCGCGACGGTCAGATCACACGCAAGCGCGAGGTTACATCCCGCACCGACGGCGTGTCCCTGAACCTTAGCCACGGTCGGCTTCCGCATACGGAAAAGCTGGCGGACTATCTCGTGTAGGTCGTTCTCTATCAGTTCGACTATCTCCGGCGGCGACGTATGCGCGAAGTTGACGAGCGCGTTTACGTCCGCCCCGGCGCAGAAGGTTCCGCCCGAGCCTTGGAGGACGACCGCACGCGCGTCCGACCCCTTTACTTCGCGCAGTTCGTCTGCGAGCGCCGACATCGTCTCGTGGTCGAGTGCGTTCTTGACCTCAGGACGTTCTATCGTAACCGTGGTCACACCGTCTTCTCTGTCTACGTCTACTGACATGTTCGGAAGACGCCCGCATCGGACATATAGCTTGTGTAGCGAGAGAACAAGAGTTATACACGATGACGGAGTTCTATGAGTATGGCAAACTTCCCCGAAGCGGAGAAACGTCTGCTTGAGAAGCAGATATGTATGAGATGTAACGCACGTAACCCGGAGGACGCTACTTCATGCAGGAAATGCGGGCACAAGAAGCTACGTCCTAAGAACCGCGAGCGTCAGACAGCCTAAAGCTCCCCTTTTGTACTCGGTACGTCGTCGCGTCGCTCGTCGTGACGTGTAGCATCGTCGAGTGCGAGCGCGAACCCCTTGAAGACAGCCTCGATCACGTGGTGGTCGTTGTCGCCCGCCGCCTCTACGTGGAGCGTCACGCCCGCGTTACGCGCGAACGTACCGAAGAAATGCGGCACCATCTCGTTCGTCAGGTCGCCGACTCCGTCGCGGTCGAGTTCGACCTCGGTGAAAGCACGTCCGCGCCCCGACACGTCGACGGCGACTGAGGCGAGCGCCTCGTCCATCGGCGCGCGTCTGTCGCCGAAACGCGCGATACACGCACCGTCGCCGACTGCGTCACCGAACGCGCGTCCAAGGACGATAGCTGTGTCCTCGACCGTATGGTGGTCGCCGGTTTCGAGGTCGCCGTCCGCCTCGACGGTCAGGTCAAACATACCGTGCTTCGCAACGGCGACGAGCATATGATCGAGGAACCCTACGCCCGTCTCGATGTCGCTCTTACCGTCGCCGTCAAGCGCGAACTCAACGTTCACCTTCGTCTCGACCGTCTCACGTTCCGCGTTTCCTTTGCGTGTCATGTCGCCACCTCGTTAGCCTCGTCGTACGACATACGTCCCTCGTAGAAAGCCGTGCCGATGACTACGCCCGACGCGCCCGCTTCTCGCAGAGCCTTCACGTCGTCGGTCGTCGCCACGCCGCCCGACGCTATCACGGGAACGTCGACCGCCTCGACGAGTTCCTCGACGGGTTCGACGGTTACGCCTTCGAGAAGACCCTCGTCGTCGACGTTCGTGAACAGGAACGCCGAAGCGCCCTCGTCCTCGAAACGCCGTGCCACCTCGACGGGCGAGACGCCCGCGCCCTCCTTCCACCCTTCGACGACGACCTCGCCTTCGCGGGCGTCGAGTGAGACGACGACCTCGCCGTACTCCGCCGCACGTCCGACGAGTGGCGGATTCTCGACGGCGGCGGTTCCCATGACGACACGATCCGCGCCCGCCTCGAACAACGTCCTTGCGTCACCGACCGAGCGTACGCCGCCGCCGACCTGTACGGAGACATCCGTCTCCTCGACGATACGCCGAACCTGCGACGCGTTCCTGCGTTCGCCATCTATAGCACCGTCAAGGTCGACGACGTGGAGATGTTCCGCTCCCTCGTCGACCCAACGCCGAGCCGACTCGACAGGGTCGCCGTACGTCTTCGCTGTGCCTTCATCACCCTGTACCAACTGGACGCATTCGCCTCCCTTCATATCGACGGCGGGTATTACGTCCATCTTTCTTACCCGTCTTCCTCGTCGTCGACGTACTCGTCTATGTCGTACCACTGATCCTCGCCTTCGAAGTAGTCGTCGGCTTCCTCCATCCGTTCCTCTATGTCCTCGTTCTCTGCCATCGGGGTTAGTACGCAACCTTAGACATAAAGCTTTTCGCGGGGACTGTCGCAAGCTATTAGAGACGGTCGCGTCTACGGCGTCCATGGAGATAACTCAGCTGTTTTCGAGTATGCCTTTCGCGGAGCTACTCGGTATCGAGGTCACGCGCGCCGAGGACGGTATGGCAGAGGCGCGTCTGCAGATGACACGGAAGCTCAGCTCTAACACCGCGAGAAACGTCGGACACGGCGGCGTGGCGTTCGCGCTCGCGGATACGGTGGCGGGCGCGGCTGTCGTCTCTCTCACGGGGGAACCCGCGCCGACGGTCGATATGCGTATAGACTACCTCAAGCCCGCCACCGACGACATGACGGCGCGCGCCGAGGTGGTACGGCGCGGCAACACGTCCGCAGTCGTCGACGTGACGGTGAGACACGAAGGCGAGGGCGACGCGGACGCCGAAGACGGATACGGGTCAGCCCAGGGCGACGAGATAGCCCGCGCCCGCGGCGTCTTCAAGCTCGGCGTCGAGGAAGGTTCGGAGCACGACCGGGATACAGACGAGATCGGTAACAGCCCCTAAGCTTACGTCGTCCGGGCGCGTCTTACGTCTATGTCCCGTTTCAACGTCTCAGGCACCGCTGTGGTCACGGGTGGGTCGAAAGGTATCGGACGCGCCGTAGCCGAGAGCTTCGTGGACGACGGCGCTGATGTCGTCATCTGCTCGCGCACAAAGGACGAGGTAGAGGCGACCGCGGACGACATCGGTGCCGTGGGCGTCGAATGCGACGTTACGAACCGCGATGAGGTTGGCGCGCTCGTCGAAGTCGCCGTCGACGAGTTCGGCGGTATCGACGTTCTCGTAAACAACGCGGGCGCGTCGTTCATGTCCAACTTCGACGGTGTGACGCCGAACGGCTGGGATAGGGTCGTCGACATAAACCTCGGCGGTACGTACAACTGCACACGCGCCGCGGGTGAACACCTCAAGGACGGTAACGGCACCGTCGTAAACATGGCGAGCGTCGCGGGCGTACAGGGAGCGCCTTACATGTCGCACTACGGCGCGGCGAAAGCAGGTATCATCAACCTCACGAGCACCCTCGCGTACGAATGGGCGAGCGACGGTGTACGTGTAAACTGCGTCGCTCCGGGGTACGTCGCCACACCCGGTGTTGAGTCGCAGATGGGTGTGAGCGCAGACGACATCGACCGGCGTGATCCGGAGCGCACGATAGGCGAACCCGACGAGGTCGCCGACATAGTAAGCTTCCTCGCGTCGCCCGCCTCGTCGTTCGTCGTGGGCGAGACGGTCGTAGCGCGCGGTGTACCCGACATAGCCGAGACGCCGGAGGTCTAAGGGTGTCGGGTGACGCGAGAAACGGCGCGGATCTGTTCGTCGAGACGCTCGAAACGTACGGCGTCGGACGTGTCTTCGGTAACCCCGGCACGACAGAGCTTCCTATCACCGAGGCGCTTGCGGACGGCGACGTTGAGTACGTTCTCGGTCTTCACGAGGACGTTGCGGTCGGTGCGGCGGCGGGGTACGCGAGCACGGCGCGCCATCTCGGCGAACCCGCGCCTGTCGGCGTCGTAAACCTGCACGTCGTACCCGGATTGGCACACGGTCTCGGTAACGTCTACAACGCCGCGCGTTCGTGTGTGCCGCTCGTGGTTACCGCAGGAACGCACGCGACCGACTTCCAGCACGAGGAACCCGTCCTGAGCGGTCCGCTCGTTGAGACGGCACGCCCGTACGTCAAGTTCGCCGCCGAGGCGAAGGACGTTGACGCACTGCCGTCGGTTCTCCGTCGCGCGTTCCGCGAGGCTCTCACACCGCCGACTGGACCCGTCTTCGTCGCCCTTCCCATGGACACGATGACGGCGGAGACAGACGCGACACCCGAACGTCTCGGAGGTATCCCCGACGCCGGAGAGGGCGACACCGACGCGGTCGAAGAGGCGGTCGAAGCCTTCGTTGAAGCCCAAGCCCCCGTACTCGTCGTCGGCGACGGTGTGGCACGCTCCGACGGCGTGGACGCCGCCGTGGCTCTCGCAGAGTCAGCAGGGGCGCGTGTCCACGCCGAGATCTTCGCGTCCGAAACCAACTTCCCGACCGAACACGACCAGTTCGTCTCCTTCCTACCGCCCGATGACGGTATAGTCTCAACCTTCCTACGTACCGATACGGTCGTCTTCGTCGGCTGTTCGTCGAACGCGACGCTCTGGAAGAACGAGACGCCTCTCGTACCCGACGACGCAACCCTCGTACATATCGGCGATTCGGGACGCGAACTCGGTAAGAACGCTCCCGCCGACGTCGCTGTTCTCGGAGATCCGGCGCGCGTCTGTAGCCGTCTCGCTAACCGTCTCGGTGAGGCGCTCGACGACGAGGAGCGCGGCGCACGGAAAGAGAACGTCCGATCCACCAAGGGGTCTCTCGCGCCTATGGTACGTTCGATGGGCGAGGACGAAGCCGACTCGCCGTTTCCGTCGAAGGCTGAGCTCGTCGACGCCATCCGCGACGAACTCGGGGACGCGTACGTCGTCGACGAGGGCGTGACGAGCAAGTACGCCCTTCTCACACGTTACCCGTTCGAGGGCGGCGACTATCTCGCCAACAAGGGCGGCGGCTTGGGATACGGGGCGCCCGCGACCGTAGGCGCGGCGCTCGCACACCGCGATGCCGGAAACGACCGACGCGTCGTCGCCTTCATAGGCGACGGCTCTTACTTCTACTACCCTCAGTCGGTCTACACCGCGGTGCGCGAAGGTCTCGATACCACTTTCGTCGTGCCTGACAACGATGGATACACCATACTGCGCGACAACACGGACGAGATGTTCGGCGAAGGCGACCACGCGTACACGGCGACGCGTTTCGACCCTTCGATGAGCGTGGCTGACAGCGCGCGTGCGTACGGCGCGGAGGCAACGCGCGTCGAGGCGAAGGACGCGCTAACCGACGCCCTACGCGACGCGAGCGGTGAGGGCGTTCACGTCGTCGACGTTGCCGTACACGACTGACGACGGCTACAGGGGATCCTCACCGTCGTCGGGAAACACCTTACCCGGATTCAGCGTCCCGTTAGGGTCGAGCGCATCCTTGACCGTACGCATCGCCCTGACGCCGCCCTCGCCGTGTTCGCGCCCCATGAACTTCCGTTTACCCAGACCGATACCGTGCTCCCCGGTGCACGTACCGCCGACCTCAAGCGCGTGCTCGACGACCTTCTCGTACAGTTCGACGCCCTCACGCATCGCCTCGTCGTCTCCTTCCTCAACGAGAACGAGGTAATGTATGTTTCCGTCGCCCGCGTGTCCGAAGCACGGTATGGGGACGCCGTGCTCCTCCGAAAGCTCCTTGATATAACGGACGGTGTCGGGGTACTCCGTAATCGGAACGGCGATGTCGCCCGCGTGCACGGGTTCGAGCGACGGGTTGGCGGAGCGCACCGCGACGCCGAGTTCGCGGCGTAGCTCCCAGAGTTCGTCCGCCTCGTCGTCAGCGCCCACCTCGAAAGATGCGACGTCGTGCGCCTCGAAGACCGAACGCGCGAACCCCACCTCACGTTCGACGCCATGGTTGGCGTGGAACTCGACGAAGACCATCGGCGCGTCGGGCAGGTCGGTGCCGAGGTAGCTGTTCGCCATGCTCGCCGCCGTCGCATCGACAAGCTCTATCTTCGCCACGTCGACCTCCGAACGGACGGCGTCGAAGACGGCACCCGCGGCGTCGTCGAGGCTGTCGAATGTTGCGCGACCGCCGCGTATCTGCTCCGGTATCCCTTTGAGACGGAGCGTGGCGCGTGTCACGACGCCGAGCGTCCCTTCGCTTCCCACGATGAGGTCGCGCATCCTGTAACCGCTCGACGTCTTTTTTGCCTTGCTCCCGAACTCGACGATGCGCCCGTCAGCCAGAACCACCTCAAGCTCGTCGATCCAGTCGCCGACCTTACCGTAACGTACCGTCCCCATACCACCCGCGTCGTTGGCTACCATACCGCCAATCGTCGATATGCTCCCCGACGAAGGCAGAGGCGGGAAGAACAAGCCGTCGCCCTCCACCGCCTCGTTCACGGCGCTCCCGTAGACACCTGGTTCAACGTCGATCTGAAAGTCGTCAGGGCGTACGTCGAGGACGGCATCCATCTCCGTCATGTCGAGAGAGACACCGCGGCGGACGGGGACGGCGTTACCCTCCAGACCTGTCCCTGCGGCGTACGGCGTGACGGGCACACCGCGTTCGTCACAGACTGCGACGACGTTCGAAACGTCCTCGGTCGTAGTTGGGTAGACGACTGCGTCGGGCGTTGCCTCCACGCGCCCTTCGGTCGCCCAGTCGTTCGCGTGCCTGTCCCGTTCGCCGTCACCTAACTTGACCTTCGAACCGTCGACTGCGTCGGTGAGAAAACCCATCTCGGACATACCGAACCGACGCGTCGCGCAGGGTTAACAGTTCCTGCCGTCTCGGAGCCGGTTATACGCGGTGCAACCTATAAATACGTCGTCCTCAAAACAACGGATATGCTGACCGCAGACGAACTCGTAAACAGGTCGAAGTCCGAACTCGACGAGCTTTTCCTCGGCGGCGAAACGCCCGACGAGGACGCGCTCGACGGTGAGACCGAGGGGCGCGTACTCGCGGGGCGTGGACCCCTCCGCGCCGAAGCCGTGCGCGAAGCCGTGAACACGTCGCTCCTACCGTGGAAAGGGAAACGTATCGACCGCGGCGTCGGTGCGAACAGGTTCGGGTACGGACCTCTCGAACGGCAGGGGTTTGAGTTCGAGACGCGTATCGCCTCGTCGCTCGTACCTGACGACAACGACGTACTGATCTTCGACTACGACCAGCCCGAAAACCCGCCCGGTGTGCGCAGGGTACGCGACGACCTCAAGGAGGTCGACGACGGTCTTTTCCTCGGCACGTCGAACGCAAAGCTCGGCGGCGGGTACAGCTTCGTGGCGTACTTCGCGCTCGAACGTACCGACCGTGGAACGGCGACGGAGGAGAGCGGTGGTATAGAGGTTAGGACTTAACTTCGTCCGGCTCAATGCGCCCATGGTAGGCTGAATGAAGAGATGGGTGATGGTCTCGGCGTACGTGTTAGGGGTGCTCATAGTCGCCGAGGCCGCGGTTTTGGGCTACGCGTTCGTCAACGCGCCGCCCGAAGACCCCGACAACAGTTACCAGCGTATTACCGTGACGGATATCGAAAAGGGGCAGACTCAGGACGGCGTCGTTACGGCGGAGATAAGAGCGGAGCCGTACCTCTACTGTCCCGAAACACAGTCTCTCACGTTCCATATCGGTGCTTCGTTCTACAACGGTAGCGAGCGGTTGAGCGACGCACCGTTAGACCCCGGCGGTACCAGACCCGTCGAGGTTCCAACGTTCGGAAAGAACGTCACCATACCGGCGCGTAACGAGAGTCTGTCTCCGGACACCGTCGACGCCATCCGTGCCCTCGCTGTGAACCGGCGGGATCAGGGGTATGCCCCCTGCGACGAGATAGCCTTCCCTGACGAACTACCTCCGCGAGAGTACTGGTGGAACTCGACGGACGTATCCGGGAACGGTTCGCGCGGAGACAACGCCACCGAGACGTAAGGCTTGAAAGTCGCGCGCACGTACACCGCGTATGCGCGACGAGGAAGAGATAAGGGAGCAGTACGAGTTTCTAAAGGAGCAGTTAGACGACGAGAACATGAACCACGAAGGTGTGCGGCAGATGTTCACGTACTACAAACGCGCGCTCGGCTGGGTTCTCGAAGAGGAGTATATCTAGGCGTCAAACTCCGATCTGACAACCGCCACGAGATCGTCGTCCACCTCACCGGCGATCTCGGCGGTTCCGCCCTCACGTACCTCGGCGAGAGCGACGCGTATACGTTCCGCCGAGCGCCCTTCGGCACCGTCGAGTATCCCTTCCACGCCGGATAGTCCTGTGTCGCGTACGCGTTCAGCGACGCGCGCGCAGACCGCCGCACCCTCGGTATCGCCATCCTCCTTCGCCACCTCTTCGAGTATACGTACAGCGACGTAGAACCCTTCGGCGTTCGCGTCTCCGTCGGTCATCCGAGGGGCGCTCGCCACGCCGTTTCGCGTTCGAGCACGGCACGCCATTTCTTCCTACATCCACAGTCAGGGCGTTCGAGAACATCGGCGTCGCCCGTGAGCGAGTATGCCGTCACGGCGTCGTATACGTCGTCGTCGCATTCGCCGCAGTTGTGCGCGCCCCTGTCGCCGCCCGAACCCACGGGGCGCGAAACGACGACGGCGGGCGCGTCCTGGGTGCGTTGCAGAACCTCTACGACGCTCCAGAGCCACGGAGGTCGGTAGCCGTCACGGTAATGGAGACGGTCGACGAGGGTGTACCTCTGTACGTTACACGGGTTGACGGAGACGAGATCGGCGTGCTCGGCGCTCTTGCGTACGGAGTAGACGGCATCCTCTATAGCCTCGCTCTCTGTCAGGAAAGGCGGCTTCATCAGGAGATACGCCTTCACGGTCGCGCCGTGATCGTGCGCCACGTTCGCGGCGCGTACGAACTCGTCGAACTCGAAGTACTTGTTGACGCATTCGCGTCTGACGTGGTCGTCGGCGGTTTCGAGACCGACGGCGATACAGAGCTTACGGACGCGTTCGACGGCGTCCTGTATAACGTCGTCCTCCACGAAGTCGGGGAGCGTCTCGACGACCACGCGCCGGTCGGAGAACGTGTCGAGTATCTCGTGGCGCGCCTCCGGCGGTATCTCACGGCGGTCGAAGAACGTCCCGCTCGTGTACATCTTGACGTTCTCGCACTCAACACCCTCGTCGCGCTCGTGCTCCAACGCCTTGTCCAACTGGGTCAACATCGAGTCGGCGTCGACAGCGCCCTTGTTCGACTCGCCGACGTAGCCGCACATCGTACATCCGCCCGCGCGCGCCCATCTGCATCCGTCGGTGTTGAAGACGATAGTGAGAGACTTACCGCGTCCTTCGGGCGACCGATCCTCGTCGACCCAGACACGTATAGGCTCGTCGGGGTTGGCGTCACGATCCTTGCGCGCCCGTATACCCCGCATCGACTCGTTGAGCGCGTCCGACGTTTCCATCGACATACCCCCGCTAAGCTATCGACGCGTAAATGGTTAGCTATCGTAGCCGCCCCAGACCCATTCCTCGCAGAACATCTGCCACCAGTAGTCCTCCATACCCATGTTGATAGGGTTGACCTTGTCGTCCATGCACGACTCGACGAACCCCTGATTCTCCTGTATATACTTACGCACCGCTCGGCGCTCGTCGCCGTAGAGGTAGTAGACCGCAACGGTACGTCCGCGCGACTTCGACGAACCTGTCCCCGACCGTGTGACGTCGAACGTCCCCATCCACCGGCGTTCCTGAAGGTTGGGGTTGCGCGGTAGCTCGTCCGCCGTCGCGGGTCCGTCGTCGCGCAGATGTGTGAGCACTTCGTTGTTCCGGGTCTTTTCGTCCGGAAACGGACTCTCCTGATTCATGATGTTGAATACGTACTCCGTCTGTTTCTTGACCTTCTACCTAGGACATATACCTGCGCGTACTTATACTTTATTCGTTTGCACAGAGAAGCCTCCTAATCTGTAAACCTAATTTTACAGAGACGGCGCTCCCTAAACGAGATTCTTACAGTCGTTGACTATCCTCGACGGGTTTATCTCGCCGTCGTAGTCGAAAGAGACGTAGTAGCCGAGGTAGTCGTTGTTTACGAAATGGAGACGGACGGAGTCGTCGAACTGGTAGATGGAGCATTCGAGCGCCTCGTCGTTGAACAGTGACTCTATATGCTGGTTTCCGAGACCCTTCAGAACCATGTCGTGGTGTATCTCCTCTATATCCTCCTGACTGAACTCGTCCGCCACGTCGTCACGTATGTAGAGAACCTCGTAGCCTTCCCTGTCGTACCGCCCGACAGCACGTAGCTTGTCGCCGATCTCGTCCTTCAGAACCTCGACCAGCTCTTTCTGTCTCGTCCCCATTCTTGGGGGTGTTTCGTCCGAACGGTGGTTAACGTTTATGAATCTTCGGCGAAGGCTCCTGCGATCAGGAGGGGGAGGACGAGCGTCGCCTCCGCCTGTACCTGAGTGTAGTTGGTCTCGTCCTCCGATCTTATCTTCCCCCACGAAACCGCCTCGTCGGGGGGCGCGCCCGAAAGCGAACCGTCGCCCTCCATGCCTGTTGAGACGTAGACGGCGTAGTCGGCACCGCCGCGGAACAGGTTGGTCATGATCGCGTGGTGCTTGGGGACGCCGCCGCCGACGGCGATAAGACCCGTCGTATCGGCGAGCAAGCCGTCGTCTATGAGAGCCTCGTAGTCGTCGAGTATCTCGATACCGACGCCGTCGTGCGCGTCGTCGCGCTGGCGGTAGTAGTAGAGGAAGTTTCCGACCTCGGCGTCGGTAAGTGCGGGACAGTAGACGGGTACGTCGTTGTCGGCTGACTGTTTCAGGACGGAGTCAGGGTCGTCGAGTCGCTCGCCGAGTTCGGCGCAGAACTCAGACGGTGTACGGACGCGTTCATCGGCGAAGAAGTCGTCGAAGAAGTCGTACAGGTACTCCTCTAACCAGACGTAACGGTCGGAGGGGACGTAGATGTTGCCGAGACGGTTTATGCCGCGGTCACGTAGCTCCGCCTCGTCAGCGTCCCAGTCGCCCATCTTGAACGGCTTCTCCGTCTTTATAACGTCCTCGGCGACGGAGCCGGACGTGGTGATGACTACGTCGACATGTCCCTCGCGGACGAGGTAGGCGACGGCTTCGCGCAGACCCGACGAGACGATGTTGGAGGTGAAGGTGAGGTAGACCGTCGCGTCGTCGTCGCGCATCCGTTCGCAGATGTCGACAGCCTCTGCGAGATGCGTTGCCTGAAACCCCGTCGTTGCGTACGCGTCGAGCATCGCGCTCAGGTCGAAGCCGTCGCGGAAGTCGTAGCCGCGTACGTCGGGGGCGTCGACCTCCTCGTCGCTCCCCGGCACGACGTTTTCGTGTGTATCGTCTTCCATACGTCGGGTACGCGGGTCGGCTTCTTGAAACGGTCGTATTCGGGAAGCCGGGTTAAGAGTTATATACAGGCGTCGTGTACGGTAGGTATGCTCAGATGGCTTATCGGGGTAGTCGCCGCGGTAGCCTTCTTCTGGGGTCTCAACAGGATTCTGATCGCTCTCACATCCGAGGCGACCACGACCGACCTCCTTCTCGGCGTCGTAGGTGTCGCCCTCGCGGGTCTCTCGTTCGTCTACCTCGGATACCTTCTGGGACGGGTTCAGAGGAGCGTCTGAGAAAGAAATACTCTTAACCCGGCGTGTGCAATCACACGACGCGCCTCGGTAGCTCAGCCTGGTAGAGCGCGTCATTGGTAATGACGAGGTTCCCGGGTTCAATTCCCGGCCGAGGCTTGAGCGAAGCTTAGCGGAGCGAAAGCCGATCGGGATTGAACCGGTGAAGGAAGTGAGCGGTTACCGCGAACGGACTGACCGTGGTTCAGTTCTCCTCCGAGGTTGTTATCCGAACCTATGCCACCAACCTAAGCTGATCTTCTCCGGAAAAGGTAGAACTCGTACAGACCGGAGACTACAGCGCCTACGAGTAGGAGCCAAGGGAGTACTTCGATGTCGTACGCCGTCCACGCGATCGCCATGGCAACGAGTCCGAGTAGGAGCGAGACGCCTTGGTCGTGTCGTGTGATGACACCGTCCCCTTACATTTAGATACTGTACTCGTCGATTATCCCTTCGGCGGATTCGAGTGCAAGAACGTCGAGGGTTCCGTCCTCTATGAGCTTTACGCGTGCGTCGCGGAACATCTTCTCGATGGGGTAGTCGCGCGTGATCCCGTTGCCGCCGTGTATCTGTACGGCGTCGTGGGCGACCTCGAAAGCGGTGCGTTTGCAGTAGACCTGTCCGGCGACGGCGTGCCTGTGTGAGGCGTCGAACTCGAAGGATTCGAGCGTGCGATCCCAGACGTGTTCGCAGACGCGGCGTGAGTAGGCGCGCGCCGTCTCGACCTTCTCGAACATGTCGTACAGCTTCTTCTTGACCGTCTGGTGTTCGGCGATGGGCGTGCCGCCCTGTTCGCGTTCGCGTGCGTAGGCGAGAGCCTCCTCGAAGGCGGCGCGTGCGAGACCCGTCGAGACGGCGGCGACGCCGCACGAGGTGACGCAGAGGATCTGATCGAACGAGACGTATCCCGTGTCGGGATGGAGCGCGTCGGGACCGAGTACCATGTTACGGTCGGGGATACGTACCTCGTTGAAGGAGACGTCGCCCTGCGGGCAGTCACGCTGTCCCATCTTGTCTATCGCCGTGCCGCGTTCCGCGCCTTCGGCGTCGAGAGGTACGACGGCGAGACCACCGTGGCTACCCTCGGAGGCGTCGACGTCGACGTGGAGGGCGCAGTGTGTGGCGAGGGGTCCGGCAGAGGCCCACGGTGCCTTAGCGCCGTTGATAACGTACCCGTCGCCCTCTTTTCGCGCGGTGACCTGCGGCGGCGCGATATCTTCGTTACCCTCCTTGAGGAGGGACTCCGCCTGAAGCGTCTCGGAGCCGTGCGCGGGTTCGGTGACGCCCCAACAGCCCTGATGATCGAGTTCGCCGCTCAGGAAAGGCTCGACGTACGACTCGCGCAGTTCGTCGTCGAACGAGAGCGTTGCGAACAGAGGCGGCATTATATCGACCGCGAACCCCATGGCGAGACCCGACGAACCCCAGCCTAACTCCTCCATGACGGTGTGGAACTCGCGTCCGCTCATACCGTCGCCGCCGAACTCCTCAGGCAGGAAGGCGCTACGCGGGACGACCTCGTGCATCGCGTCCATCGCGTCGGCGTAGACACCCTTGTCGTGGTCGAGTTCGCGTACCTCGTCCGGTCGCATACGGTCGATTTCACGCCCCGCGGGACGGACGACGTCGCGCGCCACCTCGTGGACGGCGTCGCGTAGTTCCGACTCGTACCCCTCGTACGAGGCGTCTATCTCTAAAGGTCCCACTCCTTCTGCACCTCCGTTACACCGAGTTCCATGGAGAACTTCGCGTACGCCCCCATAAGGACGGTATCGGGCTGAAGCTTGTGAACCGGGTCATGCGCCGAATGCGACTCGTACGTCACCGACGCGGGACCGTTCCACATCTTGCGTCCTTCTTCGTCCTCCTTAAACTCGAAATCCGCGTACCATTCGACCAACTGCGTCAGACCGTCGCCGCCCTCGATAGGCGGGAGGTGACGCACGGACAGAAGCGGCGTAGGCGACGGAAGGAGTGCATCGACCATGCTCCCCGTCGCGCGTTGCTCAGGCGTCGCGGTGAGCGACAGGAGGTTCTTACCCTTCGGGCGTTCCATCGTCGCCTCGTAGACACTTCCCTCGCGGTCGAAGCCTATGTCGGCGATCTTCTTGGGCGCTCCGGCGAGTTCGCGCCCCGCCGCCATCGCCGAGTCGTTCGTTACGTAGATGTACGGTATGTAGTACGCCATATCGCCGTTGGTGTCCTCGACCTGAACGAGCGCGATAAACTCGTTGTACTCGCCGACGGTCGAGAACGGGTACCGCGCGACGAGAACGCCGCCCTGCATGGGCTCCGAAAACGGCTCGACGCCTTCGGGCAGTATACCGCGTACGTCCTCCGACGCACCGTCTTCGAGAGTGAAGAACGCGGCGAGCGCGTCGCAGTCCTCGTACTCTATGGCGTACTCCGTACCGGGCGTTGAGGGGGAGAACGACGCGCCGTACAGCGATGAGTCAAACGGAGGCGCGAAGCCTTCCTCGTCTCCTCGTAAGACCATGGTAGGTGTTGCCACGCCGGGGACAAAAGTCTTAGGACTGTTGTTATTATTCTAACTACATCATGCCATTCTCTCTCAGGTACTCGTACACATCCTCTCCCCTGTCAGTAACCCCATACAGGCGTCCGCGTTTCGTGTCTTCGTCCACGAGGAGTCTGACGAGACCCCGTTCCTCCAGAGAACTCAGGGCTTCGGTGATCCGTGAGTACTCCTGACCCGTCTCGTTCTTGATTCCCGCGGGTATCGCGTTCCTCTCAGAAAGGACGTTCAGAACCCTGACACGGTGACGGGAGCGAACCACGAACGAAGCGTCCTCTTCTATTTTACCCATTACCTCTAACTGGTTACGTAGAGTTATTGGTTTACCTACGTTTTACCTCAAGATACTTACGTGTTCGTAGCTTAGAGAAAGGTAGAGAATAAGAGGCTATGACCCGCAACAAGAACCGATGAGCTACGAACTTCACAAGGGGAACGCATTTAACCTTTTAGAGGGGTATCCCGAAAATCGGTTCCATGCCGTGGTGACTGATCCGCCGTACGGTGTCGTGGAGTTCGAGACCGCAAACGTGGAGAAGATGCGTGACGGAGAGGGCGGCGTCTGGAGGATACCGCCGGAGTTAGACGGAAACAAGAGAAAACCTCTACCGAGGTTTACGGTTCTGAGCGAAGACGACAAGGAAAAGCTGAGGAAGTTTTTTCGTACGTTCGGTGAGTCGGTTGAGCGCGTCCTGCGTCCCGGTGGTCATATCTTCGTCGCTACCACCCAGCTGTTGATGCACGAGGTTTCGCGTCAGTTGGACGAGGCGGGTCTCGAAAGACGTGACGTTCTGGTGCGCGAAGCCAAGACACTCCGAGGAGGTGACCGACCGAAAGGTGCACACGAGGAGTACAGCATGGTTTCCTCCATGCCCAGAGTCTACTGGGAGCCTTGGCTTCTCTACCGTAAGCCCCTCAAAGGTCGTCTCCAAGACAGCTTGGAAGAATGGGAAACCGGGGGACTACGTCGTGAGTCGGAAGCGCGTCCGTTCACCGACCTACTGGGGAACGGAAAGACGCCTAAGGAAGAGACGGAGATAGTCAGAGAGGCACATCCCGATGACGGGGACGAAGCGAGAGCGCACCCAAACCTCAAGCCACAGAGACTGATGAGAGAGCTTTGTCATGCTTCTCTGCCTCTCGGCGAAGGAACTATCTTAGACCCGTTTATGGGTTCAGGCTCGACGGTAGCCGCGGCAGAAGCAGTTGGATACGATGCGGTCGGTATGGAGATAGACGCGACGTTCAGGGAGATGGCAGAGGAGGCTGTCCCAAGGTTAGCCGAGGTCGAAACCGAGATGGAGAAGCGCGAAGATGTGGGTTCGCCGGGTGAAAAAGAGAGTTCGCTTTCCGACTTTAGCTAGTCGAGGTATTCGGGGTTCCTTTCGGCAAACTCGGAGTCAAACGAACCGTGTCTTCTCCTGTACTCTACCAACTCCTCTCCCCGACCCGTGATCGCGTCGGGGTCTTCGTAGACGGGGTTGCTCCGGAGCCTATGCATGCCCGACGCGATTATGGAGGAGGTGATAGTCCGGCGCGAACCTTCCCCGCGCCCCGAATGGCTCCAGTCGTCTTCGTCAAGGCTAGCGGCGAGAACCTGCGTGAAACGTATCGGATCCATCTCCTCAGCCTCGTCTTCGGGGCTACCTCTCTCGTACCTGAAGACGATGAACCAAGCCTCTTCGTTGTTGTGTGCCTGCCATCCTCCGCTACTCTTGCTACACTTCGTCTCTATCCCGTGATCACCGTGATGTATCTCGTATCCATCGTCGGCGTATTCGTCTCTGTCTACGGGAAGAAGGTCGGGAAATGCGTCAGGCTTCCGGTTCACTACCAATGAGTCGCTGGCGTCTGCCAGCTCCTCGGTTACGACGTTTCCCACAAAGTCGGAAAGAGCGTTGTTAGCTCTGAGTACCGTCTCGATACGACCGTGGTTCTCGTCCAGAAGAAAACGGTTCAGGTCGTCGTAGAACCCGTAGAAGCTCCGTACTGCCTCGGCTACCTCTTCGGTTCCAGCCCGTACGGCAGTTCCGCGTCCGGGTTGAACCGGTCTTCGTTGAACTCCGGTGGTTGCACGCGTAGAGCGTGAAGACGACCACATAAGTAGACTAATACGGTCTACTTACGCGTTAACTACGAGTCTAACAACTCTTCGAAAGCGTCCAGAACCACACCGCGCGCCTCCTCGCCGTCTGTCGTCCAGTGTCGCGCGTAGTCGAGTACGGTACCGAAGATGTCGGGCTTACATCCCGCCGCTTTTGGATGTCCGCCGCCGTCGAGTAGGCGCGCGACCTCGTGACAACGTTCGAACCCGTCGGTTCCGCGTAGCGACGTCCCGCCTTCGGGCTTGACGACGACCGACGCGTCCGCGCCTTCCTCGCGTAACGCCTCGGCGACCTCGTTCTGCGAACACCGTCCGTACGTGTGCGCGACGGTGACGCCGCCGACATCCTCGAAGGTCGCGCGTTCGACGGCGAGTTCTACGAGACGGTTCTTCTCCTCGCGTTTCTCCGCGAGGAACTCGGCGTACTCGTCGTCGAGTTCGACACCGTCCTCGACGGCTTCGACGTACTCGTCGGCGCTCAGGTAGACGCTCAGGTCGGCGAGGTCGTCGGAGCGCGGGTCGTCGCGTATCCAGAGGTCGTGGTCGCGTGTGACGGCTACGAGTTCGCGTACGGCGTCGTCGAAGACGTGTCCGTGGCTCTCGAACTGTTCGAGCGTTACGTCCGCGGAACAGACCTCGTCGCTTTCGCCCACGACAACGTCGACGCCCATCGCTTCGACCGTCTCGCGTACGTCGTCGTCCCATTTGTGGTGGTCGTACCAGTGTACGGCAGAGGCGCGTTCGACGACGGTCTCGAACCCTTCGAGGGGTACGTCTGCGTCGGGGCAGAGGTCGACGACGTAGACCGTCGCACCCTCGTCGGTATGCTCGGCGAGACGTTCGAAGGCGTCGCCGAGATGGTTGGGAGAACCCGTCGTCCAGCCGAGGTCGTCGAAGACCTCTCTGCCGAGGACGACGGAGGCGAGACCGTCGGCGTCGCCGTCGACGAGCATGACCGTCGACTTTTCCACGATATCCTCCTCGAACTCCTCCTCGCGCCGTCTCTCGCGGTGCTCCTCGGGTACGAAGAAGCCCCCGCTCGGTAGGAGCGAGCGCTCTTCGACCGTAAGTTCGTCGTCAGCGTACAGCGACTCTTCCATCAGACGGTTTCCTCCGCGGACACGGCGTCCTCAACCGTCGTCGGGTAAGCGTCGCGTTCGATCGTGAGATCCGAGACGGGGCGTGCCATACACGTCAGTACGTACTCCTCGGATTCGCCCGACGAAAGACCACGCGAACCGGGCTGTTCAACCTCGCCCTCTACGAGACGTGCGACGCATGCGAGACACGTCCCGACACGGCACGAGTACTCGTGTGCGATACCCGCCTCGATACACGCGTTCAGAACGGTCTGGTTCGCCGAAACCTCGACGGTCTCGTCCGTCCTAACAAAACTCACGGTGTAAGTTTCAGTCATACGGAACCGATGTCTGCTTCGGTCAAAACTCTTTCCGTGCTTCGTCTACGACCTCTTCGACACGTGTCGATAGCCAGCCGTCGTTGACGTGGTGAGGATAGACGGGTAGACGTTCTTCGAGCTCCGACCCCGCCTCGTCGGCGACCGCACGCAGGCGCTCGACCGCAGGCCAGTCGTAATCAGGGTTGATATGGTCGTCTGTCAGGGGTGAGACGCCGCCGAGGTCTCCCGCACCCGCGCGTACGAGCGACGGTAGGTCGTCGGTCAGGTTGGGCGGTACCTGTACCTCCACGTCGTCGGGGAGCGCAGAACGCGCCATTGCGACGGTTTCGCGTACCGTCCCCGTCGACGGGCGCGCGAACCCCGAACGTTCGTTGGGAACGACGTTCTGTACTATAACTTCCTGTACGTGCCCGTACTCGCGGTGGAGTTCACGTATCGCCAGAAGGGACTCCGCACGGTCGCGGCGCGTCTCGCCGATCCCGACGAGTATACCCGTCGTGTACGGTACGCCCTCGCGTCCCGCGTCGGCTATCGCGCGCAGACGGCGTTCGGGCTTCTTCGTCGCGTAGCCCTCATGCGCCTTGACCTCCGCAGTCGTTTCGAGCATAAGACCCATTGAGGCGTTTACGTCGCCGAGGCGTCCGAGTTCGTCACGCGTCATAACGCCAGCGTTCGTGTGTGGCAGAAGACCGTGGTCGAGTGCTTCAAGACAGCAGTCGTACAGGTAGTCAAGAGCGTCGTCGTACCCCATACTGTCGAGTTCGTCGCGTACCGCAGGGTACGTCTCTGCGCGCGTGCCGAAGGAGAACAGCGCCTCGGTGCATCCGGCGCGCGCACCGCGTTCGACCGTCTCGCGCACCTCGTCGGGCGTCATGAGCGACGCCTCGCCACGTTCGTCGTAGAAGGCGCAGTAGTCGCACGAGTTGACGCAAGCGGTCGACAGGGGCAGGAAGACGTTACGCGCAAAGGTTACCTCGTCAGGGGCGCGTGTCTCATCGGGCGTGACGCTCAGGATCGCGTCGACCTCGTCGGGGTCGGCGTATTCGGCGCGGCGCTCAGCCATCGTCTACGGTTCGTGACCCGAACGGAAGTCTTTAGCGGTCGGCGCGCCTGTTTCGTCCATGAAAATCGTCGTCGGAATCACGGGCGCGAGCGGCGTTCAGTACGGCGTCGCCGCATTACGGCTTCTTGTGGATACGGACGTCGAGTCGCACGTGATCGTTACGGGAGGCGCGCGCCGCGTACTCGACGCCGAGACGGATCTGACACCCGCGGAGGTGGAGGACATCGCCGACGTCGCACACTCACCGACGAACGTCGGCGCGTCGGTAGCGTCGGGTTCGTTCGACTTCGACGGCATGCTCGTCTGCCCTTGCTCTATGAAGACGCTCGGATACGTCGCAAACGGGATCGCCGAGGGTCTCGTGCCACGTGTCGCCGACGTCTGTCTGAAGGAGGAGCGCCGTCTCGTTCTCGTGACGCGCGAGTCGCCCATGGCGCGGACGCATCTCGAAAACGCGCTGGAGGCGCGTAAGGCGGGCGCTGTCGTCGCCCCCGCCTCGCCCGGCTTCTACACGCGCCCCGACACGGTCGACGAGGTCGTCGAGGTGTTCGCGGCAAAGCTACTCGACGGCTTCGGCGTCGAAACCGATGCGATGGAACGTTGGACGGGTTAACCTCGTAGGCTCGCGCTCCACCTTTCTTTTTCAGCTTGGTTAACGTCTACGTAGGCTCACGCGGTCGTCTCCGTCCTCGGCTACCTCGAAACGATCTTCGACGAACCCCGCCGCGTTTCCGTCGCCGTGTAGCAGAGACTCGACGAGGTCAACGGGTTCGTCGGCGTCGGTCGAAAGACGGAACGAGTCGACGACCTCAACCGAACAGCCGAGTTTACGTGCGCGTTCGACGTGGTCGACGAAGGAGGTTCCGTGGTAGTCGACGCGGAAGCCGTCTTCGCGCGTCACGAAGGCGTTCGTACCCCCGCCGCGTCCGGGTACGACGACGAAACCTGCATCGGGTTCGTACAGACGACGGAGGGCGTCGGGCGTTACAAGAGGTAGGTCGGCGACGACGACAGCGACGGGCTTCTTTTCGTCGGTCAGAACCGCGTTTACGGCGGGCGTAAGCGGTTCGTCACGCACGACGGTTTGGTATCTATCGGCGACACCGGCGCGTCCGTCGAGCGGTTGGGTCGTGAGAACGACGGGTTCCGCGCCAGCCGTGTCGACGGAATCGCATACATCGGCGAGACAGGCGTGGACGAAGCCGACCCGTTCCTCCTCAGTCATCACGTCTGAGAGACGCGTCTTAGGCTCGTCGGGGCAGAAAGGGACGTACGTCTTCACGCGAAGTAGTCGCGCCAGAGGTTGTTCGTGTACTTGTCGCCGCGGTCGCAGAACACCGTGACGATACGCGCCTCGGACGGGTCGTCGTACGACTCGGCGAGACGTATAGCGGCTTCGAGGTTACATCCCGATGACGTGCCGGTGAGGAAGTCTTGGTTGACACGCATAACGTCGCGTAAGGTTTCCTCGTCGTGTGCGCCGGGATGGACGACCTCAGGATCCTCGTCGTCGTAACGTTCCTTAAGCGTACGCGCGTTGTCGTAGGCGTCGTCGGTGGATATGTAGAGCTTGTCATCGAAGACGGAGCCGTCGTAGATATCCGGTACGATATGCTCGCCCTCACGCATGAACTTGAGACCGTCGATCGCGTGCATCGCCGAGTCGGGTTCGACGGCGACTGTGCGCGCTTCCCCCGAAAGCGCCCGCCCGACGCCCGTGATCGTCCCGCCGGTTCCGACACCCGCGACGAACCCTGTCACGTCGGGCGCTTGCTCAAGTATCTCGACGCCCGTCGTCTCCTCGTGCGAACGCGGGTTGGCGGGGTTCGAGTACTGGTCGGGCTTGTAGTAGGCGTCGGGGTCGGACGCGAGTATCTCGTCGGCGCGCTCTATGACAGCGTCGTAGCCCTCCATGGCGTCGACGAACTCGACCGTCGCGCCTGTCTCCTCGACCGTCTTTACCTTCCCCTCACCCGCGTTGTCGGGCATGACGATGGTAACGTCGTAGCCGCGGTTCCGTGCTATCTTTGCGACCTCGCTACCCGTGTTACCGCTCGTGGGTTCGATAACCGTCTTGTCCTCCGTGAGTTCGCCCGACCGCTCCGCCTCGTCTATCATGTAAAGCGCAGGGCGGGACTTGACCGACCCGCCGCCGTACGGCGTTGAATAGAGATTGAACCACTCGACCTTGGCGTAGATACTCGCGCCGTCGGGTTCACCGACCCCTTCGAGACGTATCAGCGGCGTGTCGCCTATCTCGTCCTCGTCTACCTCCATACGGAAACGACGTTGTCGGCTCATAAAACAGCATCTGTTCGGCGTCGTCCGCCGGTATCTTTTCGGGAGCGCCGCGTCTACGTCAGGCATGGAAACCGTAGATCTTACGATGCCGCTGGACGAGGGGACGCCGACGTATCCTGACGACCCCGACACGGAGGTGGAGGATACAGCGACCGTAGACGACGACGGCTACGCGGTCAAACGCCTCGCGTTCGGTTCACACGTCGGTACTCATATCGATGCGCCCGCGCATATGATCGAAGGAGGCAGAACCCTCGACGACTATCCGCCTGAGAGCTTCGTCGGCGAAGCCGTCGTGGTCGACGTACGTGGTCAGGAGGTTATACAGACCGATCTGAGCTGTTTAGCTGAGGATACCGAGATACTTCTTTTCAGAACGGGACATTCCGAGGGGTACGGTCAGAGGTACCACGACGGCTTCCCCGTCGTGTCGGAGGAGACGGCTAACGAGGTTGTCGGTTCGGAGATTGGGATTCTGGGAATCGACTCGCCTTCGCCCGACGAACCGCCGTATCCCGTACATGAGATGCTTCTGAGCAACGGTGTCCTCCTACTCGAAAACCTCACCAACCTCGGCGCTGTAACGGGTGAGAGCTTTCGGTGCTGTGCCCTTCCGCTTAAGATCGTCGACGGCGACGGCGCTCCGTGTAGGGTTGCCGGCGTCGTCGACTGAGCCACAGGCGCAAGCTACAAAACCGCTCCCGCCGTACGTCGTCCATGAAGAAGGTCGACGACCTGATGGAGAGCGCGCACGAACTCAAGGAGCGCGGTCTCAAGAGCGGCGAGATCGCCGACGAGCTAAACGTCTCGCGCGAGACGGCTAACTGGCTCCTGACGCATTCGTCCACGGGGACGGATGAGGGCGACGAAGCACCGGGTGACATACATCTCGACTGGTCCGCGGTCGGTAGTAGCTCGCGCCGTCTCTCGCTCGTCGCGGAGGCGATGAAGGAGCTTATCGCCGAGGATCTCAACGAGGAACCCGACGCCGTCGTCGGTATAGCCAAGGCAGGGGTTCCGCTCGCAACGCTCGTTGCCGAGAAGTTCGACGCACGCCTCGCCGAGTACACGCCACGTAAGCAGAAATGGGGTGAGGACGACTACGACGAGCTTAGCGGCTCCTTCAGCAGGAACTTCGCCGGCGTCGACGGTGCGCGGTGCGTCGTCGTCGACGACGTCGTCACGACGGGGCGTACGATGACCGAAGCCGTGCGTTTCGTGGAGGAGAACGGCGGCACGCCCGTATCCGCCGCGGTTCTTGCGAACAAGTCGGGTAAGACATCGATAGACGGCGTCGAGGTAAACTCGCTCGTCGGGGTCGTCCGGGTAGAATGAAAGGACGCCAACACGGTACGGACGACGACGCGCGCCTATCGACGGGATGCGGTGCTCTCGACGAACTCCTCGGCGGCGGCTTTCCGCGCGGTGCCGTCTCACAGGTCTACGGCGAGCCGAGCGCGGGTAAGACGAACATCTGTATGCAGACAGCCGTCGAGACGGTCGAGAACGGCGGAGGAGTCGCATACATCGACACCGAAGGTCTGAGCCTCGACCGTCTGCGCCAGATAGGCGGCGACGGTATAGAGGAACGCGCGCACGAGTTCATAATCAAGGATGTCTACGGCTTCGACGAACAGGCGGTTGCGGTGCGCGACGTCGAAGACCTCGCCGCGGAAACGGATCTCGTGGTTCTCGATTCGGCGACGGGTCTCTACCGCGTCGAGCGCGACGACGGCGACGAGGAGTCCGCCCTACGGAGGCTTACGAGACAGGTTACACAGCTAACCGGGATGGCGCGGCGTTACGGTATGGCGGTCGTGCTCACGAACCAGATCTACACGGCGGTCGAAAGCACGACAGACGACGTAGCGCCGCTCGGCGGACGCGCGATGGAGCACTGGACGAAGATAATCCTCCGTCTCGAAAGGTCTGCGGTCAGCGACAGGAGGAAGGCGACCGTCGAGAAACATCCGTCTAAGCCCGCAGGTGTCGACGCCGAGTTCGTTATTACGGGATCAGGCGTCGAGGACGTCTAAGACCATACATAAAACGATATATGGACGCGGCGGCATTCCGCACCAAAGAATGATTGTTACGATGACGCTGGAGCTAAGCGACGAACCGGGGGAACTTCTGAACTCCCTCCAGCCCGTCGCCGACAACGGTGGTAACATAGTGAGCGTGACGCACCAGCGCGGTGAGGTTACGCCGCGCGGGACACTCCCTGTCGAGATAACGTTTGAGGTCGTAGAGGAGCGTCTTCAGGACGTTCTCGACAGCCTTCAGGAGATGGGCATACGTGTCGCCAAGTTCGGTGAGGAGAAGTTCCACGAGTCGATGACCGTGGTACTCGTAGGGCATATCGTCCGCACGGATGTCACGGATACGATAAAGAGCGTCGAGGACGAGGGCGTCAAGATCGTCGACTTCTCGCTCGCAATGCCCGACGACGCCGACGAAACTTCGAGCGCGCGTATCGTCGTCAACGCGACGTGTGAGGAGAAGCTCGAACAGGCTGTCGAGGCGATAGACGGTGTCTGCGACCGTAAGGAACTCGTCAAGATGCAACCCATAGGGGTGGTCTGAGTGGTACGTGTAGCCCTTGTCGGATTCGGTGCCGTGGGACGCGGGTTCGCCGACGCCGTCCTCGGCGGTGCTCCCGTAGACGTCGACGTGGTTCTTGTCGCCGACTCGTCGTCCGTCGCGGTAGACGGAGACGGCTTGGATCTCGCCTCGGTCAAGGAACGTAAGGAAGACGAAGGCGTCGTCGGCGACGGCGAGGATACGGTCGGCGCTCTCGAAGAAGCCGAGTACGACGTGCTTGTGGAGGCAAGCCCGACGACGCTCGGCGACGCCGAACCCGCGTTCGGTTACATGATGACGGCGATAGACAACGGGGCGCACGTCGTAACGTCGAACAAGGGACCGTTGGCTATGCGGTACGCCGAACTCATGGAGAAAGCCGACGAGGCGGGCGTCGAGGTACGTATGGAGGGTGCCGTCGGGGGCGCTATACCGACGATAAACACCGTACGCGAGTCGCTCGCGGGCGACGACGTTTCAGGGGTACGCGGTATACTCAACGGAACCTGCAACTTCATACTCACACGTATGCTTGAAGAGGGTCTGACCTACGAGCACGTCCTCGGCGAGGCTCAGGACATGGGTATCGCAGAGTCCGACCCGACTTTCGATGTCGAAGGTATCGACACGGCGCTCAAATGCGTCATACTTTCGAACGTCCTTTTCGAGGGTGAAAGAACCCTCGACGATGTTGACGTAGATGGTATCACGGAGGTAACCCCCGACTCGCTACGTCTCGCGCGCGAGTCGGGACACGTCGTCAAGTTAGTCGGTGAGGTTTCGGAGGACGCGCTCAGCGTCGCGCCGCGTCTCGTACCCGAAGGGCACGCACTCGACGTGGGTGGGACGCTCAACGTCGTATCCTTCGATGCGGATCTCGCGGGCGAGGTGACCGTAACGGGACACGGCGCGGGGAGTTCGGAGACGGCAAGCGCACTCGTTAGCGACCTCACAGCCGTCGTGAGGAAGTCGTGAACGTAGATCTGTCGAACGTCCTCGAAGAACGCGTCGACGGCGGTCTTACACGCGACAAAGTCGCCGAGAGCGGAGCGGACGAGGTCGACGTGCCGGAGAACGTCGTGCGTCTCCCCGAACGCACGGACGCCGGAGAGATAGCCGAGGCGGGCGCTCGTCTCGCCGAGAGGTTCGATGCTTTCGTTAACATAGGCATCGGGGGTAGCTCACTCGGTGGTGCGACGGTTGTCGACGCACTCGCCCCCGACGCGCCGGTCTACTTTGTCGACAACGTCGACCCCGACGCTCTGGCGCGCCTCCTCGACAGTGTTCCCCTGAGCGACACCGTCTTCAGCGTCGTGTCGAAGAGCGGACGTACAGCCGAGACGGTTGCTAACTACGCCGTCGTACGTGACGCGTTACGCGAGGCGGGCGTAGAGCCGTCCGAGAACACCGTCGTTACAACCGGCGAAGCTTCACCTCTCCGGGATGCCGATACGCGCGCAACATTCACCTTCGCAGACGTTCCCGGACGTTACTCGGCGCTCTCTACGGTCGGTCTTCTGCCCGCGGCTTTCGCGGGTGTCGATGTCGAGTCGGTCGTCCGGGGCGGCGAAGATGGGGCAGTGGAACGGGACGCCGAGGTTCTCGACGACGCGGGGCGCGCCCTAGGAGCGACGAACCATCTACTCGGCGAAGGCGGCGTACGCGCGTCGGTGATGATGCCCTACGCCGAGAGACTCGAAACCTTCGCCGACTGGTACGTCCAGATATGGGCGGAGTCGCTCGGCAAGGACGGAACCGGACAGACGCCGGTGCGTGCGGTCGGTGCGACCGATCAGCACTCGCTCCTCCAGCTACTCGTCGACGGTCCGGGGGACAAGCTCGTTACGTTCGTCGACCCCGGTGGGAGCGAAGACGGCTTCGTCGTCGAGGACGAGGGCTACCTTGACGGTGTTTCGCTCGACGAACTCCGCTCCGCCGAACTCGACGCTACACGGGCATCTCTCGTGCGCGACGACGTGCCGAACGTACGTGTCGAACTCGACGGCGTGACGCCGGAGGAGGTTGGCGAACTCCTGTACACGTACGAGATAGCGACCGTCGTCGCAGGAAGGCTTGCGGGCGTCAACCCGTTCGACCAGCCCGGTGTCGAATGGGGGAAACGCGCGGCGCGTGGTGCCCTCGGCGACGACTCCTGCGCCGAAGAGCGTGAGGTCGTCGGTTCGTTTAAGGAAACCCTTTTGCGGGTATAGGGGCAATCTTAGGCAAGACGCATTTCAGCGTCGTCGCTATGATGATACAGAGACAGGTGGACGGTACAACGACACAATCGCCCCGGAGTTCAGTATGGTAGACGACGAGAACCCCGACGGGTACGACGGGACGGAGACCGACGCGGTACGGTCTCCGAAGAGGGAGGGTTTTCTGACGGACGAAAGAAGGGAGAAGCTCGGGGATCTCGGGATAGCCGTCGGACTCGCCGTCGGCGGCATGGGCGTCGGACTCGTCGCCACAGTCATCGTAATATCCGTGGTGGCGGTCGCAGACCTCGGTCTTTCGGATACCGCGAGAAACATCGTGCTCATGCTACCCCTGCAGATAGGCGGTCTCGCGGGAACCGCGGTCGCCTTCCTGTGGATCACCGACCGTGGCTTCGGCTACGTCCGTCTACGGAAGCCGTCGCTCAAACATCTGGGTATCGCATTCGGTAGCATCTTCGCCATGTTAGCCGCCGTGGTCGCCGTGACCGTCGTAATCGAGTCGCTGGGTCAGCAGGCGGCGGATCACGCGACGACACAGCAGATAGAGTCGGATCCGCGTCTCGCGCTCTACATGGTACCGCTCGCGCTCCTCGTCATAGGACCGTGCGAGGAGCTTCTTTTCCGCGGCGTAATACAGACGAAGCTAACCGAGTCGTTCGGCACACGCGGGGGTGTCGTCGTCGCAAGCGTTGTGTTCTCGGCGGTACACGTGCCGTCGTACGGCGGTCTCAGCGCGGGTCTGAACCAGCTTGCTATAACACTCGGCGTCCTTTTCAGCCTCGCTATCATACTCGGCGCTGTGTACGAGAAGACCGACAACCTCGCCGTCCCTATCGTTGCACACGGATTCTACAACGCAGTCCTGTTCGGTATCACGTACATAGGGACGCAGTACGCCGATGAACTCGAACAGGCGACCGCCGTCCTCTGACCGAAAGGGACTTACTATACGGCGACAAGTTTCGTGAAAGGTGTTCCAATGGACATAGAAGAAGTAGTTTCGACGGAGTACAAGACGTTCGAACCCGACGCAAGGGCTTCCAAAATAAAGGGCTTCTTCCAGGAGTCGGGTGAAGAAGCCGTGGTTGTCGAAGGCGACGGATACAGAGGCGTCGTAACGCGCAGGATGCTCATCTCGTCACACGTCAACCCTGACGAGAAGGCGGCTTCGCTCGTCGGCAACCCGCCGCGTGTCGGTCGGCGCGAGGACGTGCGCGAGACGGCGCGCCTCATGGTCGAGAGCGACTTCAAGTTTCTCCCGGTTGAGGAGGGTAACGACGTGATAGGCGTGATAACCGCAGACGATCTCCTCCGCAACGTTAACTCTCAACTGAACGTCCTGTCGGTGGAGGATGTCTACACGCAGGATCTCATAACCGTCACGCCCTCCACGACAGTCGGACGTATAATCAATATATTCCGTGAGAACGCGGTTTCGCGCGTGCCGGTCGTCGACGGTGGTCTCGAAGGCATCGTCTCTCTGTACGACATACTCGGTTTTAGCGTACGTGAGGAGAGGCGCGACAAGGGCGGCGGCGGAACGGGCAAGAGCAGGGACTCCAGCGGCGGTGTACAAGGCGGCTTCGGTCCGCGCCACGGCGACGCCGACAGGATGCTCGACATACCCGCGGAGGACGTTATGAACTCGCCCGTCGAGACGACGACGGCGGACGAACCGCTCGACGAGGCGACCGAACGTATGCTCAACCGCGACTTCTCGTCGCTGATCGTCGTGGGCGAAGACGGCGGCCCCTCGGGGATAATCACCAAGACGGACGTCCTACGTTCGTTGACATGGACGGACGAATCGCATATGGACGTTCAGATCTCGAACGTCGAGTTCCTCGAACCCATGTCGGCGGACGATGTCGCCGAGATGGTCGAGGAGGTCGCCGACAAGTACGCCGAGATGCAGGTGCTTCACGCACACGTCCATCTCAAACGCCACAAGGAGAAGATGCGGGGCAGTCCTTTGATACTCGCGCGCGTCGTCATCTACACCAACAAGGGACAGTTCGTCGTAAAGGGCGAGGGCTACGGTCCCAAGAACGCACTACGTATCGCACGCGACAAGCTCGAACGCCGTGTCCTCGAATCGAAGGGTGTTAGCCGGCAGGACAGGGACGCCGAACGTATGTTCAAGGAGATGGGCGGCTACCTGTAGCTACACGGATAGCGACGACGAGACAACGGAGCCTCCAACCCAGATGAGGAGGACGACGACGGAGAGGAAGAGGTAGGCTGTCTTCGACGGTTCCCGTATCGGCGCGTCGGCGTTGGTTCGTATCTCTTCGCCTATCATGTCTTAACCGACGCGCCGGGGCGTAATAAATCCGATCCTACTCCGTCAATCCGCCTACAGTATCTCCTTTACGGTACCGACGCCCTTGCTTCTCCCTTCGCGGAAGACGAAACGCTGACCTTCCTCAACGGCGTACGGGCGGAACTTGAAACGGACGCGTACGTCGTCGGTTTCACCCGGAAGGACGTTTCCGTTTTGGGGTTCGAAGACCGCCGCCTCCGAGGCGGTTTCGAGATGTACGACAGGCTCGTACCCCGAACGTATACGTGTGGGATGGTTTAGCACCATGACCTCGGCGCGGAACTCACGTACGCTTTCGCGCGGTTCGGAGGCGAGCAACATACCGCGCTCCACATCCTCGTCGTCGACGTTCTTGAGAGCGATACCGACGATGTTACCGGGTTCGGCGCGGTCGACGCGGTGGTAGTGCATCTCTATCGAACGTACCTCGACCTCGCGGAACGAACCGTCGGGAGTGGGTCCGAGGTAGACGGTGTCGCCCGCCTCAACGGTGCCGTTCTTTACGGTGCCGCTTGCCACGGTGCCGACGCCCGTGACGTTGTACGTCCTGTCGACGTACATCTCGAAGCAGTCGCCTGCGCCGTCGTGTGTCTTGGGGAGACGCGACAGCATCTCATCAACGGTGTCGAATCCTTCAAGCGTAACGGCGCTCGTACGTAGAACGGGCACGACGACGCCCTCAGGGAGACGTTCGACAGCCGCGTCGATGCCGTTGTTGGCTACGCTGTACGGTACCTTACCTACGTTACGCAGGAGCTGTGCGACCTCCTTCTCGACCTCTTCGGCGCGTTCGTCCGTAACGGCATCGATCTTGGTGATGGCGACCATCGTAGGAAGGTCGGTGGCGAGGAGGACGCCGAGATGCTCACGCGTGACACGTGTGGGTCCGTCGTCAGCGGCGACGGCGACGAGACCGTAGTCGAGCTTCTGCCCCACGATACCACGTATCGTCGTACGTAGCCACGGTTCGTGTCCCACGGTGTCGACGAAGCTGACGAGTCTATCGGCGCTTCCGACGAGATCCGACTTCTCGCGTTTGGAGAGAGGGTTGTTCATACGTACGGGTTCGCCGTCCTCGAACCCGTAGACGCCGTACGACAGGTCTGCGGACAGACCGCGCTCTATCTCATGAGGCTGAACGTCGAGGTAGGCGCGGGTACCGCCGTCGCCGTCGTCGGCGCTTCCGGTGACGAGTGTGCCTACAAGGGTGCTCTTCCCGTGGTCGACATGCCCCGCCGTACCGACGACGATATGCTCCGTCTCGTCGCGCGCGTCGCCGACGGTTACGACTCCGACACGTCCGCCTTCGAGTTCGTGCGTCTCCACGTCGCGCACGACGGCGTCCGCCTCGGACGCAACCGTAGAAAGAACATCGACGGTTTCGTCGTACGTTTCCTCCGACACGCCCTTCAGCCCTCCGTCGTCGGTGACGCCAACGACGTAGACGGCGACGCCGTCGCCCGTTAAGACACGGTGACGCATCTGGGAGGCGAGAGACTCCAACCTACCGCGTTCGAGATGCGTCTCAGGTTCGAGACGCTCCTTGAACTCGATGTTTTCGCGCTCTCCGCCTTCGACGATTTCGAGGAGTTCAGAAGGCGGCATACGTGTGTTTCCTTTCGTTTCTCACCGCAGTCTTACTTGACGCCGTTACGACAAAAGCTTTCCGTCGGTTCGGGCGGCTGTCCGTCGGAAATGTCTATTGAGGGATGTCCGTCGGAAGCTACCCGTTGAGTGTTACCCGTCGAGAGCTATCCGTCGAGAACCTCATCGCGCGCACGACGGACAGCATCGTGGTAAGCCTCCTTCCGTTCGTTTAGCCCTTCCTGTAGCTCCATCAGGTCGTCGAGCAGAGGCTCGGCAACGTCCTCGGGAACCTGTATTTCACGCGCGATCCCCCAGTCGTCGGCAGGTAGCGAAAGAACCCCCGAACCGAGGTCGTACTTGGGGGCGTACCCCTCGACCGCGCGTGTCTCGACAGCGACCTCAGCGACACCGTCGCGCGGCTTGGCGCGGAGTGTAACCTCGTCACCGTCCTCGTCACCGTCGGTTTCGGGAACGAAGACGTACTCGTCGGTTTCGTCGACGGAGGGCGTCCCTTCGTCTTCGAGTATCTCGCGCGCCCTGAGTATGACCTTCTTGTCGTCCTCAAAAGCCTCGCGCTCGTCGTCGGTCATCTCGTCGCCTATCTCCTCACGTATCTCCGAGAGGTCGTCGCGGAGATCTTCAACCGCCTCGTCGGGGAGTGCGACCGTCTCGGCGTCGCCGTTCGACCTGACGTATCCCTGTATGTCGAGGACGAGCATACCGTCACGTGTTAGACCGCCGAGTTCGCCTGAGCGGTTGACCTCGTCTTCGCCGTCGTGTACCTCAAGCCTCCACCGGACGTACGCGTTGAACGCGTTCCTGTAAGCCCCCAGACGGAGAACACCGTCTTCCGTCTCGTACTCGTAGTCGTATTCGTGCAACTTGGAACCGATACGCACCTCGCCGACTTAGGCTTGACGCCGGAACGGAACTACGATACGTGCGCGGAACGTAACGCCGGCATGAACGTTCTCTCGATGCGGTGGGAGGATCTGCTGTTCGCACACTGGAGGGTCGAACCCGGTACCGTCGAAGCGAACCTACCCGGAGGCTTCGAGGTTGATACCTACGACGGCGCCGCATGGCTCGGTGTCGTGCCTTTCGTCATGCGTAACATACGTCCGCGCGGAACGCCACGGTGTCTCGGTCTCGACTTCGCCGAACTCAACCTACGCACCTACGTCCGTGTCGGCGGCGAGCGCGGCGTCTACTTCTTCAGCCTCGACGCCGACGATATACTCGGCGTCACGGGTGCGCGCCTCGGCTACGACCTGCCGTACTACAGGGCTAAGACGGATGTCGATACCGGGGACGGCGAGATACGTTTCGGCTCGTCACGGAGAGATCCGCGCGCCCCGTCCGCGGAGTTTGACGCAACGTACAGTCCGAAGGGAGAGGGGTTCGTAGCCGACGAAGGTTCGCTCGCCGAGTTCCTGACGGAGCGTTACGCCTTCTTCGTCGCCTCCGGCGATGGCGTTGTACGCGGCGAGATATCCCATCCACGGTGGAGGCTGTACGACGCCGACGCCGAGTTCAGAACCAACACACTGTTTGACGCGAACGGGTTCGGAAAGCCCGACGGCGATCCCCATCTTCTGTACGGCGAAGGCATCGACGTGACTGCGTCGGTTCCTCGCCGTATGTCGAGCGTCTGACGCAGGCTTATACGCGAGCGCACCTTACGCCGAGGCATGACACACACAGAGGGAAAGGACGCTATCGAAAGGCTGGAGAGCGAGATGAACGAGCTGAAACGTAAGATAGAGGAGAACCCGGACGAAGACGCCATGCTCAACCTCGCGCGCAAGATGCGGAGCGACCACGAGACGGTGCGCGAGGCGGTTCAGTACGCCGAGATACCTGAGAAGGACAGGAAGAAGCTTCTCAGACTCGTCAACGACCTATAAGGTCACGTACCGCGTCGCGTTTCCACCATGCGACACCCGCGACGCCGAGTACTATCACCACGGGTAGAACGGGCAGACCCCCTCCTCCGCCGCCGCTCGAAGCCGTAGCCTCGACGGGAACCCGGTAGGTGTCGGATATCTGTGACTCGTTTTGGGAGTCCTCGTACCTGAAGTCGACTGTCGCCGCGTACGTCTTGGGCGTCGCACCGCCTGAGACCGACAGATCGAAGGAGACAGTCGTCGTCTCACCGGGTTCGAGGCTCTGGACGTACGACTCGTCGCCGCCGTTGTCGAGCGGGTCGTCGGTGAACATTCTGGCTTGTATGTTACGCAGGGTTTCGCCCTTGACGTTGGTTACCTCGATCTCCGCGACGGTTGATGAGCCTGCGGGGATCGATATATCCGAACGTAGATCGAACTCGTCGCGTTCGGGGGCGACCTCGTACAGGACATCGACCGGCTGGCTGGTACGTCTATCGTCCTCAACATCCCTGTACTCAACGAAGACCGACGAACGGCGCGGTCCGCCGTCCGCCTCACCGTTAACCGCGACACGGTAGCTGAACCCCGCGGACTCACCGACCGACAGGTTGCCGACCGCGTACTCCGTCCGGCGAGGGTTGACGTTGTCTGTTTCGGGGTCGAAGACAACGACGGCGTTAGAGACGTTCCGCGGTCCCTTGTTCCGTATAACGCCCGTGAGGTCGCCGTCCTCGGCTACGCGTAGACCGCTTTCCACCTGGCTGACGCCGAAGCCCTGTTCGTTACCGACGGCGAGGCTGACCGTCGTAGCGGGCGACTCGTGCGTTACACCGCCGGGTGACTCGTACCTAACCGTAGCGTCGACGGGGTACGAGGCTGGTGTAACGTCAGGGTCAGCGCCCGCGGTGACAGAGACGAGCGTAGCCTCGCCCGACGCGAGACTGTCGGCTATGCTAACCGTCTTGGTCGGCTGTCTCGTCTCTAACCCGCCGAAGAATACACCCGTCTCGTCGGCAGTTAGGGTTACGCGCGGGTTACGCGCCGTCTTCACACCCGTGTTCTCAACACGTAGAACGTAGTCGGCGCTGTCACCCGCTATAACCTCGGATCGGACGGCTTCGACGGAGAAACGCGCGTCGTCCTCGACGACGAGCGTTACGTACTCCACCTCGTCGGTAGAGAAGTCGCTGTACCGCGTCTGACCGCCGGAGGTGCGCTCCGCAAGCCGCGTGTAGTCGTAGCTAACCGTGACAGGAACGCGGTACGTCCCCGCGTCGAGTTCGTCGCTGATATCGAAGGTGAAGCGTATCGGTTCGGCACCGCCTTCGGGAACCGAACCCACGAGAACGGGTCCCGAACGTATCTCCAGCCCGTCGGGCAGGCGGCTGTTATCGATCTCGAAACGGACGTTACGCGCCGTCGTCACGCGTCGTTCAAGATCGCTCGGTCCCGCGCGTGTGATATCGCCGCTGTTTGCGACCTGTACGGTAACCGTCTGTGTCGTCCCCGTCTGTATACGGTTGTCGGAAGCCGCGAGTTCTATCTCAGGGTTTCCGGTGACCTGAGCAGTATCGGTACCTTGGCTGATCGACTGAGCCGAGACAGCGGGTAGAACGAAGAGCGACATTACGAGCAGGGACGCCAGAACGAGACGGTTATTCATGCCTACCACTGTCCTCAAAACAACAAAAGGTCTTCGTCTTAGACGCCGGTCAGACAAGATGGTCGGCTATCTCGTCACCGAGGACGGTTCCGCAGAAGTCGCAACGCATCTCGCCGTCACGTACGTCGAAGACGGTCTCGACGGGTTCGCGCGAGTTGGTGATACAGTTGGGGTTGGGGCACGACAGGACACCGCGTATCTCGTCGGGCATCGATACCTGATACTTCTCACGCACCTCGTAGTCACGTACGACGTTTACGGTCGCATCGGGCGCGATGAGAGCTATGACGTCCGCCTCTGTCGAGTCTATCTCCGTATCCTCGACCTTGACGATATCCTTACGTCCCATCGCGTCGCTGGGGACGTTCATGGCGACGCTAACGACGTCGCGCGTCGACGAATCGACTCCGAGGACACGCAGGACGTTCAACGCCTGTCCCCGCGGTATGTGGTCGACGACCGTACCGTTCCGTATGGGACGTATCTTTAGCTCCTCCATCTACATCACCGTGTCGAGTACAGCCATGCGCACCGGCACGCCGTTGTGCGCCTGTTCGAAGTAGTGGGCGTGCTCCGTCTCGTCGACGCCCGGCGCTATCTCGTCGACGCGCGGAAGAGGATGCATGAGAACGAGGTCGTCGCGCGCGGATTCGAGCGTCTCGGTCGTAACGCGGTACTCGCCCGCTACCTTCTCGTACTCCTTCTCATCAGGGAAACGCTCCTTCTGTATACGTGTCGCGTACAGGACATCGAGGGAGCCTACAATACCGTCGATAACCTCCACCTCGTCGAACTCCACGCCCGCGCGTTCGAGTTCTGTACGTACGTTTTCGGGTACACGGAGCGACGGGGGCGAGACGAACGTTACACGCGCGCCGAACTTAGCCAGCGCGAGCGCGAGCGAGTGAACCGTCCGTCCGTACTTGAGATCACCCATGATACCGACGTGTAGGTCGCCGAGCGACGCGTCGACGTTCTCACGTACTGTATACAGGTCGAGAAGAGTCTGTGTCGGATGGTGTCCGGCACCGTCGCCTGCGTTTATAACGGGAACGTCCACAAACTGAGATGCGAGTCGGGGAGCGCCCTCACGCGGATGGCGTAGGACGAGGGCGTCGGCGTAGCCCTCTACGACACGCACGGTATCGGCGAGCGTCTCGCCCTTCTGGACGCTCGAAGAGTCGACACTCCCCATGTCGACGGTGTCGCCGCCGAGACGTTTCACCGCGGCGTCGAAGCTCATACGCGTCCGTGTCGAAGGCTCGAAGAACAGCAGACCGAGCACGCGTCCGCTGAGCGCGTCCGACGGTCCGATCGTAGAGGCGCGGTCAAGAAGCCGGAGTATGTCGTCCTTCGACATACTCTTGGTGTCTATGATATCCATATCTCTATCCGTCGGTGGGAGGCACGCCGCGATAAAAAACCCTGTGTTCGCGTCTCAGGTTAC
>Ga0207714_1000173_pt1 | contig 42979 bp, 36 predicted proteins | sample PonA232FremontCA_2_FD_187270 | JGI IMG/M metagenome (GOLD analysis project Ga0207714, IMG submission 187270) | Marine sediment microbial community from Fremont, CA, USA - Pond A23 Sediment 2 (SPAdes) | ecosystem: Environmental > Aquatic > Marine > Unclassified | place: USA: Fremont, California... | reverse complement strand
ATCGCGGCAGCGGCCGTCGTAGCCGGGCTTCTCCTTGCGCGCCAGCTGCTCGGTGCGCAGGCGCTCGAGCCGCTCCTTGGTGCAGTAGCAGTAGTAGGCGTAGCCGCTGTCGAGCAGTTGCTGGAGGTAATCGCGGTACTGATCGTAGCGCTGGGTCTGGTAGAAGGGGCCCTCGTCGTAGCCGAGGCCGAGCCAGGACATCCCCTCGAGGATGGCGTTGATGGCCTCCGGGGTGGAGCGCTCCTGGTCGGTGTCCTCGATCCGCAGCACGAAACGCCCTCCGTGGCGCCGTGTATGTAGCCAGGAGTACAGCGCGGTACGGGCGCCGCCAATGTGGAGGTAGCCGGTTGGGCTCGGTGCGAAGCGCGTACGGATCATGGTCATTCGGCCCTTTTGGTCTCTGCCCCGAGGAAAGGACGGCATGCTACCAAAACCGCGGCCGTAGACGCGTCCCGTTTGACGCGTCCGCCGGCTCACATTAAAGTGGAGAGTCACCAGGCGGGGCGGCTAGCTCAGCGGGAGAGCACTGCCTTCACACGGCAGGGGTCGCTGGTTCGATCCCAGCGCCGCCCACCAGACAAATCAAGGAGTTAACCCAACTCCTCACCTCCTTCTGAATCCCCGATGTGACCTAAATGTGACGCGGCTGGCGAGAGCCGCGTGACGGCACCCCGGAGCCGGTGCGGGGCAAGATGCGCGTAATGGGCTCGCCCTCCCCTAGCTAGCTGCCTACACTCAGCCGGAATCGTCCACAGCGCCTGGCTGGTATTGTGTCTCTCATAGCCGTCCCGCGGCTGCCCGGCTGAGGAGAGCTGCCATGAACCGCATCCATCGTCTCGTCTTCAATACCGCTAAGGGGCTTTGGCAAGCCGCTGCCGAGATCGCTCGCCCCCGGGGGAAAAGCGGGCGGCCGCGGCCGGCCTCAGCGGCGTTTGCCGGCGCCCTGCTGCTGGTGCCGATGGCCCTGCCGGCCGCCGATCTGCCTTCCGGCGGCAGGATCAGCGTCGGCGACGGGACCATCCAGGCAGGCACGGATCAGCTCACCGTCACCCAGGGTGGCAAGAAGCTGGCCATCAACTGGGATGCCTTCTCCATCGGTCCCGACGGCACGGTGCGGTTCGACCAGCCCGGCGGCGACGCCATCGCCCTCAACCGCGTCACCGGCGATCAGGTCTCGCGTATCCGTGGCCAGCTCGCCGCCAACGGCCAGATCTTCCTGCTCAACCCCAACGGCATCGTCTTCGGTGCCGAGGCCCAGGTGGACGTGGGGGGCCTGGTGGCCTCCACTTTAGAGTTATCCGACGAAGACTTTCTCGACGGCAACTACACCTTCAGCGGCGCTAGCAGCAACGCCGTCATCAACCGCGGCGCGATCCAGACCGCTGATGGCGGCTACGTGGCTCTGATCGCCGCCGATATCCAGAACGCCGGCCGGATCAACGCCCCCGAAGGCGACGTCCTCGCCGGAGCCGGATCCAAGGTCACCCTGGACCTGGGCGGCCCCGTAAACCTGGAAGTCGCCAAGGGCGCATTAGAGAGCCGCATCGAGCAGGGCGGCGTCATCCGGGCCGATGGCGGCCGCATCTACCTCACCGCCGAGGCCGCCGGCGAGCTCGCCAGCAGTGTCATCAACCACGACGGCATTAGCCGCGCCCAGACCCTGGCGAAGGGCGAGGGAGGCGAGATCGCCCTCAAGGGGGACATGGAGACCGGGACCACCGAGGTGGCCGGCACCCTGGACGCCAGCGCGCCCGACGGCGGCGACGGCGGCTTCATCGAGACCTCCGCCGCTGAAGTGGATATCGCCGACGACCACACTATTACCACCCAGGCCGCCGAGGGCGCGACGGGGACCTGGCTCATCGATCCCCAGGACTACTACATCGCCCCCGCCAGTAGCGCCAACAGCGACATCACCGGCGAAACGCTCTCCAGCAATCTTTCCAGCAACAACGTCACTATCGAGTCGGCGGACGGGGCCACCTCCAGCAACGGCGACATCTTCGTCAATGACACCGTTACCTGGGACACCCATACCTTGACCCTGTCGGCCTACCGCGACATCGAGATCAACCAGGAGATGACGGCCAATAGCGGGGGCGGCCTGGCCCTCGAATATGGCCAGGGCGCCCCCGACGGTGTCATCAACGGCACAGAGGCAACCTACACCGTCAACGCCGCGGTGAACCTGACGGCGGATGGCCATTTCTCCACCAAGGACGGCGATAACGCCAGGGTGGACTACACCATTCTGACCGACGTTGGCGCACCGGGCAGCACCTCGGGTACGGACCTCCAGGGCATCGAGGGGGACCTGGACGGCAATTACGTCCTGGGCAGTGATATCGACGCTAGCGGGACGGCCAGCTGGAACGAGGGCGACGGCTTCCAGCCCCTCGCTCTTTACCTATTTGAATCTCCTTTTACCGGCACCCTCGACGGACTGGGCCACACCATTGATGGTTTGGTTATCGACCGTCCGGACACCGCCAACGTAGGGTTGTTTGGTTTTATCGGGGAAACGGGCCTAGTCAGGAACCTCGGCATCACCGGTGGCAGCGTCAAAGGGGGTAATAACGTGGGTGCCCTCGCCGGTGTTAATGGCGATGACGGCGACAGCCCTAATGGCGGCACCGTGACGGACGTGTACGCCACGGCTGAGATCACTGGGGTGGATAATGTCGGTGGCCTGGTGGGTAAGAATTTCGATGGCATTATTGAGCGTACCCATGCTACAGGGGATGTGGATGGCAGCGGCGATAACGTCGGGGGCCTGGTGGGTTACAACGCGGGGCGGATTAAGGATGCCTACGCCACTGGCGACGTAAGCGCTCCGGGAGGAACCGCTGTTGGCGGGCTAGTAGGTGGCAGTTACGACGCTGACAATGTCGACGACATTATTGAACGGGCGTACGCCACGGGCAGCGTAACGGGTGATACCGATGTGGGGGGACTGGTGGGCTATAACGCCCTCCCGGACGCGGAGATCATCGACACCTATGCCAGCGGGTCTGTAACTGGCAATACCGACGCCGGCGGCCTCGTTGGCGAGAACCAGGGCACGGTCACGAATGGCTACTGGGATGAGGACACTACGGGCCAGTCGGGTACGAATAGCGGCATAGGAACTGATGGTGGTACTTCGACCAACGTTAGCGGCAATAACCTGACCACCAGTCAAGCGCTCACCAAAGACGAATATAACGACTTTTTTGATTTCAACAAAAACTGGTACATAGTAGATGGCGAAACCCGCCCCTTCCTGCGCACCGAGTGGTCCTCTGCCCTGCGCAACGCCCACCAGCTCCAGCTCGTGGTCATGGAGTCCGATGCCGACACCTACCACCTGACCAACGATATCGATCTGAGCCATCCCCTTCAGGAAGGGAATCAGGCCGGGATGTGGGCTACCGACGCCTCGGACCCCGCCGACATTGATGGCAAGGGATTCGACCCCATCGCTTCCTTCGGCGGCACCCTGGACGGCAACGGCTACGCCGTTAGCAACCTGATCATCGATCGGTCAACGAATACCGTGGGGCTGTTCGGGAAGATTAAGAGCGGGGCCACGGTGCGGCGCATCGCCCTGGCGGAAGGTCGGGTCCATGGAGGCGACACCGTGGGTGCCCTGGCGGGGAGCAACGCCGGAACCGTCGCCGAGGCCTCTACTACGACAACCGTGACGGGTAGCGACACGGTAGGCGGCCTCGTGGGGGAGAACAACGGCGGCGGCGTGCGTGACGCCTACGCCCGCGCCGATGTCGATGGGATGGACACGATTGGTGGTCTCGTGGGCGCCAACAGGGACGGCGGCAGCATCACCCGTGCCTACGTGGCCGGTCGCGTAGCGGGCGGAACCCAGGCAGGCGCGCTGGTGGGGAGCAACGACGGCACCAGCACCCTGGATGCCACCTTCTGGGACAGTGAGGCCATGTCCGTGGCGGATGGCCTGGGTGCGGACGATAACAGTCAGGGCGAATCCGTGACGGGGCTGACCACCAGCGCCATGAAGGATCCCTTCACCTTCATCGACGCCGGTTGGGATTTCGCCGGTACTTGGGGCAAGTCGGCCAGTGGCAAAAACGACGGCTACATGGTCCTCAAGGCCTTGGATGAAACCGCCTACGATTACTATGTCCGTCTGGACAACACGGATACCAGCAAAGACTACGGCAACGCCAATCCGGCTATCAGTCGCATTGCCCTCGACGGTCCCGGTGCCAGCAATGTGACTCTCCATTGGGGCAGCGCTATCACCAAGACCACGGACGTCGGCACCTACGCCTATGGCGGTACCAACGTCCTTGACCCCACCTACGACGTGGGAAGCGACGCTGACTACTACATGGCGTACGGCTCCGGACAGCTGAGCATCAATAAGCGGCCGCTAAATCTCTCCGGCTCACGGGCCTACGACGGCAGCACGGACCTGGCGGCGTCGGACGCCAATCTGGGCAACCTGGTCAGCGGGGAGAGCCTCGATCTGAGTGGTACGGGCACACTGAATAACAAGGACGTGGGCACCGATAAGCCGGTGGATGTCAGCGGCTTCAGTCTGCGCAACAACCCCAGCGGACCGGGCCTGGCCAGCAACTACACCCTGGCCGATACCACTCACACCGCCACCGTCGATCCCGCTGAGCTAAGCGTAGGCGGTACTTTCAGCGTTGCTGACAAGATCGCCGATGGTACGGCGGTGGCGACCATCACCGAGGAACAGCTCACTTTGGTGACGCCAATCGACGGCGATTCGGTGGATCTGGCCCCCAAAGCGGCCTTCACCCAGAGCCAGCAGGGGGATAATATCCCTGTGATCCTGACGGAGGAAACCGCCCTGACGGGTGCCGACCAAGCCGACTACACGCTGACCCTCGCCGGAGCCCCGACCACCAGCGCTGCTATTGAAGGTCAGGATCCAGATTCCGCTCTCAATGACACCATCGGCACCATCAATCAGAGTGCCGCTCAGTCCGACATGACTGCCGCCTTCTTTGCCGCCGGTGGCCCAGCCTCGGGGTGGAGCCCATCCGGATCAGAGCGGAATACGGAAGACGGCGAGCAGGCTCGAACCGCGGGGTCCTCCGGGCAGAAGCCGTTCCAACACCTCACCGTGCTCGGGGTGCGGGTGATCGATACCGGCATCCGCCTGCCGTGAGGCAGCGATACGGTGGCCCTTGATGCGGGAACCGTGGAAACCGGCGGTCTCGACGGCTCCCCGGCCTGTTGGTCCAGACGGGCCCCAACACCAGCGAGGAGGACTCCGGATGCAGCTTGAGCTTTCTGGCGAGATGGCGACTGGTCCCAGGCCAGCGTCCCCAGTGTGCCCACCGCCAACCCCCCTGCTCGCCCGCGCCTTGGGCGTTCTGGTAGGTTTGTTGGTCGCTACGGGCGCTACCGCTCAAACCCAGCCCGACGCCGGACGAATCCTCCAGGAGCTCGAGCCCGAGCAGGTCCAGCCCACCGAGCCGTCCGTGGACTTCGAGCCGAGTGCGGACACGGACCGCCCCGAAGGCGATAGCAACGGCGGGGCGCGCATCACGTTGGAGGCGGTCCACTTCCAGGGCAATACGGTCTTTGGGGAGGACACCCTGCGGGCGGCCCTGCCGGAGGACACGCTGGAGGCTCCCCGGGATCTCGCCGGTCTGCGCGAGCTGGCTGCCCGCATCAGCCGTTTCTACCAGGAGCGCGGCTATCCCTTTGCCCGGGCCGTGCTGCCGGCCCAGGGGCTGGGCGACCGCGAGCTGACCATCCGCGTGGTGGAGGGGCGCTACGGCGACGTCACGGCTACCGGCAGCGATGCCATCGCTACCGCGGTGGAGGGATATCTGGCGCCGTTGGCGCCGGGTGAGGTCATCCGCTCCGCTCCCCTGGAAAGGGCCGTTCTGCTCATCGGCGACCTGCCCGGCGTCGAGGCCTCCCCCACCCTGCGGCCCGGCGACGAGACCGGTACGGGCAATCTCGATGTGGCCGTGGCGGAGGGGCAGCGCTTGGGGGGCTCGGTGACCGTGGACAACCACGGCAACCGCTACTCGGGCCGGAACCGCGTGCGGGCCTCTCTCCACGGCAATAGCCTCGCCACCGTGGGCGATCGCCTCCAGCTCCAGGCCCTTTATAGCGAGGAAGACCTATGGCTGGGCAGCTTGCGCTACCAGCGGCCCCTCGGCCATTCGGGGCTGGAAGGCACGGCGCGACTGGCCCGGACCGAGTACGACCTGCGGGACCCGTACACGGACTTCACCGGCACCACCGACATCGCCGAGGTGGGCCTGCGCTATCCGGTCATCCGCTCCCAGCGGAGCAATCTCCACGCCTTCTTCCGCTATGCCTATAAGGACCTGAGCAACGAGGTCGAGGATTTCGAGTACGACGCCAAGACCATCCACACCGTGCCGGTGGGGGTGCGCTTTGATCACCGCGATGGCCTCGGCGGGGGCGGGGTGACCTACGGCCGCATGACGCTGACCGCTGGCGATACCGACAGCGATGTCGGCGGCGGCCACACCGGCGGCTTTACCAAGGTCCGCGGCCAGATCAACCGCCTGCAGCAGCTGCCCGCCGGCTTCCGCCTCCAGGGCCAGATCCGCGGCCAGTGGGCAGATACATCTATCGATTCCGCCGAAGGGCTCACCCTGGGCGGAGCCAACGGGGTGCGGGCCTATCCCCAGGGCGAGGGGACCGGCAGCCGCGGCATCCTCGGCCGGTTCGAGCTGCAGCACCAGCTGGGCTACCTCGATCAGCGCCTGCGCGGGCTTCGGCCCTACGCCTTCTTCGACGCTGGCCGTACGCCGGATCTCGACGACGAATCCGCCCGCTCCATCGGTGGCGGCGGGCTGGGCCTGCGCTTTCGCCGCGACGGCTGGCAGGCCGATGTGGCGGTGGCCTGGAAGAGCTGGGGCGGTGACTCGCGCTCCGACCACAAGGACCGCGATCCCCGGATCTGGGCCAGCTCCAGCTACCGGTTCTGAGGGGGGGACCGTCAGGCCCTGGACAGGGGCAGGCGGTGTTTGCCGGGGTGTCGGTGTAGCCTTCGGGACGTCCCCGGGCCTATGCTTGGCGCATGGACGCCGACTTCCTTCAATCTGCCTACCGGCTCGCGGTCGCCTTCGCGATCGGCATCCTGATTGGCATCGAGCGAGGCTGGAAAGAGCGTGGCGCCGAGGAAGGCGAGCGCCGGTTCGGGCTGAGGACGCTGGCCGTCATCGGCCTGCTGGGCGGGCTGTCGGGCCTGCTGACCGAGCAATTCGGCGGCCTGCTCCTGGGCCTGATGTTCCTCGCCCTGTCGGCCTTTTTCGGGTTGGTCCATGCGACTCAGCGTGACGACCTGCGCGATGTCGGGCTAACCACGGAGATCGCGGCCCTGGCGACGTTCTTGCTCGCTGCCCTGGCGGGCCTGGGGCACCTGGCGCTGGCCTCGGCTGCCGCGGTCGTCATGTCGGTGGTGCTCAGCTACAAGAGCGTGCTGCATACCTGGCTGCGCAACCTGGAGGCGGCGGAGCTGGCGGCCGCATTCAAGCTGTTGCTGCTCTCGGTTGTGATGCTGCCGCTACTGCCCGATCGCGGCTACGGGCCCTGGCAAACGCTGAATCCGTACGTGATCTGGTGGATGGTCGTCCTGATCGCGGCCATCTCCTTCGTCGGCTACTTCGCCATCCGTATCGCCGGCTCGCGTACCGGCATCGTCTTTACGGCGCTCTTCGGTGGCCTGGCGTCATCGACGGCGACCACGCTGAACCTGGCTCGGCTCGGCGGGCAGGGGGAAGGCCGTCAGGGGCTGTTCGCCGGCGGCATCCTCCTGGCTTGCGGCACGATGTTCCCGCGGATGCTGCTCATCGCCACGGCCATCCACCCTCCCCTGTTCATGCTGCTGGCCGCCCCGGCGCTCACCATGGCACTGCTCACCTACGGGCCGGCGCTCTTGCTCTTGCTCCGCCCCGATGTCGATACGCGGGGCGGCAATCTCTTGCCGCAGAACCCCGTCGAGCTGATGCCCGCCTTCTTCTTCGGGGCGTTGCTGGCCGTCATCATGGTCCTGGGGGAGGCGCTGACGCAGTGGTTCGGCGATGCGGGCGTCCTGGGACTGGCAGCCGCCTCAGGCATTGCCGATGTGGATGCGATCACCCTGTCCCTGGCGCGCATGAGCGAGCAGGACTTGACGGCCGTGATCGCGGTGCTCGGCATCGTGATCGCGGCCGGCGTCAACTCCCTGGTCAAGGCCGGCATGGCGCTGGTCATCGGCGGTCGCGGCATCGGCCTACGCGTCGTGGCAACGCTCGGGGCAGCTGTTCTAGCCGGTGTCGGCGTCGTATGGCTGACCTACGGATGGCCTGGTTGAGTCGAGGCCGCGGGCGCGTTTACCCCGATTACAACGCCCGCGACCGCTGCACCCAGGCCACGAGCCGCTGGATGGACTGCCAAGTGACGGGCTTGCTGAGGTAGGTGTCGTACCCGACCGCATAGCAGGCCATGCGGGTCTCCTCATGGGCGTGCGCCGTCAGCGCCACGATGGGGATGGGGCCGCATTGGCAGAAAGACTCCCGCGCGCGCAAGGCGCCCAGGATCTGATACCCATCCATGCCGGGCATATCCAGATCCAGTACGACCAGATCAGGGCGCATGCGCTCCCAGACGGTGAGCACCTCCTCACCGTCCGTGACAACCTCGACGACGCACTGCGCCCGCTCGAAGAGGCTATGGAGCAGCAAGACATTGGTGGTGTCGTCCTCGGCGGCAAGGACGTGGAGCCCCTCACCCGGCGATTCCGGCGGTTCAGGCTCAGTATCCGAGGCCTCGGGGGGCTGGATCTCGGGGTTCGCCGGGGCCGTTGCGGGCAGCGCCAGGGTGAAGGTGAAGGTCGCCCCCCTGCCGGGCTCGCTGTCGACGTCGATCTCGCCACCGAGCAGGCGGACCAGGTCACGGGCAAGCGCCAGCCCCAGCCCACTGTGATGCTGCCGCGTACCGGCCTCACCGCGCTCGAAGGGCTCAAAGATCCGCTCCTGTAGCGCCGCGGGTATGCCGGGTCCGGTATCCCGAACGACAACACGCGCCCGTTCCAGCCCGTCGCGCCGGACAGTGACCTCGACGCTGCCTGCCTCGGTGTAGGCGATGGCGTTGCCGACGAGATTGAACAGCACCTGGGCGAGGCGATTGGGATCGGTCTTGACGTAGGTCGGCAGGGCGGCGTCGACAGACCATTCCAGTACCAGCCCCTTGTCCTGGGCTTGGGGTAGCAGCAGCCCGAGCTGCTCATCGAGGAAGGCACGCAGCTCCATGGGCTGCTGCTCGGCCACGAGATGGCCGCTCTCGAGCCGGGACAGCTCGAGCAGCGTGTCGATGAGCCCGAGCAAGCGCTGACCGGCGCTCTGGCAGAGCGAGAGGTGGTGGCGCTGCTCCCCGTCGAGGGGGGACTCGGCGAGGAGTTCGGTGAAGCCGATCAGCACGTTGAGCGGCGTGCGCAGGTCGTGGCTAACGGCGCTGAGGAAGTCGCTCTTGGCGCGGCTGGCCGCCTCGAGCTGGTGCTGGAGCGTCTTGTAGGCGGTGATATCCCTCAGCGTGCCGGCCCGCAGCGAGGTGCCGTCGTACTCGTCATAAAGGGTGTAGCTGTGGCCGTGGAGCCAGCGCATTTCCCCATCCGGCCGAATCATACGGACGATCACCTCGCTCGGCGCTCCGCTCGCGTTCGCTTCCTGGAGCGATGCCCGCACACGTTCACGGTCTTCGGGGAGCAACATCGCGTGGAGGTTCGTCAGGCTGGGGTAGAAAGCCTCGGGCGGGTAGCCCAGGATGCGCTCGCAGGCCGGGCTGATGTAGAGCAGCTCGTCGCCGGCGCGCAGCAGGAACACCTCCTCGATGCTCTCCGCCATCTGCCGGAAGCGCCGCTCGCTCTTGCGCAGCGCCTCCTCGGCCTCGCGCTGCTCGGTCACGTCGAGGCCTACTGCCTGGAAGTGCGTCAGCGCACCGGCATCGTCGAAGAAGGCGCGCACCGTCCACTGGATGGTGCGCACGGCGCCGTCGTTCCGGCTGAGCTGGTGCTCATACGTGCCGAGGGGTGCCTCGGGCGTAAAACGTTGCAGGTAATCGCGCAGCTCGGCCTGCTTCTCCGTCGATAGGAGATCGATCCACCGGATCCCTATCGGTGACCCCCCCCAGAACTGCGTCAGGGTCGTATTGGCGAAAACGACCGTCGTATCGGGCAAGCACCGGCCGATGAAGCCGGGGTGGTGGTCGACCAGGTCCTGGAAGAAGGCCTCCTGCTCGGTAAGCTGCTGCTGCGTAGCCTGGAGCTTGGGGATGTCCCTGTTGAAGACAGCCTCCAGCCCCTGCTGGCGCGGCTGCGCTGCCGCTTCCTCTTCCCTGCACGACGTGATGTCCTCGACGGTGCCCTCGAAGACAGGGCCGTGGCCGACGATCTCGCGGCACTGGATGTGGACCGAGGCCCGGATCCGGCGCGCGTCCAGCGTGAGCAGCTCGAGCTCCTGCTGGACGTGGCCGTGCTCGAGCAGCGTCCGGCTCAGTGCCGTGCGCTGCTCGGGATGGCGGTAGAAGGTGGCCGGCTCGTAGCGCAGCAGCTCCGCCACCGAGGGGAGGCCGAGTATCCGGGAAAACGCCGGGTTGGCGTCGAGGAAAATCCCCGTGGCACCGGGGGTCGCCCGGTACATCCCGATGGGCAGATGCGCGAAGTGCTCCTGTAGGCTATAGGCTTCCATGGCCCCACCTCGACGTATTGCTAGCCGGTGCGCTTAAGGGTTAGGCGCTGGGCGCGGTGGATAGTTGTGGCAGACCAGACGCCAGCGGCCCGCCTCGGCCCGCGCCAGGAGGGTGCGCGAGGCGTTGGCGGGGCGCTCGATGGCGTGCGCATCGAGGCCCTCGCAGCCGAGCAGCGAGGCCACCTGAACACGCACCGGCCCGCCGTGGCTGACGATCAGCAGCGTGCCACCGGGGCAGGCCTCGATGTGCTCGTGGACGGCCGAGGCGACCCGTGCATGCAAATCGGCTAGGCACTCGGCACCGCCTCGGGGCAGGTCCTCACCGGCGTGGATGCGCGCGAGGAGCTCCGGCTCGGCGGCGTCAACCTCCCTGCGCAGCCGCCCTGCCCAGCGGCCGATGTCCATCTCGCGCAGCCGGGCGTCCACCTCGGGCGTCCTCCCCAGCCGCTGCGCACAGGCCTCTGCGGTGTACCGGGCCCGGGCCAGATCGCTGGTCACGATCCCGGCGATGGCTTCTTCTTCCTCGGCCAGTGCGCCCGCCACCGCGCTGGCCTGGGCCCGGCCAACGGCGCTCAGGGGTGGATCCAGCTGCCCCTGGCGCCGGCCGTCGGCGTTCCAGGTGGACTCTCCGTGGCGCAACAGGATGACGCGCTCGGCCGGCATACCGCTAGTCAGGCCTCTGTGACGGTATTGCCCTAGAGCGCCCGAATCGCCGCGCGCAGCTCCTCGACCTCATCCTTCGAGGGGAAGTAGATCTCATGATGGGGCGTCTCAGGGTCCGTCAGCTCGATCCGGGCCTGCTGCTGGCGCCCGACGGGCATGGAACGCGTCTGGAACTTCTTGACCTCCGAGGCGTGGATCTGGAGGGCGCGCGCGGCGGTCAGGAAGAAGGCGTAGCGGTTCTCGGTATCGAGGACAGCCCACTCCTTCCTGCCCGGGAAGACCTGGCTCGCTGTAAACCCTTTCCTCTCCAGCCTATCCAGGTTGCGCTGGAGCAGGAGCGGGACGAGGAGGAGATTATAGAGCATACCCAGGACGGTGGACAGCAGGAGCAGGGCGAAGCCGCCCAGGACCGCGTAGAAGAAGCGGAGGACGCCGGCGCTCCGCTCGGCGACCTCTAGGAGCGTGGTAGGCAGGATCCCCTGGAAGGCGCCGAGCACAAAGGCCCACGTCTCGCCCGAGAGGAAGAGGCTGACCACCGAGCCGACCAGCATGACGAGGACGCCCAGCAAGGCCAGCGCGAACAGGAGGGCCTCGATGGTTATCCCGAGCGGGTTCCTGATGACCAGGCGAGCGAAGACATTGGTCATAACGAGTGTGTATCCCTATATAGCCATCTCTCGAGGCGCGCTCGCCACCCCTGACCTGGAAAAGGCGACTCCTGGCAGGCAGGGAATGATACCCCTCACCGCCCGGTGACGGCCTGCGGCGTAACACCGCCCCGCGCGCGAGGCTCAGCACGTGCTCAACGAGGCATCCTCGCATCGCCTACCTCCCGATGGGCTCCGTGTAGGCCCGGGCCGGCTAGCAACAGACGCCTGCCACCCCCCTTTCCTTCCCTATGGCCTCGATCCGCTCTATAGTGGCTTTTCTGCTGCGGACCACACCGATACTAAAGACGGTGCCATGAGCAATCGAGCACGCATCTGGCTAGCGAGCGCCGCGGCCCTGTTGGGCGGGCTGTACTTGCTGTCGAGCATCCTGTTCCCCTTTGTACTGGGCATGATCATCGCCTACATGCTCGACCCGGTCTGCGATCGCCTCCAGGCCCGGGGCATACCGCGCACGGCCGCTACCGTGCTCATCGTCGGGGGGTTCATCCTCGCCGTCGTGGTAGCGATCGCCGTAACGGCTCCTGTGCTGTGGTCCCAGGCGGTGCATATCATCGAGCGCGCCCCGGAGCTGCACCAGCGCGCCCAGGAGGCTATCGAGCCCCTGTGGGCCGACATCGCGCCCTACCTGGGCGAGTCAGTACGCGCGCACATCGAGCAGACCGTGGCGGCCTACGCAGGGACTGCTGCCGGCTGGCTCGGCTCGGCGCTCCAGGCCATCTTCAGCGGCTCCCTGGCCGCCTTCGATATCCTGTCCTTGGCCCTGATCACGCCGCTGGTCGCCTTCTATCTGGTCCGCGACTGGAACACCCTGCTCGCCGAGATCGACCGCCGCATACCACGCCCGGCGGTCGACATCGTCCGCGCCCGGGCTCGGGAGATCGACGCCACCCTCGCCGCCTGGATGCGCGGCGTCGCGACGGTGGCGACCATCCTTGCCGTCTTCTATATCGTTAGCTTGAGCGCGATCGGCCTATACCACAGCGTGCTCATCGGCCTCTTCGCCGGCGTCATCTCCTTCATCCCCTTCGTCGGGGCCATCGTCGGCGGGCTGCTGGCGCTCGTCTCGGCGCTGTTCACCTTCGATACACCCACCATGTGGCTGACCACGGTGGGGATCTTCTTCCTCGGGCAGATCGTAGAGAGCAACTTCCTGACACCGCGGCTGGTCGGCCGCAACGTCGAGCTCCACGAGGTGTGGGTGATCTTCTCGCTGATGGCCGGCGGGCTGCTCTTCGGCTTTACCGGCGTGCTGCTGGCCATACCGGTCACGGCGAGCCTCGGCGTGCTGGTGCGCGCAGCCGACGACTACTACCTGGTCAGCCACCTCTACGACCCACGCCAGAGGGAGAAGGCCGAGCCTGAGGATGCCGATTGACCCCCGAGGGTCCCGGTCCGCGGGCTCCCCAGAGGCAAGCCATACGGGGAGCCAGGGGCGGCCGCCCTGCTCCCCACTGCATTGGACTACCAGTTGATGCCGAAGCGCATTCCCACCTCCTCCGTCTCGTTAGCCGGCTCCAGGAAACCTTCGTCGGGATCGGAGATATCGAAGTCCCAGTACTGGAGATACACCTCCCCAATCAACGCCAGCGCCGACGTCGCTGCATAGCGCGCCCCGGTGCGCAGGGCCAGCCCGTAGCCGTCGTCCATGTCGAATGTTCGCTCATCCAGCGCACTGAAATCCGCGTAGGCCTCACCCCAGAAGACGGCCTGATATTCCGCCTCCAGATGCACCGTCCAATTGCGCCCCACGGGAGGCTCCAGGCGCACCCCGAGCGGGAGATAGCCGTAGCGGTGCCCGCGGTCGTAACCACTGCCAGAGACGGTCCTGCCGTCCGCCTTCAACTGGGCGTCTTTGAGATCCTGATCCCAGAGACGAAGGCCGAGGCCCCCGTAGAAGAGGGTCGATCCGGGTCCCTTGCCAGTGAGCAGGCGCAGATCGGCGATGATATCCTCGGTATCTGAAACCGCTGGGGCCGTAGATCCGTCGGGGAACCGGACGCTACCGTCATAATCCATTTCACCGGTACGTAAACGGCCCTCAAAGCGCAATGGCCAGCTGCCCGGTGGGGTGCCGGGCTGGCCGGTATAGGCGATCGCCAGGCCGAGCAGATCACCCTCCTCTTCCATCAAATTGGGCTCTTCGTAATCGAAGCGTGTCGTCGCGTCCAGCTGCAGCTCGGCGCCCCGCGGCCACGCCTGCGCTGTGGATAGCCCCGCCAACCCGAAGGCTGCCACCAGACCCAGCGCGCCGAGACGCCGCCGAGTCCTGCCGGCTCCAGCCGGCTCCTCCGTGGCCCGGCCGTGACCCCCCATGGCCAGCAGCGATGCGGGCATCTCCGTAGCCATATCATCCGCCTCCTTACAGCCGTTCTTGTCTCGAGAGGGACGAGGACGCCCTGGCGTGCCGTTCCTCGATGGGGATCACTGTTTACCACGGTTGGCTCTCCGGTGTATTCCCCCCCTGCGAGGCCTGCCTCGTGATGGACACCAGCCCGAGTAGCTGGCTGAGCTGCTGATCACGGCGCTCGAGCTCGGCCTGCAACCGCTCCAGCTGCCCCTGCAGCTGCGCCCGCTCCTGCTCGCCGTGGGCCTGCGCCTGCTCGAGCTCGGCCACTCGCGCCTGGGTCTGGGCGGAGGCCTGCCGCTGCTCCTCCAGCTCCTCCTGCGTCTCGCTGAGGCGGCGCTCGTGCCGCCGGCGCTCATCACCCAGCCGCTCCTCGGCACGCTCCGCCCGCTCGTGGGCCGTGTCGCGCTCGTTGGCCAGGTCGTTGAATCGGCGCACGTACTGCGCCTCCTGATCGGCCCAGTGGGCCCGCTCGCGCTCCAGCTGGGCCTGGGCCTCCTGGAGCGCGGATTCCCGCTCGGCGAGGCGCTCGGCCAGGGCCCGCTGCTCCCGCTCCGCCTCCTGCTGCGCCTCCCGCAGCCGCTCGTCCTTGTGCTCGCGCAACTGCTCCATCCGTGCCTCTAGATCCTGGTAGGCCGCCTGCAGTCCCTCGATCCGCTCGGCCCGCTCCCGCGCCTGGGTCAGCGCCTCATCGCGCTCATGCCGCGCGGCCTCCGACTGCTCGAGGGCCGTATCGCGCTCGGCGGCGTAGGCCTGGCGCTGGCGCTCCAGCTCCTCGCGCTCGGCAGCGAGCTGCTGATGGGCGAGCTCCTGGGCGGCGTTCCAGAAGGTGGTAATGGCGGGATGCAGATCCTCCGGGATACCGCTCGGGAGTGAGCCGCCGAGCTGCTCCTGCATCTGCTCGATGACTCGGGCACGTAGCTTGAGCACGGTCTGCTTGGAGCCGTGGCCGAGGTGGGCGAGCAGCCGATCGGCGCTCGGGGCCTGGCCGGCGCTGAGGCAGGCGTAGACGGCGTCTCGGACCTCGGCCTCGGACAGGGGGGTGTGGCGCGCCTCGCTCATGCACGGACTCCTTTTTCATACCGGTATGGTTAAACAGTACATACTTTAACAATTCATTTTTGGTATGTTTTGTCTCATAAGACGTAAAATGTGACAATCTTTACTGAGACTGAGCCCTTTAGCGCCCTTGGAGGCAAACGAGAGCAAAAACCTTACAGCGAGGGGTCACGGGCACGATCAATCAGCCGAGAGGAAGTGGATCCGATGGGAGAGCGATCCCTGGAGACGCGTACCGATCTCCCCGAGGCGGGCCGCAACAAGGGGTTCTTCCCCTGGTGCCTAGCGGAGTGGACGCCGGATGAGGCCACGACGCCGACGCCCCACCCCGGCGGCTACGGGCCGATCCCGCTCGGCGGCGAGGACGGCTACCTCCTCACCGATGACGGTGGCCACCTCTCAGGCTGTACCAACGATCTCGAGGCGGTTGCCCTGTACCTCGCCCGGCACCGGCGCAACCAGCACACCGCCCGGAGCTACCGTAAGGAGGTCGAGCGCTTCCTCCTCTGGCTCGGCCTGGAGAGGGATCGCGCCCTTAGTGAGGCCCGGCCTGAGGATCTGACCCTCTACGATGACCTCCTGCGCAACCCGAAGCGCTGGCGGCACTGGTACACGGACTACCGCAGGCCGCGCACAGATCCGCACTGGCGGCCCTTCCAGGGCCTGCTCAGCGCCGGTGCACGCCACTACGCCCTGGCTGTCGTGAACCGGCTCTACAACTGGATGACGGAGCAAGGCTACCTGCGGCTCAATCCCGTCCACGCCTCAGCCGCCGAGATCGAGAGCCCGCGCAAGCCCGCTCGGCAGGAGCGCTACCTGAACCCGCAGCTGTGGCGGAACCTGATTGAGTCGATTGAGACCATGCCGGTGCGTACGGCTCGGCAGCGGGCCCGCTACGAGCGCACCCGCTGGGTGATCCGCGCCCTGTATACCATGCTGGCCCGGGCCTCCGAGTTCGCCGACGCTACCCAGGGCTCGATCTACGCCGTCGAGCGCCCCGAGGGCCAGCAGTGGTGGTGGACGGTACGCGGCAAGCATCGGCGGCAGCACGATCCACCGGATCACGTACCATTGCCGCAAACGCTTATCGATGACTTGACGCGCTACCGCAGCCACCTCGGGTTGGCCCCCTACCCCGCTCCTGGGGAGAGCACACCGATGATCGTCAGCCTCTATCCTCAGCGGGATGGTTGGCAGCCGGTGACGCGGAGGACGGTCTACCGCATCGTCAAAGATGCCGGCGAGCACGCTGCGGTTCAGCTCGAGGAGCGGGGTGAGGAGCAGCGTGCTGCCCTTATGCGCCAGGCCTCCACGCATTGGTTGCGCCATACAGGGATTACCCATCGGGTTGATGCCGGTATCCGCTTCCATGAGCTGCAGCGATTGTCTCGACTCAAGACCGTCGAGATGTTGCGTACCTATACGCACTCTGAGGATGATCGACTTTCATCTTTGGCTGAGGCCTTTGGTCTTGGGGATGCAGGTAGTTGATTGGATTTGTTAGTAGCTGTTTTGTTTTTGGTGTAACGAATTATGAGACCATATTAGTGAAATCCATTCTTTCCCGCTGACTAGTTGGTAATGGCTATCGGAACCCATGCACCTCATCTTGGAGATCACGAGCGCTAGGCCCTACAGTCTTGAGCATGCCTGGATGGAGCAGCGAAACGGTAGTGTGGCTTGCCACCGGGTTCGGCCTGGCGGCAAATCCGATCGGCGGTGAGGTGGTCGTCTTCCTGGGGGCGCTACCTCTGGCCTATACCCTCGGCAAGCGTACGGCCTGCACCCGCATCGCAGCTGTGCTCGCCCTGGTTGCTGCCGCGCTGCCCCTGTGCCACGTCGCCTCGCCTACCTTCGAGGTCGAGGATAGCCGGCAGATCATCGCCGATGAGGTCCTGACCTTCCCGGTCGCCATTACGACCGCGCCGGCCCTCGCCCGCCAGCCGGGGATCCTGCTCGGTACCTACCTCGGCAGCCGAGTCCTCGACGGCGTGAAGCCGCCCCCGGCGCGGCAAGCGGAATCGCTACCCGGTGGCGTTGGCATCGTCGCCGATGACCTGATCAGCAATCTGTACGCCGCCGTGCTGCTCAGTGGAGCCGCCCGCCTCCGGGCCCGCTACCGGCGATGAGCCATCCCCGGAGCGACGCTCAGCAGCAGCAGGACCAGGGGCCAGCGCTCAAGCCGCCGGATCCGGCGGGCACAGGACCCCGACCGGGAAAGGCGACTGGTGCACGACCTCCTGCGCCACGCTGCCCATAGCCAGCCTGGCCAGTCCGGTCCGGCCCAGGGTGCTCATCATGACCAGGCTACCGCGCCCGGCGCAGTAATCGCTGATGGCTCGCGCCGGCTGCCGGTCCTTGAGGACCACCCAGGTCACGCTCCGGGAGAGCTTCGGCTGCAGCCGCTCGCCGATCTGCTCCAGGTACGCCTCGACGGAGGCCTGGAAGTCGCTGTTATTCCCACCATCCGCCTCGGCATCGATCACGCGCAGCAGGCGTAGCTCCGTATCCAGCTCCTCGGCGAGCTCGACAGCGTAGGGCAGTATCCGTTCCGAGACATCCGAGCCGTCCAGCGGGACGACAACCCGCAGCACCGGGCCAGTCCAGTCGTCCGGGAGCTGCGGGCCAGCCAGGATCACAGGCCGCCTGGAGTCACGGAGGACCGAGGTGGCGACGCTGCCGACGACGGCCTGGCCCACTGAGCCGCGCCCCCGAGTCGCCATGCAGAACAAGGCACCATCCCGCTCACGGATCATCTGCGCCAGATACGCCTTCGGGTCATCGGCTACCTTGATCTCGATCTCCGAGCTGCCGACCAGCGGATTACCGGCTTCCCCCAGTGGCAGGAGGTGACGGATCTCCCGCTGGCGCTCCTGCTCCTGTGTCGCGTCACTGACCACAGATAGCTGGCGCAACGGCAACGATGCCTGCTGGTGGATCTCGTGGCCGATCTTCAGGCCCCTGAAGACCGACTGCTCCGAGCCATCCACCGCGACGACCACCTCTTCCATAGCACCCTCCCCTACTCCAGCTAGGCAGCCGGGGTATGCACCGGCTGCGAATCGAGGAAACCGCGCACGCCCTCGGGATCGACGATGCCAGGGACGAAAAAGCACGAGCCATCGTCCAGGGTGACCACCACCCAGCCGTAGCCGAACAAGCGGCCCAGCAAGCTGTAGTAGACCCCCAGCGCCTGGATAACGTGGCGCGGTACTGCCCGAGAGTATACGGCTACCAGCCCCGTCTCGGCGATCAGGTAGCCCGGCGTCACCCACAGCTGTGTATCGAAGAATAGCCCCATGGCGTAGGCCGCCACGCCGGGGAACACGATGACGTAGAGCACAATGGCGACCACCTGCCCGAAGGTCCCGAACGGAGCCAGGGTAAAGAACACGCTCAAGGCCAAGACCAGGATGGCGGGGACGAAGACGGCCCAGTGCACCTCCGCCTGGTAGAGGACGCGCTCGTCGGGATCGGGATACTCCTTGCCCAGCTGCTTCTTGGGGTCGAAGGCGGTGCCGCCGAGCCGGATGCGGGATCCCATGGACAGGGCCAACAGGGTCAGGATGATCGTCGGCGGCAGCAGCAGGAGCCCCGCGGTCAACAGGATGATCCCCGCTGCCGTGCCGAACGCCCCCACGCCCAGGACCAGGCAGATCAGGGTAGTGGCCACCACGCCGGCCAAGACGAAGTAGAAGAAACGGCGCCACCCGAGCCGGCTATCCTGGGAGCTGCGGCGAGCGATACGGCTCGGCCGCCAACGCACGAACAAAGAGATGACCGTGGCCGGCAGGAGGAGCGTGAAGGCCAGCAGGGCGATGAAGGCATGCTCCCCCGACAGGACGATGGACAGGGTCAGCGCTAGCGCGGCCGCCAGGAGGAGCAGTTGCGTCGCGCGGCGCCGGAAGAAGCGCACCATGGGGTTCTGCCTGTGGGTGATAAAGGTATCCGCCATGCGCCTCTCCTGCACTCCTCCCTCACGGCCCAGGGTCGCGGTTGTCCGGCGGCACGCCCATGACGGCCAGGCAGCGGTCCCGCAGCCTGCGGGGCCCTGCTCCGGGCAGCGGGACCCGGGCCCACTTACCTTGCCAGGCGAGCGCTGCCCTGTAGAGCAGCAGGCCCGCGCTGAGCCAAAAGACCGCAGGCGCCCCGGCGAGCTCCGCGCCGAGCAGCGCGGCGATCGCCCAGACGGCCGTAATGACAGCCGATAGCAGCAGCGACTGCACGGCGTGGAAGCGGATAGCCGGGTCCCGCCGCTCGAGCAGTAGCAGCGCCGCCCCGGTAACCGGCCCTCCCAGGTAGGCGATAGCCGCAGCCGCGGGCCGTGGCAACCCGGTTTGCCCCGTCTCGACCGCTGGACTGCGTTCCCGGGCAGGCGGCCCTTCTCCCTTGAGGGCCATGAGCCGACGCTCGTGTCGCAGGCCCTGGACCAGGCTGGCACCGATCGCCAGGAGCGCCAGGCTGAAGGGCAGACCGGCGGCCACGGTCCCCGCCTGCAGGGCATCCAGGGCCGCCTCGCCGCCGATGAACAGGAGCACCGCCGCCAGCGCGCCCATGAGCACGACCCAGAAGACGCGCTGCGCGTCCGGCGTATCCAGCCGTCCGCCAGCGCTCACGGCGTCGATGACCAGGGACCCCGAGTCCGAGGAGGTTACGAAGAAGACCACCACCAGGACTACCGCGATCAGGCCCGAAAGGCTCCCCCACGGGAGCTCCCCGAGCATGTGGAACAGCGCCATGGACTCCCGGCTGCCGAGGCCAGCGGCGAGCGACCCGGCCCCTGTCCGGACCTGTTCCAGCCCCTCTCCGCCCAGTGCGCTGACCCAGACCAGGGTGGCCAGCGCCGGGGCCACCAGCACCGCGACCAGGAACTGCCGCACCGTGCGGCCGCGGGAGACGCGGGCGATGAACATCCCCACGAAAGGCGACCAGGCGATCCACCAGGCCAGGTAGAAGACCGTCCACCCCTGGAGGAAGGTCTCGTCCTCCCGGCCGACCGGATTACTCAGGGCGAGGAAATCGGCGAGGTAGGACCCTGCGGCCGTGGTTAGCGAGACGGCGAAGGCCGCCACACCGCCGGCAGCAATGACGAACACCAGCAGCAGGCCGGCGAGCGATAGATTGATATTGCTCAGCACCCGGATCCCGCCGCCGATGCCACGCAGCACGGAGATCACGGCGGCCAGGGTCACAATGGCGATGATGACCAGCTGCGTGACAAAGTTGTCCGGGACAGCCGGGAAGACGTAGCTTAGCCCGCTCGCTGCCTGCTGGGCGCCCAGGCCTAGCGAGGTCGCCAGTCCGAAGGTTGTGGCCACGATCGCCAGGATATCGACGAGGTGCCCGGCGACGCCCCAGGTCCGCTCCCCGAGCAGTGGATAGAGGGCCGAGCGGACCGTCAGCGGCAGGCCCTTGTTGAAGGAGAAGAAGGCGAGCGCCAGGGCCATCACGCTGTAGATGGCCCACGGGTGCAGGCCCCAGTGGTACATGGTCGCCCCGAGGGCGATCCGCGCCGCCTCCGGCGTACCGGCCTCCACGCCGAGCGGTGCGCCCATCCATGCGGTGTAGTAGGCCACCGGCTCCGCCACGGCCCAGAACACCAGGCCGATGCCCATCCCTGCGGCGAAGAGCATCGTCAGCCAGGAGATGAGGGAGAAATCAGGCCGGGCGTCGACGCCCCCGATGCGGACGCGGCCCAGGGGCGAGACCATCAGGACCAGGCAGCCGAGGAGGAAGACGTTGCCGGCAACGAGGAACAGGCCATCGAAGTGGGTGCGAATCCACCCCAGCACGGCATCGAGGACTGTCTGCGCCGTATCGGCGAACAGCAGGGCGCCGAGCAGGAAGAGCAGCAGCAGCGCCGAGGCGACCACGAAGACGGGGGCGTGGAACGCCAGGCCGTACAGGCGTACGGTCTGATCCTCACTACTACGGGTAACAGCGTACTGCTGCTCCAGCCGGTGCTGCTCCGCCTGCCTCTCCGTGCGGGGATCGGACACACCTGCCTCCGCAGCTCGCTTGCGCTTCATTCAGCCACGGCCAGTCCGTAGCCCGGTAGGCGTGACGGTGCCGACGCCTCCATTGTGGGGGCGGTCAGCCCGCAACACATCGGGGCTGGGGCACCACGACGCAGGCCCGGCCCTCGCGCGGGGCCCATGCGCAGCAGGGCCGCCGGGCGAGGCGTATCCCGGCCTCCTCGACGAGCAAGGTAGCGCATGTGCGGCCGATTTGCCCTGTACGCCCCCCTTAAGGAGATCGCCCGGACGTACCTCGGCACGACCGGCCCCGATGTCGAGCCGGGGCCCCGAGGCAATATCACCCCCGGCGTCCGCATCCCCATCATCCACGTCGATCCGGAGACGGGAACGGAGCCGCGCCTATCCGAGGCCCACTGGGGCTTCCGGCCGCCGTGGGCCGGAGCGGATGCCCCCCGGCCGATCAATGCCCGCGCCGAGGGGGCGGCAACCAGCGCCTTCTTCCGCGAGGCGTTCACGCAACGCCGCTGCCTCGTACCGGCCAGCGGCTGGTACGAGTGGCAGCGAACGGATCGCGGCCGGCAGCCGTACTACATCACCCTCACGGACCCGGAACCGGGAGAGATCCTCTTCCTCGCGGGCTTGTGGGCGGCGGCCGGCGAGGACGGTACCGAACGCTGCTGCGCCATCCTGACCGAGCCGGCTACCAGGCCCCTGGCGTGGCTCCATCCGCGCCAGCCGGTCGCCCTCGACCCGGCCTGCCGCTGGGCCTGGCTGGATCCGGAGCGCACCGAGCGGGCGGCGATACGGGCCGCTGCCCGGCGGCTGCCCCCTGAGCGGCTCGCCGCGCAGCCTGCCACGATAGCCGGCTGAGCGGCGCAGCCGCAGCGGCCCTCAAGGCCAGGGGAGATCCGGACCGGCCGGGTGGAGCACCACGCTGGCAGCCGCCAGGAGCAGGATGAGAGCGGTCAGGGCCCATTCCCCGGGACCGCCGGTGCGTACCGTGATCGGCGCCCGGAACCGCTTGCGGGCGGGATAGAGGAGCACCACCCCCTGCGTCGTACAGGCGTCCGCGGCCAGGTGCAGCGCATACCCCACCGCAAAGGCGATCAAGGTCGTCACGACCGGCTCGTCGACCAGGGCAACCGCCACCACGAGCCCCAGGAGGGCCAACGCCGAATGGGTCAGGCCGCGGTGGCCGAAGATCCGCGCCAGCGGGTAGCTGATGGGCCACAGTAGCCGGCCTACGCGCGAGCTCGGGTGGTCGATATCCGGGGCCAGAGAGCCCACTACGGCGGCGGTGGTCGTCGTCATGGAGAACGGCAGCGGCGTATGGAACGCCAGCGCCGCATAGCCGGCTAGCCCGATGAAGACGTGGGAGGTGCCGGTCATGGCGACCGGCCCGCTACGGCATCGACGGCCTCACTCGGGAGAAGCGGATATGCTAGAGCTCGTGCGCGGCTCAAGCAGCCAGGCACCGAGGCTAGGATCGTCACCAGTCTGGGTCCCCTTGGATCAACGAGATACAACGAATTCCTAATGTATCACGTCGATCAACACCCTCGCCCCCGATGTCAGGCGCCTACCCGTCGCCGCTCCCCCAGCCAAGGGTCACGGTCAGGGTCCGGCGCGTGGTGTCGGTAGCCACATCGATCACCTGGACCCGCTCGAGGACACCCCGCGGCAATGGCGAGGCCCACTCCTGGCGGTCGAGCCAGCGGTCGATACGGATCCGGATAGCCGAGCCGAGGACCTCCATCTCCGGCATCCGGTCGAGCGCCCGGAGGACCAGGGGGCCGGCGAAGAACGGCGAGACCTGCTCCAGGTAGAGCTCCACCGACGGCCCGGGCATCCCCGGCGCAGGAGGTACGGCGATGAAGCCCACCGAGAACGGGACCCAGACCCCTTTCTTCTTGAAGCCCGAGACCTCCAGGCGCCCCCCGGGACCGAGCGCCAGGTCAAGATCTCGGAGAGAGGAGTCCTCTACGCGGGTCATGCTCTGCGCCACGACGCGCTCGGGGATGGGGATGCGGACGCTGCGCTGGCGGAGCTTGTCCATGAGCCGTGAGCCCGCCGTCGCCAGCTCCTCGGGGAGCCACCGCTCCATGCCCGATCCTGCTGCCACGTCAGCGATCGCTCTCCGTCGTGCGCTCAGTCGGTAAGATCCAGGGTCGTCTGCCTGCCGGAAGCGTCCAGGGTAAGGGCAGCCTCGGCGAAATCCGGCGGACCCATCACCCCCATGGCGCCGCGGCTGAAGCCGGCCGGCTCCTGGGGGATGCCGACGAGGTTGGTCGTCAGATCCTCGCTGCCGTCCAGGTCCTGGAAGGCCGCGACGGCGTACTCGCCCGGGGCGAGGTCCGAGATGGCCACCTGGACCTCATCACCGGCCACTTCACGGACCTCGCGCACCAGCGCCTCCTCGGGGTCCGGGAAGGCGTCCGCATCGTCGAAGAGGGCCACGTACAGGCTGCCCTCATCGGGCTCCGGTACCCGGACCTGGATCTCCAGCGTCGCCGCACCAGCCGGGGCGCTCACCACCAGCGCCGCCACTAGCACGAGCACGCTACGTAGCCACTGCTCCATCGGCTAGCCTCCTGCCATCGCTCCGGTATTGCAGCCATCCAGCCGCCGAGCGCCCCGGCGCCCGGTCACGCCCCGGGCGCACTCGACGCCGCCGTATAGGGGGCCAGGCAATGCTCCAGCCACGCCAGCAACTGGGTCCGCACCCCCGCCGCCTCACGCGTGCCCGGCAGCAGGTACGGCGAGACGCGGCGACGGTCGAAGTACAGCGCGCCGCTCGCCAGCGGCGGAGATACCAGCCCCGGGGATCCCTCCTCCGGTCGCGCCGCCAGCCAGACCAGCGTATCCGCGCCCTGCTCCGGCGTACGTAGCCGCTTTCGCGTCCAGCGCCAGAAGCCGGGCAGCGCCTCGCGCACCCCAGCGGTATCCACCCACCCCGGGTGCATGGCGTAGCAGCCGATCCCCTGGAACTCCGGCATCCGGGCCATCTCGGCGTTGACCACCACCTGCGCCCGCTTGACGTTGGCGTAGGTCGCCACCTTGTCGTAGGCCTCGTTGTCGAACAGGTGCTCGATGTGGAGGCGCTGGGTGTACATCCCGCCGGAGGTCATCCACACCACCCGCGCACCCGGGCGCAGCCGGCCGAGGCGCGCCAGGTTGCGCACGAGGAGGAAATGGCCGAAGAGCTGCGAGGCCATCTGCAACTCCACGCCGTCGGCGTTGCGCGTGAGGCGCTCGGGCATGCCGCCGGCATTCAGGGCCACGAAATCCAGCACCGGAAGCTCGGCGGCGGCCTGCTGCACCGCCGCCCAGTCACCGGTATCCAGGCTCAGGTAGTCCGCCTCCCCGCCCCCCGGCGAACGGCCGCAGGTGATCACCCGATGGCCTAGCGCCCGCAGCCGTGCCGCAGCCGCCGCACCGATACCCCGGCTACCGCCGGTAATCAGGCCGGTCACCGGCTGCTCGGCGCCCTTGCGCAGCGGGTCCGCGAAGCCGGGCCAGCGCCGGGCGTGGCGCTCGTAGCCGCTGCTGTCGAAGGAGAAGTAGATCGAGGTGTCGAGCAACCACTCGTGGGGCTTCCGCATGGGGCTACCGCTCTAGAGGGTCCGTGTGGAGCGCGCAGGCGTCCGTCAGCGCGCCTCTATCCTACGGATCGTAGACGGGCCGGTCACGCGGAGGCCCGCTGGTGAAGCCCCGAGACCGGCAGCCTCGATTGGCGAGCGCCTGCACCTGGCGCTAAGGTGACGGCATCCTGACTGAAGAAGGACCTCGACACCATGCTCCGTGTGCTCAAGTGGCTGCTACTCGGTCTCGCCACGCTCATCGGCGCCCTCGTCTTGGCGGTGGCCGTCGCTGTCATGGTCATCGACCCCAACGCCTACCGCGACGAGATCGCCGCCTTTGCCGAGCGCCAGCTGGGCCGCGAGCTGACCATCGAGGGCGAGATCGACTGGACCTTCCTCCCCTGGCTCGGCCTCGAGATCGGGCGGGTCACGGTGGCCGATGCCGAGGGATTCCACGACGCGCCCTTCGTCGAGCTCGACCGTGTCGCCGCCTCCGTGCGGGTCTGGCCGCTGCTGCGCGGGGAGCTGGAGACGCGGGTCCTGGAGCTGGACCGCCCCGTTATCCGCCTGATGCGCGACAGGCAGGGGCGCCCGAACTGGGCCGACCTCGCCGAGCGCCTCGGCGGACCGGAGGCCACGGAAACCGGCACGCAGGCGCCGGCAGAGACGCCGCCGGACAGCTCGGCCGGGGCGGAGCAGGCCGGCGGGGCCGGTGCCCTGGCTGACGCGACCATCGGCGGCGTGGAGATCCGCGAGGCGGCGATCCACTGGACGGACCGCAGCGCCGGGCAGGAGATGGTGATCGATCCGGTGAACGTGAGCCTCGACACCCTGCGCCTCGACCAGCCCATCGACATCCACGCGGACGCGCTGATCGGCGGGCAGGAGCGCATCGCGCTCGACGGCGAGGCGCGAGTCACCCTGGCCGAGAGCACCCCGGAGCTGACGGCCAGCTGGACGCTGGCCCCCCTCGACCCCAAGGGAGTGATCAGCGCCCTGGGGCTGGAGCCACCGACGACCGCAGATCCCCAGGCACTGCGCCGCCTCGCCGGCTCCGGCGAGGCGGTCGTCACCCCGGAGCGCATCGAGCTGCCCACGCTCACCCTGGAGCTCGACGACAGCCGGCTCCAGGGCGAGGCCACCGTACAGCCCCAGGGGCCATCGATCGATCTCACGCTGGCGCTCGATGCCATCGACGCCGACCGCTACCTCCCGCCGGCAGCGGCAGACGACGCCGGCGCCGGCATGGCCTCCGGCGAGGCGGGCGCAGCGGGCGAGACCGACAACGGCACCGGTGACGGCGCGGCCAGCGGCGACGCCAGCCTCGGCGATCTGCGGGCGGTATCCCTCGACTTCCCCCTGGCGCCGCTGCGCGATCTGACCCTCGACGGCCAGGTCGAGATCGGTGAGCTGCACATCGCTGACCTGCGTATCGAGGCCCTGGAGGCCTCGCTGGCAGGGGCTGACGGCGAGGTCGGCGCCGACGCCCTCGAGGCACGGCTCTACGACGGCCGCTTCAGCGGCCACGCCACCCTGAACGCCCGCGGCGAGGCGCCGGCGTTCGATATCGCCACGCGCCTCGAGGGGGTCCGCTTCGGGCCCTTGCTGGAGGATCTGCTCGACCGGGACTGGCTCCACGGCACCGGGCGCTTCCGCTTCTCCGGCAGCGGTGGCGGCCCCCACCTGCACGCCCTGATCGAGGATTTCGAGGGCGAGGGGCGTCTCGCCCTGGAGGACGGCGCCCTGCTCGGGCTCAACATCCCGCACGAGATCCGCAAGGCCGGGGCGCGGCTTCAGGGCGAGGAGCCACCGGAAGCGCCGCAAGACGAGGAGCGCACCGATTTCACCGAGCTGACCGCAAGCCTCGCGCTCAGCGACGGCGTCGCCCGCAACGACGACCTCCTCCTCAAGGCGCCCCTGTTCCAGGCGCGCGGCGCCGGCGAGGCGGACATCCTGGCGGAGCGGATCGACTACCGTATCGACACCACGCTCGACGAGGGGCTCGCGGCCGAGGAGGCCCCCCTGCTCCACGACCTGGCAGGCGTCACGGTGCCGCTGACGATCACCGGTGCCCTCCTGGAGCCGGACCTCGGGGTCGACGCCCAGGGACAGCTCGAGACGGCCCTGGAGGCGGAGCGCCAGGAGCTGGAGCAGCGCGTCGACGAGGAGCAGAAGGAGCTCGAGGAGGAGGCCGAGCAGGAGCTCGAGGAGCAAGGCGACGAGGCCGAGAAGCGCCTGCGCGAGGAGCTGAACAACCTGCTCTAGCGCCGGGCCCCTTCCCGGCTACCGTACGGACCCGCGATCCAGGCCGCGGGCACCCTGGCTGCCGGCCAGCGGCGTACCCGACTGGCCCCGCCCCAGGGGCCCCCGGGGCGAGGCCCCTGGCCCGCCCCGTCATGGGGCGTACGGACGTGTTGCAGGAGCGCCCCGTACAGGGATAATGGGGCAGCTGCCAACACGCGAGGGGAGGCCACATGAGTGACGACGAGACACCCCCGCTCAACACCGAGCTGGCCCGGCAGGTCCAGGACCTCGGGATCGACGCCGTCGAGGAGAAGCAAGAGGACGCCATGGGGACCATCGAGGCCCTCATGCTCGGCACGCTCTCCATGGCCCGCAGCTACATGGAGGCCGAGGATCTCGCCGACTACCTGCGCTTCGTCGCCGACCGCGTCGAGGATACGGACGACGACGACGAGGCCGAGGCCCCGGGCTAGGCGGCCCGGGGGACGGTAGCGCGCCGCGGCATACGGCCTGCCCTACTGCGTCGCCAGCGCCTCCAGGCCCTCCAGGGCCCGCTCGCCGCCGCCGACGTAGAACTGCACCTCGCCGCTCGCGTCCCGGTAGAAGACCGTCGGCACGCTGCGTACGCCCAGCTCCTGGGCCAGCTCCATGTTCGCCCGAACCGCCGAGCGGCCATCGATGTCGTGCGCCTCCTCGAGGGTCGCCGCAGCATCGGCAAGGGAGTCCTCCCCGAGGAAGGCCACCGGTATCCACCGCCACTCGACGTGGGGCGTGGCACCGCCCTCGACGGCCTCCTTCAGGTCGGTGCAGTGCGGGCAGTTCGGATCCTTGAAGGCGTAGACCTTGTAGCCGCTGTCCCCGTGCCGGACGTAGTGGCTCTGGCTCAGCTGCTCGAACCGATCACCCGACCCGTCCTCACTCTCGGCGGCGCCGATTACAGGGCAGGCGGCAACCAGCAGGCCGCCGATCAGGCCGTAGACCAACCCCTTCGCCGTACGTGTCATCGCTCCTCCAATCCCGGCAGCACCGCATTGAGCAGGTAGTCAGCACGCTCGTGGCCGGCGTCCGCCGCCTCCTGCCAGAGCTCGGCGGCGCGCTCCATATCCGGCTCCGTGGCGTGCCCCTCCAGGTACATCCAGCCCAGCTGGACCTTCGCCTCCGTATTGCCGGCTGCCGCCAGCTCGGCGAAGGCCTCGTGGGCGGCCTCCATCTTACCCTGCTCGTGCAGCCTGTGGGCCTCCACCAGCGCTTCCGGCCGCTCCTCCGCCTGCTCGGCCGCCGGGCCCGGCTCACCGGTCTCGCTCGAGCCGGCCTCCTCGGCGCCGCAGGGGAGGCAGAGGGCTGCGCCCAGCACCAGGCTGCCGAGACGTACGGCCTGCTTGCTCACTCGCATGATCCTCCCTCCGCTCGGGTGGTAAATCTCGCAGGCTAGGCCCCGCCGGGGCGCTACGCAACGCCTGGGGCGCCCATCGCCGCGGAGGCGCAGGATCAAAAGGCCGTGGCCGTACAAGGCCGTACCCCGCTCGCGGCCGGCCTGCAGGCGCTACGCGGCTCGTCCCGCGGCCACGCCCGAGGCCCAGGCCCACTGGAGGTTGTGCCCACCGAGGTGGCCGGTGACATCGACCACCTCACCGACGAAGAACAGCCCCGGCACCTCGCGAGCCGCCATGGTCTTCGAGGATAGCGCCCCGGTATCGACCCCACCGGCCGTGACCTCCGCCCTGGCGTAGCCGGCCGTACCCGCCGGCGTCAGCCGCCAATCCTGCAGCCGGGCGGCGGTAGCATCCAGGTCGGTGTTGCTGTAGCCCTGCAGGGGGCCGCGCCAGCCGTCGAGCCGGCACAGCTCGCGGGCCAGGCGGCGCGGCAGATACCCCGCCAGGTAGCGCTGTAGTCCCGCCTTGGGGTGGCGCGCCCGCAGCTCGGCCAGCTCGTCGCGCACGGCCACGCCGGGGAGCCAGTCCACGCTCACGGGGGCCGCGCCATCCCAGTAGCTCGAGGCCTGCAGCGCCGCGGGCCCGCTCAGGCTGCCATGGGTAAGCAGCAGGTCCTCCTCGAAAGCGGCGTCGCCGCAGCGGATCCGCACCGGCACGCTGATGCCGGCCAGGGCGCCCAGGGCGTCGCTCAGCGGCGGCGGCAAGGTCAGCGGCACCAGCGCCGGGCGCGTGGGCCGGACCCCCAGCCCGAACTGCCGGGCGACGGCGTAGCCGAAGCCGGAGGCGCCCGCCTTCGGCATGGCCAGCCCGCCGGTAGCCACCACCAGCGACTCGGCGTGCAGGGTCTCGGTCGCGGTGGCGACCGCGAAGCCCGCCTCCCGGGGGTGGATCCCGCGTACCGCGGTGCCCGCCCGGATGGCCACCCCGGCCCGCCGGCACTCGGTGAGCAGCATATCCAGGATGGGCCGGCTCGACTCGCGGCAGAAGAGCCGGCCCGGCTCCCGCTCCTCGTAGCCGATACCGTAGCGCTCGACCAGCTCCAGGAACGCCAGCGGCGGATAGCGCTGCAGCGCCGAGAGGCAGAAGCGCGGGTTCTCGGAGAGGAAGTGCTCCGGCCCGCTATCGAGGTGGGTGAAGTTGCAGCGCCCGCCACCGGCGACGAGGATCTTGCGCGCGGGCTTGCGGGCGTGGTCGAGCACCAGCACCCGCCGCCCCCGGTAGCCGGCGGTGGCGGCGCACATCAGCCCGGCGGCGCCGGCGCCGACGATGATCACGTCGTAGGTACCCGTCATACCGCGCTACCGGACATCGACGACACGGCTCGCCCGCTGGAAGCGCACCCGCCAGCCGGGCCAGGCCGGGAGCTCCCAGCGCTTGGGATCGGTACGCCGGATCCCGCCGACCTTCTCGGCCACCACCTCCTTCCGGCGGACGTTGTAGTGGATGCGCAGCTGCAGATCGCTGAGCTGCACCCACCGCGGATAGCGCTCGTCGAAATCCGGCCGCTCCCAGGCCGGGATGCCGGGGAAGCCCAGATCCGCCGGCTCCAGCAGGGCCAGGTCCTCACCGGCAGCGACCCCCAGCTCCGCCAGCCGCGCCAGCAGCCAGTCGCGCGCTTCCGGCACCTCACCCTCGCCATGGCCGAGGGCCACGTAGAGCGCCCAGGCCTCCAGATCATCCTGGAGCCGGCTGCCCGCCGGCGCCAGCAGCTCGTCGGCGAGGATCAGGTCGGCGGCGGCCTCGCGGGCTGCCGCCCCTTCCGGGACCCGCGCCTCGCTCGCCACCCGCCGGCCGGCGAAGGTAAGCTCCCGCCGGGCGGTGAGCCGCTCGCCGTCCCAGGCCGCATCGCGGATCCGCTCCGTGCAGGCGCCGCTGTCGGCCACCGCCTGCAGGGACAGGGGTGCCAGGGCGGTCGCCACGGTGACCGTCTGCCGCGTCCCCTTGCCGGGGACGCTGTGGGCGTCGAGGACCAGCGCGGCCTCCGCCGAGCCGGGGAACCAGGCGCGCTCGCCGACGATGAGCTCGTCGCCGGCACCATTGCCCAGCGCCTCACGCCGCCGCTCGCGCCGGACGTAGACCCACGCCGGCAGGGCCCGTACCGCCGCGGCCAGGGCCCGGTCCACCGTGGCGGCGTCCAGCCCCGGCAACCCCTCCGCCTCGGGATCGGCCTCCGGCCCCGGCAGCGCCGGCAGGCCCAGCAGCTCCCGAAGCTGCTCGGCCAGGCGCCGCGCCTCGGCGTGGCCGCGGCCTTCCAGCCGCACGCCGGGCAGCCGCCCGGCGCGCAGCGCTGCCACCCGCAGCAGGCCGTCGCAGCGGCGGCCCAGGAGCTGCTCCAGCGCCTCGTGCGCCTCGCTGTCACCGGTCAGCTGGAGCCACTGCCCGCCTACGGCGATCCCGGCCACCCAGTCGGCCATGAAGCCCGCTGTAGCCGTATCGGGCATGGCCGTGACCAGGTGGGCGAGCTCAGGATCCACAGGCATGCCGAACAGCCGGTGGCCCCGCTCCGTGGCCCGCCCCTCGGCATCCAGGGCGCCGAGATCGGTGAGCACCGCCTCGGCCTGCTGCCGGCTCTCCTTCCGCGGGGGATCGACGAAGGGCAGCCCCTCGACCCGGTAGCCGGCGCAGGCCGCGGCGAGCACCAGCTCAGTGAGGTCCTCGCGCAGCACCTCCGGGGGCGCTCGCTCGGGTAGCGGCGCGGCCCGGCCCCACAGCCGGTAGCAGGTCCCCGGCGCCAGGCGCCCGGCACGGCCCGCCCGCTGCGCGGCGCTCGCCCGCGAGATCGGCTGCAGGGCGAGCACGGTCCGGCCATTGCGGCGCAGGGTCCGCCGCTCCAGGCCGCTGTCGACCACGGCCGTGACCCCGGGTACCGTCAGCGAGGTCTCGGCGACATTGGTGGCCAGCACCACCCGCCGCTGCGCCCCCGGCTCCAGGGCGCGGCGCTGATCGGCCAGCCGGGCGCTGCCGTGCAGGGGCACCACGTCGGCATCGACCCCGCCCAGGCTCCGGCGCGCCTCCTCGATCTCGCCGCGGCCGGGGAGGAAGGCGAGCACATCGCCCTCGGTCTCGCCGAGGGCCCGGCGTACCGCCTCCGCCAGGCGCTCGGCCAGCCGCTTGCGCTGCGGCATGTCCCGGGGCTGCTCAGCGCAGTAGACCTCGCTGACCGGGTAGCTGCGCCCCGGCGCCTCCAGATAGGCGCCGCCGAGGGCCTCAGCCAGGTCCTGGCCCGCCAGCGTAGCCGAGGTCAGCACCAGGCGGTGCTCGCCGTCGGCGCGCAGCAGGGCGAGGAGCAGGTCGGTATCCCAGCGCCGCTCGTGGAACTCGTCGAGGATGACCGTCTCGAAGCCGCCCAGCCGCCCCTCCGCCCGCCAGCGCAGGGCCACGCCGGGGGTGGCGAAGTAGATACGCGTCTCGGCCCCGTAGCGGCGGTCCAGGCGCACGGCGTAGCCCACGCCCTCGCCGACCCGCGTGCCCACCTGCCCGGCCACGAAATCGGCGAGGCTGGTGGCCGCCACCCGGCGCGGCTGGATCACCAGCACGGGGCCGCGCTCCGCCGCCCAGACCGGCAGCCGGGTGGACTTGCCGGAGCCGGTGGCGGCGGCCACCACGCAGTGGCCCGCGCCGAGGGCATCGAGGAAGTCGCCGCGGAGCCCGTCGATGGGGAGCGTCGTGGCTTCCGTTTGCGCGCCCATACGGCCCGATTCCATCAACCGCGCGCGCCGCCGGTCCAGCACGGATCCACGCTCGCCTCGGCGTCCCGGGCCTCCGCCTCGCCGCGGTACCAGGCCAGGCGCGGCTGGAGCTGTACCGTCGGCCCGACGATGACCAGCGCCGGGCTCGCCAGCCGTGCCGCGCTGGCCCGCTCCGGCAGGGTGCGCAGATTGCCCGAGACCACCTGCTGCTCCGGCGTGGTGGCCTGGGCGACCACCGCCGCCGGGTGCGCCTCCGGCAGGCCGTGCCCGCGGAGCTGCTCACAGACGGCGGCCAGGTTGGCCAGGCCCATGTAGATCACCAGGGTCTCGTCCTCGCGGTACGGGGCGTGGGCCCCCATCTCCGGCTGGCCCTGGCGCCGGTGGCCAGTCAGCATCCGGCAGCTCTGGGCGTAATCCCGGTGGGTCAGCGGGATGCCGGCGTAGCAGGCGGTCCCCTGGGCCGCGGTCACCCCGGGGACCACCTGGAAGGGGATGCCGGCATCGATCAGCCCCTCCAGCTCCTCGCCGCCGCGGCCGAAGAGGAAGGGATCGCCGCCCTTGAGCCGGAGCACCCGCTTGCCCTCGCGGGCGAGCTCCACCAGGCGGTCGTTGAGCCGGTCCTGCGGCAGCGTGTGCTGCCCGCGGCGCTTGCCCACCGGGATGCGCTCGGCCTCCTTGCGCACCAGATCGAGCAGCGCCGGCGCCGCCAGGCGGTCGTAGAGGACTACATCGGCGCGCTGCATCAGCCGCAGGGCGCGGAAGGTGAGCAGGTCCGGATCCCCCGGCCCGGCACCGACCAGGAAGACCTCGCCCTGCGGCGCGGCACGGCACCGCTCCTGCTCCAGCAGGCGCAGCAGCTCCGCCTCGCCGTCCGCCTCGCGGCCGGCGAGGACCGACTCCGCCGCGGCCCCGTCGAAGACCCGCTCCCAGAAGCGCAGCCGCCAGTCCCGATCGGGGAGCGTTGCCCGCACCCGGTCGCGCATGCGCCCGGCCAGCCGGGCCAGGCGGCCGTAGGCGGCCGGCAGCAGCGTCTCCAGGCGGCTGGCGATCTGCCGGGCGAGCACCGGCGCCGCCCCGCCGCTGGAGATGGCCAGCTGCAGCGGCGAGCGATCCACCAGCACCGGCGTCAGGTAGCTGCTCAGCGACGGCCGGCCCGCCACATTGACCGGGATCCCGCGCGCGGCGCAGGCGTCGTGGACCGTGCGATCGGTCGCCTCATCGCCGGTGGCCCCGACGACGAGCGCCGCCCCGGCCTCCATCCCCGCCCGGAAGAGCTCGGCCCGGTGCACCAGTCCCTCGGGCGCCTCGTCGAGGAGCCGCTCGCAGGGCGGCTCCAGCACCGGGGCGATGAGCTCGACCCGGGCGCCCGCGCTGGCCAGGTCCCGGGCGCGGCGCGCGGCCGCCTCGCCGCCGCCGACCACCAGGCAGCGCCGGCCCGCAAGCTTGAGGAAGATCGGATAGTGGTGCATAGCCTCTCGCCTGCCTGCGCTCACGAGCCCTCGGCGCCAGCCAGGCGCTCCAGGGAGAGCAGGGCGTCCCCGTGGGCATCGACCAGCTCCAGGCTGCAGTGCTGGCAGGCACCGGCCAGAGCCCAGGCGCCGGCGACCCGGGCCCAGTCCACCTCGACCCGGGCGCCGCCGGCACCGAGGACCAGGGCGTCGCCCTCCCAGCGCAGATCGGCACCGGCGGCCGAGCCGACCATCCGCGTCCCCCCGGCCCCGTGGACCACGCCCTGCACGCGGGGCCACGCCCGGCACTCCTGCAGGTGGCGGGTCAGCTCCGCGGGGTCGATGGGGCTGCTCCGGTAGGGCGTATCCGGCTCGGCCACCGCGTCCGCCACCGCCGCCAGGGCCGCGTCCCAGGGGACATCGAAGTGCCGCGTGGCGGCAGCCAGGCTCGGCTGGTCCTGCTCGCGCAGCCAGGCGCGCAGGGCCGCCGGCCATTCCCCCAGGCCCAGGCTCAACGACCGCCCACGGCGCTCGCCCGCCACCGGGACACCCTCCGTGTACTTGCTGGTGTAGCCCCGCGGCGTCACCATCAATCCGGCCTCCCGGAAGGTGGCGCTGTTGCCGACGATCACGGTGGTGAGCATGCTCGCCTCCGCCTCATGGAGCGTATCCAGGCGCAAGTGCTCGATACGCTGACGCTGCCGGTAGGCGGCGCGCACCAGGGCTACCGGCGTCTCCCCGGCCCGGTAGCGCAGCAGGATCTCCTGGGCCCGGCGGATGTGCTCGCGGCGGCGCTTGCTCGCCGCGTTGTAGAGCGCCACCACGAAGTCGCCCCGCCCGGCTGCCTCCAGCCGCCGGGCGATCGCCGGCCACGGCGTGAGCAGATCGGACAGGGAGACGGTGCACAGGTCGTGGGTCAGCGGCGCCCCGACCAGGGCGGCGCAGCTCGATAGCGCCGTCACGCCGGGGACCACCTCCACGGCCACATCCCTGCGGTCCGGGGCCCAGTCGTGCTGGAGCAGCAGCTCGTAGGTCGGCCCGGCCATGCCGTAGACGCCGGCGTCGCCGGAGGAGATCAGCGCCACCACCTGGCCGGCCCGGGCGTATTCCCAGGCCGCCGCCACACGGTCGAGCTCCTCGGTCATGGCCTTACCGATGACGGTCTTGCCCTCGAGCTGCTCCGGGATGAGCTTGAGGTACGTATCGTAGCCGATGACCACCTCGGCCTCGACGATCGCCTCACGCGCCCGCGCCGTCATGTGCGCCGGCTCGCCGGGGCCGATCCCCACCAGCAGGATCCGCCCCGGCGCAGCATCGTTGTCAGTCATTCGCTCAGCCTCGCTATCGATACCGTGGCGTTGCGCCCGTCCTCGCCTCGCCAGCGGCGTTTCTCGATGATCAGGTCAGCGGCGGTGGCATGGGCGCGGCTCAAAGCCGCCGCCTCGGCCACCGCCGGCGTGCCGGTATGGCGGCGCACCGCCTCCGAGGGGTGGGGGACGGGGATCGCCGCCAGCCTCGCCGCTGGATACCATACCAGGGGCCACCCCCTCGCTCGTGCCAGGGCGTGCAGGGCCGGCTCGTCGCGCTTGAGGTCGATACTCGCCACCGCGGCCACCGCCGCCGGGTCCAGGTCCGCCTCGCCGAGGGCGATGCGCACCGCCTCGGCCACCGTCTCCGGGGCAGCGCCCCGGTCGCAGCCGATACCGAGGACTACCCGCATCCATCCCCCTTCGCGGCAGGCCGGTAGCGTACCAGCCGCTCGCCGAGCCGTACCTGCCAATCCGCAGGCGGCGCCTGCCCGCGCACCCAGAGGACAGCGGCGTAGGCGTCCGCAGACAGCTGCTGCGGACCGCTCAGGCGATCCAGGTTGCTCGGCCGGGTCGCCGCCGCCGGCCGCCAGGCCTCGTCCTCCTCGACCAGGGCCACCGGCTCGCCGTTGACCAGCGCCGCCGCCGCCCGGCGCAGGGCGGCCTTGGACGCCACCACGGACCACCCCTGTTCCTGCCCGAGCAGATCCACGGCGGGCAGGCCGGCGCTGTCCGAGGCGGTGGTGACCACCGGCGTGGCACCGAGCTCGGCGGCGAGCCGCTGGGCCCAGGCGTTGGCGCCGCCGAGGTGGCCGCCGATGACCGCCACCGCGAAGCGCCCGCCCTCGTCCACCGCAACCACCCCGGGGTCGCGGGTCTTGTCGCCCAGGTAGGGGGCAAGCAGGCGCACGGTGGCCCCCACGGAGCAGAAGCAGACCAGCTGCGCGACCGGCCGCCGGAAGCGCGCGCCGAGGGCGGCGCCGAGCGACCCGGTGTCCACGGCGGCACAGGGGTTGGGCAGGTCTGCCAGCCAAGGGGCCAGGCGTGCCGGGACGACGAGCTCGGCGGCAGGCCAGGCCGCAGCCAGGCGGCCTGCCTGGGCGATGCCGCCGCGGGTGACGGCCGCCAGGACCAGGCCGTGGCCGGTATCGCTCACGCCTCGTTCCCCGCCTGGCGCCGGTGGGCATTGTGGACCAGCAGCAGGGACAGGTAGTGGACCGACTCGCCCCGCAGGGCGCGCAGATCGGTGACCACCCGCTCCGAGGGCGTCCCCACCTGCTCGACGAAGGCGCTGCTCGCCAGCAGTCCCCTACGCTCGAGGAGATCGATCAGCGACTCGAGCAGCGGCTTGACCTTGAGCAGGACCAGGGTGTCCACCTCCGGCAGCAGCCGCTCCACCGTCGCCACCCCGTAGCCACCGGGCAGCACGGCCAGGGCGTCGCCCTGGCTGGCCAGGGGCCACCCCACCCGCGCCGGGGCGGCGAGGAAGGAGGCCACGCCGGGGATCGTCTCCACCTCGGCCTCGGGGACCTCGGCCCCCACCGCGCGGGCCAGGTGGCCGAAGGTGGCGTAGGTGGAGGCGTCGCCCTCCACCAGGAAGGCCACGTCGCGCCCCTGGCGCAGGGTCGCCGCCACCGTGGCGGCCGCCCGGGACCAGTGCCTCGCCAGGGTCTCGGGATCGCGGGTCATGGGGAAGGTCAGCGGCGCTGCATCCGCCGGCGGGGCCAGGCCGCTGCGCTCGGCGATCTCCAGGGCGTAGCTGCGCTCGCGCTCGGCGCGCACGGGGTAGGCCCACCGCGCCGGTCCCTGCAGCACCGCCCACGCCCGGCGCGTGATCCAGCCCGGGTCACCGGGGCCCAGCGAGACGCCGATCAACCGCCCGGGCGCTGCCGTCATGCCGCCTCTCCCGGGGTGGCGGTGATGATCCACACCGGATTCTCCGCCCGGAAGGCGCGCATGCCCGCCAGCTCGTGGCTACGGTGGGCCTGCAGCTGCACCGCCTCCCAGGCCGTGCCCGCAGCGGCATCCAGGCGCGCCGTGGCCCGCTGGAGGTTCTCCAGGGTGACCACATTGATCACCAGCCGCCCGCCGGGGCGCAGCCGCTGCAGGCACAGATCGGTGAGCTCGCCGAGCGCCCCGTCGGAGCCACCGATGAACACCGCGTCCGGGTCCGGCCACCCGTCCAGGCCCTCCGGCGCGCAGCCGAGCTGCAGGGTGACGTTGCCGGCGCGGCGCCGGCGGCGGTTCGCCTCGGCTACCGCGAGATCCTCGCTGCGGCGCTCCACGGCCCATACGTGGCCCCGCGGGCAGAGGCGCGCTGCCTCCAGCGCCACCGCGCCCGAGCCGGTACCGATGTCCCAGACCCGGCTCTCTGGGGTCAGGGCCAGCCCGGCGAGGGCCACGGCCCGCACCTCGCGCTTGGTGATCAGCCCACGCTGCGGGCAGCGCTGCTCGAAGTCCGCGTCCGCCGGGGCGAAGGGCGGCCCGGCGGCCGGCGCCGTGCGCCGCAGCAACGCCACGTGGGGCTGCGGATAGGCCCCGCCCGCTGCCGCGGAGAGCGGCACCGGCGGCTGGATTAGCTCGTCGTCCCGGCCCAGCCGCGCGGCAACGGCCACCTCGAGCTCGGCGTCGGTGTAGCCCAAGGCCTGCAGCTGCCGGGCGAGCCAGTCGGCCCCGGTCCCGGCCGCCGTGTAGACCGCCACCCGCTCGCCCCGCTCCAGGGCGCGCAGGACCCGGCTGAGGGGGTGATCGGGCGCCGCTGCCTGGGCCGACCACTCGACGGCGGCATCGCCGTGGACCGAGGCTACGGCCGTCTCCGCCACCGGCCAGCCCAGCCGGGCGCAGGCCAGCTGCACCAGCGACGGCGCCGGCAGCACCCGGCAGCGCCCGGCGCCGAGGGCAGCGGTGAGGCGCTCGCCGATGCCGTGGCAGAGGGGATCGCCGGAGGCGAGGACCACGACCCGCTGGCCGGCCGCCGCGGCCGCCTCCACCCAGGCCGGGACCTCCGCCACCGCCCCGGTGAGGTCGCGCTGCTCCGCCGCCGGCGCCAGCGGGGCGTAGCGCGCCAGGGTCCTCCGGCCGCCGATGAGCAGGTCCGCATCGGCGATCGCGGCCCGCGCCACCGGGGCCAGGCCCTCGGGGCCGTCGTCGAGGACCCCGACGATGGTGCAGGCCGTGCTCACGCCTCGGCCTCCGCGGCGAGGCGCAGCAGGGCGTGGAGGGCGGCAACCACCGCCGGGCTGCCGCCCTTGCGCCCGGCCGTAGCGAGCCACGGCACCTGCGACTGGGCCATGGCCTCATCCGTGGCCTCGGCGGCGGCGACGAAGCCCACCGGCATGGCGATGAGCAGCCGCGGCGCCACGTCACCGGCCTCGACCCGCCGCAGGACCGCGCGCAGGGCCGTGGGGGCGTTGCCTACGGCGACGATGCCGCCGTCGAGCTCCCCGGCCTCGGCGGCCCGGGCCACGGCCTGCTCGGCCCGCGTGCTCCCCTGCGCCCGGGCGCGCTCGGCGGCCTCCGGATCCTCCATCCGGCTGGTGGCGCGCACCCCGAAGTGGCGGAGGCGCTGCGCCGAGAGGCCGGCCCGGATCATCTCCACATCGACGAACAGCGGCGCCCCGGCGCGGATCGCTGCCAGCCCGGCGGGCACGGCCTCCGGGTGGAAGCCGGTCAGGCCGTTGAAGTCGAAGTCGGCCGTAGCGTGGATCAGGCGCCGGACCACCGCCCACTGCGCCTCGCTGTAGCCGCTACGGTCACCGGCCTCGGCGTCTACCTGCGCCAAGGAGCTGTCCTCGATCCGGCGCCCGGAGGCGGTCTCCTGCTCGGTTACCGGCGGCTGCCCGGCCATGGCACGCCTCCTCAGTGGTGGTGATGGTGGTGGTGCGCCGCGGCGGCCCGGTGGGGGCAGCCGTCGCACTCGAGCATGCCCTGCCCCTCGACAGCCTCCCGTACCCGCTGCTCCAGGAGCTCGAAGACCTCCGGCTCGAAGCCGAGGTAGTCGGCCAGGGCGAAGGCGGTCTGCGGGTACTGCCCCCGCAGGCGCACGAGCTGCTCCTCGATGCGGTCGATCAGCCGGCCGGTATAGAGGTAGTAGGGGATGATGATCTGCTGCATGGCGCCGAGCAGGTGGTGGCGCCGGACCACAGCCTCCAGCCGCGGATGGGTCACCCCGGTAAAGGCGATGTCCACCAGCTCGTGCTCGGCGCCCTCGTAGAGCCAGCGGGCCAGGCGCGCCACCTCGGCGTTGGCCGTCCGGTCCGACGAGCCACGGCCGAGGAGGATCACCCCGGTCGTGCGCGGATCCGGCACGGCCAGCTCGCGCATGCCCTCCCGCAGCCGCCGCTGGATCAGGGCGAGCGTCGGCTCGCCAACACCGAGGTGGCGTGCGAGGCGGAATGCGACCTGGGGGTGCCGGGCCCGCGCCGCATAGATCTGCTCGGGCACCTCGAGCTTGACGTGGCCGGCGGCGTTGAGGATCAGCGGCACCGCGATGACCCGGTCGGCCCGGGCAGCGGCGCGATCGAGCCCCTCGCCCAGCAGCGGCTCGGTGAACTCGATGAAGCAGGTCTCCAGCTGCCAGTCCGGCCGGCGCTCGGCGAGCAGCTCGGCGAACTGGCGGATCTCCTCGTTGCCCGCCTCCTGGCGGGAGCCGTGGCCGATCAACAGGATACAGTCCGTCACAGGGGTTATCTCCTCAACGCTGGCGGCGGCGGAAGCGGTGGCCGAAGGCGGGGTCGTAGAGCCGCGACCGGGCGCCGGCGGCAGCCTGGCGCGCCCCCAGGGTCGGCCCCACCAGGATCATCCCCTGGCTACGCACCCCGGCCTCGCGGCAGTCCGCCGCCAGGTCGGCGACCCGCGTGCGCAGCACCGCCTCGGCCTCCGGCCAGGAGGCGCGGTGGACCACGACCACAGGCGCGTCGTCGTCCCATCCCCCCTGGCGCAGGGCCTCGGCGAGGCGCTCGAGGAGGGTCACGGAGAGGTAGAGGCACAGGGTGCTGCCGTGGCGGGCCAGGTCGGCCAGGTGCTCACCGTCGGGCATCGGCGTGCGCCCCTCGACCCGGGTGAAGATCACCGTCTGCGTCCCCTCGGGCAGGGTCAGGCTCTCCCCGGCGGCCGCCGCGGCGGCCATGGCCGAGGTCACGCCGGGGACGAGGTGGACCGGGATCCCGGCCTCATCGAGGGGACGGACGATCTCCACGAAGGCGCCGTACAGCCCCGGATCACCGGGCTGCAGGCGGACCACCCGACGCCCCTGGCGGGCCCGCTCGAGCAGCCAGTCCTGGATCTGCGCCAGGGTCATGCCCTTGGAGTCGGCGATCTCGCAGCCGGCGGGGGCCCACGCCAGGACCCCGGCCGGGACCAGGGAGCCCGCATAGAGCACGGCGTCGGCGTCCGCCACTCGATCCCGGCCACGGACGGTGATCAAGTCCGCAGCACCGGGGCCAGCCCCGACGAACCAGACCGCGCCGGTCACGCCGTCCTCCGGGGCCTCTCCGGGCGGACGGGCAGGCCGAGGCGGGTCGGCTCGAGGCGGCCTCTCGGCGCACCCCCGAGGTGCTCGACGCGGCAGCGGCAACCGGCCGTCCACGGCACGGTGCCCGCCTGGGACGCAAGAGCTGTTGCCTTGGGCATGGCCTCCCCTGGTCGAGGCGCGGTCGGTTCACCGTGCGGGGAGCGTACGCGGAGGGGCGGACTGCAAGGGCGCGCAGGCGTCTGCGCGGACTGCCGAGACCGCCGGGCACGGTTCCCCGCCGTGTGGCGTCGTCATCATCCCAGGCCGGTCTCCGGGCTCGCGAGTGAAGCGGGGGGCTTCCAGCGCGGCGCCTTCCCGCGCCCGGTGCCCTCGACACCGTGGGCGCAGTGGCGGATGCCGCGCCTCGGCTCGCCTACCGTTGCGGGGACAGCGCCGGCATTTCCCGGCCCGGCGGGCCGGAAGCACCGGCTTCCCGGCTGCGCAGAGGCCCTCGGCTTGCGCAGTCCCGGCGCGGCGAGTCCGTCGCCGGGAAGCCTGGGATGCCGTGTGACTCTACGGCCGGGGCCGCAGGGTGTCAATCGAGTGGCCTGCTCGTAGCCGGGACGGGGAGGCTGACACATAGAGCCTATCCGAATAACCCCGCTCCGAGTTGTCGGAAGGCGGTGAAGGCGTTGGCGAGCTGCAACATGGTCAAATGCTTGCGGTTCTATGCCGGTGCACGAGCACATACCAGAAGTAGTTATTCGGATAGGGTCATAGGGAGGAGCTATCAACTCCACCTCGGAGGTGGGCATTCATCAAGAAAACGAGCCCACCACTGTCGGATCGAGGTTGACACATTCCGCGGAGAAGCAGCGCCTGCTGGCGGAGCACGACGCCCTGCCGAAGGGGGAGAAGACGGCGTGGCTCCGGGAGCAGAGACTCTACGCGAGCCAGCTTGCCAACTGGCGCAGGACCCTGAAAGAGCAAGGCACGCAAGGCCTGGAGCCCAACTCCGGCGGCCGGAAGGCGAAAGACGCCCGTGACCGGCGCATCGAGCAGCTGGAGAAGGAGAAGGCGCAGCTTGAGCACCGTGCCCAGGTCGCCGAAGACCTTGTCGAGCTGCAAAAAAACTCGCCACCCTGTCCGAGGACGTCAACAACGGGCGCTCGCAATGAGCTGCCTGGCGGAGCGTCCCGTGCATGTGCCACGCAGCCGGGCCTGTGACGCCCTCGGGCTGTCCCGGACAGGGACTTATCCCCGCAAGCGGCCCTCGCGGGCACAGCCGGGTACAGCGGCCTCCAAGCAGCCGCGCCAGCTCTCCGAGGCGGAGGTGGAGCGTGTCCTTGAGACGGTGAACAGCGCCACCTACCAGGACGAGGCGGTGCGAGTCATTTACGCCCGGGAGCTCAACCAGGGGCGGCCCATGCCGTCGGTGTCGTCGATCTACCGGATCCTGCGGCGCCGCGGGCAGAGCCGAGAGCGGCGCAACCAGCGGCCACCGCAGCGCCATGTCAAGCCGCGGGTCGTCGTCCGCGCGCCGAACCAGGGTTGGTCCTGGGATATCAGCAAGTTACCCACGACCCTGAAAGGGGTCTACCTCAATCTCTACGAGGTCCTGGACCTGTTCTCGCGCTACCCCGTCGCCTGGATGGTCTCGCGCAAGGAGAACGCCGGGCTGGCGCAGCACCTGTTCCGTCACGCCCTGGAGCGCCATGCCATTCAGCCGGGGTCTCTCGTCGTTCACCAGGACCGTGGAGCCCCGATGATCGCCCAGAGCTACCGGGAGTTTCTCGATAGCCACGGAGTCCGGCGCAGCTACTCTCGGCCTCGTGTAAGCGACGACAACCCTTTCAGTGAGGCGCATTTCAAGACGCTCAAGTACAGCCCGAGCTATCCCGGGCGCTTCGAGGGTATCGACCACGCCCGCGCGTGGATGGCGACGTTCATGGAGGGGTATAAGCACCGCCCGCATGAGGGGCTGTGCTACTACACCCCGGCCGAGGTCTTCGAGGAGCGCGCCGAGGCCGTGCGCGCGCAGCGCCAGGCTGCCCTCGATGCCTACTACGCCTACAACCCCCGGCGCTTCCCGAGGGGGCGTCCCATCGCCAACAAGCCTCCTGAGGAGGTCGCCATCAACCCCGAGGACGGCGTGGCCCAGCGCGCCGACGCCTTCCTCAACGCCAGCGCGGAGGAGCTATCAACTCCCTGAGATGCGGACACATCTCGACTGGAGACCTGCTTTGAAGGGGCGTAGCGTGCCTCGGCATGGATACCGAGGGGCTCGCCGTTGGGCACACGCGCCTACCTGTTGCGACCTGCGTGATCATATACCGCCAAGGAGTTATGCTCTGTTCCAGGCCCGGTTGGCGTTGCAGGAACTGGGCGAGAGCCTGAAGGCGGACAG
>Ga0207714_1000172_pt1 | contig 43000 bp, 71 predicted proteins | sample PonA232FremontCA_2_FD_187270 | JGI IMG/M metagenome (GOLD analysis project Ga0207714, IMG submission 187270) | Marine sediment microbial community from Fremont, CA, USA - Pond A23 Sediment 2 (SPAdes) | ecosystem: Environmental > Aquatic > Marine > Unclassified | place: USA: Fremont, California... | reverse complement strand
ACGCGGAAATTGCGTCGGTCTACCCGAATCTCGGAGAGAGGGAAATCAGGATTTTGGGCGAAGCGGCGCTCGAAAAAATCGAGGAGAGATAGATGTTGAAGCCGAATAGGCGCAACGACGTTTGAGACATAAACGGACCGACAAACGCGGCGGGGGGCGCCGGCCGCCCGACCCAGAACCCGCACGCCCCCGTCCAAACCGGGCTAACATGGCAGAGAACCCACGCGAACGGGGTGGCCTCTGATGCCTTTCAACATCGGCCCCGAGGTAATCGAGAACAACAACGTCAGCCTGACCCTCAACGACAACAACGACCTCGTTATAAAACAGGAACCCTCCGGCGCAGAGATACGGTTCGAAGACGACGGGACGATTGACCCCGGGACCGCCGGGCCGGTGCAAGTGCCGGAGTTAAGCTCTGACCCGGCCTCTCCATCGGATGGCGACGTCTGGTACAACACCGCAGCGGATGAGTACCGAGGGCAAGAGAACGGAACTATTATATCGTTTAATACCACCGCGGTCTGATGGTAGTGAAACCGTATAGGCGCAGCGGCGTTTGAAATATAAACGCGCCCACAAACAAAGAATATGGCAATACTGGGTGCAGCAAGGCTGGGCGGAAACAGGCTGGGAGAAGCGGCAGTAATAGAAAGGTCAGTAACAGGGTTCTCCGCCGCGCCACGCGCGACAGCGAACCGGTCAGCGTCGCTGGTGCGGAACGCAGGTGGGTTTTCTGCCGGGTCGTACGCGTCAGTAACCAGGAACGCGTCATCGGAGAGGGGGACGGCGGGGTTCGCGGCGGGGTCGTATGGGTCGGTAAACAGGACCGAAGTCAAGTACCCGGGCGCCGAGACCTCCGTGCCCGACGGCGCCGGCGGACTGCTGGGCTCCTCGCGGCTCGGCGCCGCGCCGCTGGGGTCGGACACCGAAGACGCGTCGTACGGATTCTCGCGGCGATCGGTGGGTGACACCGACAGGGAGGCGTCGTTCCCGAGGAGCGCGGACGGGTTCGCCTCCGCCGCGATCGCGGCGGCCGCCAGGACGGCGGCGTTCGCCCGGTTCCCGTCGGGGTTCTCCGCGCGCTCGTACGGATCCGCCTCGCCCACGAGGGTGAGGTACACGGGCGCCGAGACAACCGAGACCGGTGGGGCGCTCGGGGAGTCGAGGCTCGGCACGACGGCGCTGGGGGCCGAGCCGGCGGGAGAGACCTCATACGGGTTCTCGCGCCCCTCGGTGGGGAAGCCTTCGAGGTCGCCGGTGTCGCCGGAGAGGTCCGCAGCGGGGTTCGCCGCGCCGTCGCTGGGGCTCTTGTCGAGGGCGCTCGGCCGCTACGTAAAGGGGCATTCGGCCGCCTCGTTCGGAGAGGCCGACAGGGACGCCTCCTACGTCCCCCGTCCGGTGAATGGGTTCTCGTCGCCGGCGTTCGGGTCGGCGTCGTCGGTCGTGCCCAACTGGCTGTTCGGGGACTCCCAAATACCGGGTCTCGTGGAGGAGACCGCCGAGCACGACTCGTTGACGCTGGTGTTCGCCGCCGACCGGGCGCTGTTCGAGTCGCGGCTCCGGCCGCTGTCGGCGGAGTCCGGCGAGGTGGACGTTGTGGGCGATTCGAGCGGGTCCTTCACCGCCTACGACCGCGCCGGCGGCGACAACACCTACCAGCTGGAGCCGCCGGACGCGCGCAACCCGCCGAACGCTCCCGGAAAATACCTCGTTGCGGACTTCGAGAGCGAGGTCAGGGACCAGGCAGCGGAGGAATACCTCGCGACCGTCGAGCTGGTGCCCGGGGCGTCCCGCACGCAGACGGGCACCGTGGACGGCTCCGGCGGTCGGTGGACGCTGTCGTTCGAGACGGGCACGGTCTCGACCGACCGGGTCTCGTCGGACGTCTCCGAACAGGCCAGAAAATCCCAAAGCGGCGTGGTATTGACGGCGGTCCTGAACGGCGAGGAGTGCCGCGCGCTTGAGGAGTCGGCGTCGGCGCTGGGGGCGGTGAGGTACAGGTCGGTCCCCGACGGTGACGAGGTCGTGGAGGACAACAGCGACGGCTCGCGCAACACGGTGGAGATAGACCCGCCGGCGGACGCGCCGCTGGAGCCGGGCGACTACGTGGTCCTGGGGTGGACCCGGACGGCGCTGAACGACGACTTCTACGAGGCGGAGATGGAGCTGGCCAGAGAGTGACTACGGTCCTCGCCGCGCCCAAACAACCACCCAGATGAGCCAAGTTGTATCGGTACAGGTCGGGGTGGCCCTGGGGGTCGTCGTTACCGTCGTGCTGGCGGTGTCGGGGTTCGCCTGGAGGATAACTATGAACAAGATCGACAACAAAGCCGACAGGAACGTAGAGAAGGCTGTCGAAGAGATCGAGTCGGACCTCGACGAGACCAGACAGATCGCGTCCGCGGCGTTCGCAACGATACACGGCGACGAGGACAGGCCCGAAGACAACGGCTTCGTCGTGCAGTCGCGCAAGGAGAGAGACAGGTTACACGACGAAATGGAGGAGGTAAAAAGCGCTGTGGACCGCATAGAAAGCGAGCAGGACAAGCACAACCGCCGCATGAACCGCATCATAGACGCGATGGCAGACAGAATGGGCATACCGTTAGGAAAGAGCGAGCCCGGCGCGGACGCCCCGGCGCCCGACCCAGACGGCCGCGACGGCGGCGGCGACCGGGGTTAAGTGCAGCGTCGGGTGTCAGACGGCGCCGCCGTGTGTCGGTCTGGGTCGGGCGGCTCCACAGTTCGCCCCGTTTTTAAAAACGGGGGCCGCTGTTGAGCCAGGCGCCGCGCGCACCCCCGAGACCGCAACACGGCGCGGTTGTTGTCCACCATCCGACGGCTGCTCAATACTGCCGTTATGGCCAACGAGCCGGCGCTCGGAGAGGACGAGGCGGACGACATCGAGTTCCTTTATTGGGACATGTGCATGACCACCGAGGAGGTCGCGGACGCGTTCGGCGTCTCCCAGCCGACGCTGTTGTCGTCGATGGACAGGCTGGGCATCGACCGGCGCGAGCCCGGCGGCGCCGCGCCCGACTCCGGCGCCCCGTGGCGTGACGGCGACGTCCTACACAAGATGTACCACGGCGAGGGGATGACCCAGGCCGCCATGGCGGACGAGCTGGGGTGTTCCGCCGCCACGATACGTCGGCACATGCGCAAGAACGGGATTGAGGGTCGGGCGCCCGACTGGCGGGAGCGCGAGCGCTGCGCGGCGGAGGAGCCGGCCGCGGACGGCGGCTGACGGCGCCGGCCGGCGTTCGGCTCGCTCGAAGCCGAGACGCGGACGCGCGCACCGTTCCGCGTCAGCGAGAGAGCGTCGTCTAGCGCGCGCCGCTTCGGTCGCTCCGCGCCTCGATTGCGGCAATTTTTGCTGGTGCTCGGGGCGGCCGGCGCGCCGGTGCGCCGCGTCGGGGCGTTCGACAGCTGTTCCTTATTGCGGTCTCGCAAGCTTTGCCGTAATCGTAAACAATATAGTTGCGCGGCCCTTACAGTTAAACGTGAGGGAGGTCCTCGTGAGGTCGGTCGAGGACCGCGTCGCCGGTGCGAGCGGCTCGCGGCAACGGTTGCCGGAGTCGTAAACACTAAGGTGTCATAGCCCTTACATTAAAACGTGAAGGAGGTCCTCGCGAAACCTGCCGAGGTCCTCGCGAACGAGCCAACACACGAACCCCCGGGAGGGAGACCCGGAATTGTGATCGCCCGCGAGGCGGCAAGCCAACCCGCCCGCACGAGACAGTAGGCCCCACTATGAGCGCGAGAGGTATGCGTGCCGCTGCGCACGCGAGAGCGCTCCGAGGGACACCCGGTCCCGACGAGCCCGAACGCTTAGCGCCAGAAGGACGCGCCCGCATTAAGGCCGTAGCCGCCGCGAGGCGGCGAGCGAGCCGCGCACAGCACCCGCCTGGCGGCGGATTCAGCAACAGCGCGGCGACCACCCGGCCGAGCGGGACGGAGGTGTTTGAGGCGTACCGCGCCCGAGCCCGCCCCCGGCGACCCGCGAGAGCGGCAGGGGTTCGACCAGCAGCAGCGGTCGGTCGGTGCTGGTGACGGAAGGGTCGAAAGCAGAGCGGTTGCCGAACCACACCCCCGCTGGGCGCGACACCTTATACACACAACCACACGGCCCGCGAGACCGCCGCCTCCCCGCGGCGCGGGCCGGACGCCGGCCGAACCACCCGGCGACCGAGAGCGGTCAGGAGACACAACGATGTTACACAGCGCGCTTGCGAAAGCGGGAATAGTTAGTAACGACGGCGCCGCATCGCGGCGCGCCGACATGGAATCGCTGGCGGCGCGGGCCGCAGACCGACAGAGCGACCTACTATAACGGAACATGAGCAACGACCAACTCGACTACAGCGGATTCGACAACGAAGAGCTTATCGAAGAACACGAGAAAGCGCTGCGCGCCCAGCGCTCCGAGCTGTCGGCGGGCAACGCCGCGGCGGCGCGGGGCGTGGCCGAGGTCCGCCAAGCGATCTGGAACGAGGCGGAAACGCGCGGCATCGAGGGGGAGCTGATCTGACCGTGCCGAACCAGTTCACCGACGGCGACCACGAGCAGGCGGACATCGACGACAGCGAGAGGTTGGACGAGCCGGTCAAGGTGCGGTGGGACGGGTACGCCCGCCAGCGCATCTACGACTACAACCTCGACTTCGACGACGACGGTTTCGAGGACCACTTTATGAGGCCCAGCATATACACCCGAACGATGGAGCGGCTCAAGACGAGGGTCGTCGTGACCACCGTCCGCGAGGCCAACTGCGTCCGGTACGAACTCCGCAACTACGGCGACGAACGGACTTGGGTTAACTCCTCGATAGTGAAGTCGCTGGGGCGCGTCGCGCGCCGCCTCGACGAGGAGATGGCCGAACGCGGCTACGAGCCCGACTTTTCCGAGAGCGACCAGTGGGGCCTCAGGACCTTCCACGGCTACGAGAAGGCCTGACCGGCCCCGCGCACGACTACCACACGGAGCCTTTGGGCGCCGCCTCCCCGCGGCGGCTCCGGACGACGGGCGGCCGAACCACCCGCCCCGACAACCGAGAGCGCCCGACCCAGGAGACCACCGATGAGCAACGACGACACCACCACGGCCGGTAGCACCGGGCAGGAAACGACCACCGACGACACCGACGAGACCATGAGCACCAACAACACCACCACGGTCAGCACCGAGACGGAAACCGAAGCGGAAGAGGCCATCAAGGGCGGCAGCGGCGTCGTCGCGGACGGCACCCGCGCCCACACCGAGGGCGAGGGGCGGCAGACGCGGTATTTCCTCGGCGGCGACAACGCGCGCAAGGGTGAGGCAGTCGAGGCCGTCCTCGGCGCGGACGAGGTCGTCGACGCCGACGCCGGGTCCGACGACGAGCCCGAACACGGCACCATCGAGTGCGAGGCCTGCGGGCGCCGGCTCGGGTACCTCACCGGCTCCCACATGAAGAGCCACGACGACGGCCAGCCCCAGTCGGTTGCGGCCTACCGGTCGGCCGTCGCGGCGCGAAAGGGCGTCGACGAGGGCGACGTGCCCCTCGCGCCCGACGAGCTGACGGATGTCTTCCGGGACGCGGGCGACCACGACGAGGAGACCCTCCAGGAGCTGTCGGCGCTCAACAAGGCGCGCTGGGATGCGGGCGAGTACGACCACCTCCGCAAGGAGGACGGCGGGAGCGGCGGCGCAGAGCCCGTCGAGAGCGGCTGGGACGACACCGAAAAGGCGGTCCGCCGCGCGGCCTAACGGCCGCCGGCGCCGCCCCGTAGGGCCACGCTCGCGGAGGCCCCTGAAGAGCCGGGTAAGCGCCGGCGAAACGGAGACCACGACCATGAGCACCAACACGCGACTGACGGACGGAGAGAGCACCGACACCAGGCCGCCGCGGGCGTTCCTGATGGAACGGCCGGACGGCGGCGACGAGCCGCGGGTCGTTTTGGTGGACCAGTTCACCAACCGGTACGGCGACGAGAGGGTCGCGGTCGAGACCCCTGCTCCGTGGGACACCCCGGACGGCATGACCCCGGCCAACGAGGTCGTCAAGTCGCTGGAGTGGGACGACCACCACTACACCTTCGAGGAGGACCCCCGCGGCGTCGACGCCGACAACGTCTGGCTGCTCGACGCCTCCGGGGTCAGCCCGCTGGCGCAGCGGTCCCTCGACGCGGGGTACCAGTTGGTCGACTCCAGGGGCGCGCCCGGCGGCGGCGCCGACACCGACGAGGCGCTCGCGGCCGCGGCGGCATACTGCGAACCGGGCGACGAGGTGGTCGTCAGGTACGAGTCGAAACAGACCGGCGACACCAAGTCCAAGACCGGCACCGCCGAAGTGGCAGTCGACAACTCGGGCGACCCCCGCCGAACCACCGGGATCGTCGTCCGGCGCTCCGACGGCAAGGCCAACAAGCTGCGGCCGGACGACGACGGCTCCGCGGCGGTCTACTCCACCAGCCAGTACCCGTTTATGGGTCGGGCGCTCTCGGTGGAGGTGCGGCCCGGCGAGGGCGACCAGACCGACTGCCTGTGAGCGGGCGCGGGGCGGACCGGGCGGACGACTGACCCGACCCAGGCGGGCGCGCGGACCTGGGGCTATTCCAACAACCATGACACAACACGACCCGACCGACGTCGCGGAGATGCTGCGGGACGAACTGCCGGCCGAATGGAGCTTCGAGACCGACGGCGACCGCGTGTACGGTTACGCCGACGGCTACGACACCGACGCCGACGGCCCGGCGGGGGTGCCCGCCTCCGTCAGCGCCGAGCCCGTTGAGGGCGGCGTGTGGGGCGTCGACTGGCAGGAGCCGAACGGCCGCCGCGGCGGCGCCCACGACCGCGTGGACGTCGTCTCCGGCGCCGCCGAGAGGGTGGTGTCGTGGGCCGCCGAGCGGGCCCTCGATCTGCACCACGAGTTCCACGCCCACAAGGCGATGTCCGACTACGAGTAACGACGGGCCCGCGGCGGGCCCACACACGGGGCACCAAGGGCGCCGCCTCCCCGCGGCGTGCCCCGGACGCGGCGGGCCGAACCACCCCGCCGACCGACCGAGGGCGCCCGGAGGAACACAACCATGACGCAACAACACAAAATCGAAGGCACCGACAACTTGCTGATGCAGACCATCCAGGACCAGGCGGAGGACCTCGAACACGGCTGGAGGGAGGCCATCCAGAACGGCATCGACTCCCCCGGCGCGACGGAGGTGCGGCTCGACTACGACCACCGCCACACCGTCGTGGAGGACGACGGCGACGGCGTCGACCTCGACACCGAGTCCGGCCTGGCGCTGTTGAAGAACCTCGGCGAGACCTCCAAGAAGGGCGACGGCTCGACTATCGGACAGTTCGGCGTCGGCAAGGGCCAGGTTATCGCCAAGGGCCACACGGCCTGGATCAGCGGCGACACGGCGCTGCACTTCGACGTCAAGGAGTGGGGCCTGGTCTGCAAGACCGTCCCGGTCCCGGACGACCGGGCGGTCGAGGGGCTCCGCGTCGTGGTCTCGCACTACGAGGACGAGGTGCCCTCCGAGGGCAGCTTCAGGTGGGACTCGTTCGGCTCCCGGGTCGAGGACCGGTTCCGGTTCGCTGGTGTTGCCACCGACACCGACGTGGTCGTCAACGGCGAGGCCGTCAGCGGGGACCACCCGTTCGACACCGTCGCCGGCGACCACACCGTCGAGGCGGACGCCCCCGAGTCCTGTTCCGCCGACTTCGTCGCGGCGCTGGAGCCGCGCTCCGGCGGCGACGTATCGGTGTACTCCCGCGGCGTGTATGTCAAGGACGTCGACGGGCGGGGGCTCGGCGGCGTGGTCGTCACCCGCGAGAACCTCAAGCTGAATTTCGCCCGCAACGGCATCCAGAGCGGGTGCCCGGTGTGGTCGGAGATCGATTCGTGGCTCGGATCCGAGACCGAGGCGCTGCTGTCGAACCTGCCGGACTCGCGGCTCACCGACGGCGCCCGCGAATTCCTGGCGTCCCGCGCGATGTCGGGCGGCGAGCTCGACGAGGAGGCGCCCGTCTTCAAGACGGTCACCGGCGGCCGCGCGTCGCTGTCGGAGCTGACCTCGCGGAAGTTCTCGTTCGCCAACGGCAACGACGACCGGGCCCGGCGGCTCGCGGACGGCTGGAACATGCTCGTCCTCGACGAGACCGACCCGGCGACCTCCCGGCTCAAGGACACCATCGACCAGGTGCGCGATGCGGTCGACCTCGCCGAGGAGTTCGACGTCGACGAGAAGGCCGACGAGGTCTCGCTGCCGGACACCCACGAGGTGCTCGACCGCTCGGAGCTCAACTCCCGGCAGCGGCCGAAGCTGGACCTCGCCCGCGAGATGGCCGCCCGCATGGGCATCGACCGCGAGGTCCGGTGGGGCGAGTCGTCGGTGTCGGAGTCGTGGACCGACGGCTGGGACACCATAGTCATCACCGACGGCGCCGCGCCGTCGGCCTCCCGCCAGGAGTGGCTCCCGTCGGTGTTCCGCGCGCTGGTCCGCGAGTCGTGCTCGCGGTCCGACACCCGCGGCGAGCGGCCCTCGTCGTCGTCCTACTCGCGCCGCTACCAGGAGACGATGGAGGAAGAGTGGGACGTCCTCGCGGACGTCATCGCCGAGACGCGCCGCGACGGCATCGAGGGCGCGCTGGCGGGGGGCCGGTGATGCCCCGCTACAACGACGACCCCGAGAACCTCAAGACGACCACGAACGGCGACCACGCCGTCTTCTGGGACCCCGACGGCCCGGAGGGCGCCTATATCGCCTCCGACGCCGCGGTGGACCTCGACGAGGTGTTGTGAGCAACGGCGGGCGCCGCGCCCGCCCCGTCGCCCCATACCCGCGGAGGGGCCATGAAGAGCCGGCTGGGGTCCGGCGAAACGGAGACCACAACCATGAGCGAACAAGAAGCGGAGGGCGACACCGTCTACCAGTGCGCGGTCTGTCCGCCCACCGACCCATACCGCAACGACGAGGTAAAGCACGTCAAGAGACACGTAACGGCGTCCACCGACGAGCGTCACGAGGGCAAATCCGGCGACGACCACATGGTCATCGACGAGGTCGACCGGCTGGACGAGGAGAGCCTCGAAGCCAACGACCGGTGCGACCACGACGGCGACGAGCGCGTCGAGGTGTCGTCGGGGAACGGCTCCTACTCTGGACCCGCCTCCGGCATCGACGTGACCGGACAGCATATATCCGAGCGGCCCGTCAAACGGTCCGCCGGGGACGAGGTCACCGACGTCGAGACCGAGGACAAGGTCTTGATAGCCCTCACCGACGACCAAGTGCTCGATATCCTCTGCGGCAAACGGCCGAACAAACAGATGCGCGAGGATATTTACGAGCAGATCAAGGGGGGAGGCCAGTGATGGACGCCGAGCGGCGCGTCGAGGAGTGGGCCGAGGGGCGCGGCGTCGACGAACGGGTGGTGGCCAGGGCGTGTCGGCTCGCGTCCGCTTACCCCGGAGGCGGCTCGGCGCACCCCTCCGGCGTGGCCGCGGCGGCGGTGTACGCCGCGTACTGCCGGGCGGCGCCGGACGGCCGCCCGACCCAAAAAGAGCTCGCGGACCAGTTCTCCGTCACGCACGTCACGCTCCGGAAGCGTTTCAGGGAGCTGGTCGCGGACTTCGTCTGATGCCGGCAAGCGCTGCCGGAACCACAAGCAATACACCGGCGGAGGGCGAAGAGCGGGACGCGCGAGGACCACGCGAGGACAACCGCGGTCCGCTAAGCACCCAGGAACACAACGCCAATTGCCCGCGCCGCCGGGCTCTCGACCCGGCGGTAGGACCCAGAGGCCACTACGACCCCCGATTACGCGGGGGCGGAAGCACCGGCCGCGTCAAGCGGCCGCCGGCGATGACGGTGCCCCGGAGCGGGGATCGAGCCGGCGGCCGTGGCCCGCGGGCCCCACGCGCCGCCACGGCGAGCGCCACGGGCCAGCGGGACGCGCGGCCGGCGGACGAGCCCGGCGCGCAGCCCGGACCGAGACCGAACGCGCACGGAGACCGCGCGGGAGGCGCTCGGAGGGCGTCGTATCGGGACCGTCCGTAGAAAGCAGACACAGTAGTGATAGCACAGAGCGACAACCAACCGCGGCGACAGGCCGGTAGTGGAGCCAGCGGGCGGAGTCACACACCGTCCCACCCTCTCCGCTGCCGGCCCGCCAAAGCGGCCCGGCGGCCGAACGACCCGCCGGGCCCGGTATTATGAGCAAGACGAGACCACGGGATTTCGACAGCGAGGGACAGTACGAATCGGCGGGCGTCTCCAGGAACCTGGAGGTCGACCTGTTCGAGGGCGAGGCGCTGGCGCGCCGCATCGACGCCGACCGCGTGCTGGTCGGCGGCGGGCTCCCCGACGAGGCCGTAGAGCTGCGGCCCGGGTTGGCCGCCGGGCGCGCCGACTTCGGACCGGTGGACGCGTGCGTCAAACACGAGCGGGGCAAGACCACGGTGTGGCTGGCGCCATGACCGGCAGAGACCTCCACATGGTGGCGGTGACCGGGCAGAGCGGCGGCGGCTGCGCGGTGCAGCCCACGAGGCGGGTGGACCCCCAGGACGACTCGCACGGCGACGGCGCGGTGCTGGAGGAGAAGCCCCTCGTGGAGGAGGCGTTGCTGCCGTGAGGACCTCCGACCCCGAGGCCGGGGCGCGGCGGCTGTCGAGGATGCCTACCCTGGAGTGCGAGCGCTGCGGCGAGTATTACTGGGACATCGAGGCACACCGTGCCCTGTCGGACATAGACGGCCGCGGAACCACCGGCGGCGTCGAGGACGCGGTCCGGGGCTCGGTGTGTCCGGAGTGCGGCCACCAACAGGACCCGTGACGCGCCGGGTCCGTCTGTCGCCCCATACCCGCGGAGGGGCCATGAAGAGCCGGCTGGGGTCCGGCGAAACAGGTGACAACGCATGAGCGAGGCAAAACAGACCGAGGGCGGAGACGAACAGACAGACGACGACGGCGGGGACGGAGGGGAGCTCACCAAAACCGAGTTCTTCGACCGCATCTCCATGGAGGGCGTGACGCTCGACGGGTCCTTCTACATGCCGGCCGGTATCGGCAAGCAGCGGCGGTTCTTCGAGTACGACCCGGAGCTCGTCAAGGGCTTCGACGCGCTGCGCGAGAACGGCGATGTCGTGGCCCAGCAGGTCGCGGCGCACTCGGAGCTGGAGGAGTCGGACGGCGTCGACCAGGTCACGAAGGCGGACCTCGAACAGCGGGTCTACCCGAAGCTGCGCGACGGGTTCGGCGTGTTCGGGTACGCGGCGGTCGAGTCCGAGGCGGACGAGGACGACGGCCCGTCGGGGTCGTCTGGGTCGGGCGGCTACGAGCCCATCGACGACGACGAGGCGGAGACGCTGGTCCGCGAGAACCACTCCGAACACGGGTTTTTCACCGAGGACGACGGCGAGACCAAGGTTGTCTCGCTGGCGCACCCCGAGGCGCGGCCGGTGGGGTACATCACCGGGAGCCACGTCGGCACGCTGCCGGCGGAGTCGGTCTCGACGGTCGACGACTACCGGAACCTCGTGTACCAGGCGCTGTCGGCGGACGCCGGCGAGAACAAGCACCCGCTGGCGGACCTGGACTCCCCCGACGACGTCCCCATTATGACCGACGACATGATGGAGACGTTCAAGGAATCCGGCGACAAGATCAAGAACGACGAGGAGACCCGCGAGCGGCTGTCGAACCAGGTCGCCGCGCGCTGGGAGGACGGCGAGTACGACCACCTGCGGACGTCGGACCCCGACGGGGACGACGGCGAATGAGCCCCACCGACCTCGTCGACGACAACGAGTGGCCCGAGTACGTGGTGGCGGCCGGCGCGCACCCGGTCGGGGACGGCGCCGTAGCGCTGCACATCAACGGCGACTCGTTCGTTGTGGACGGCGGCGACGTGGAGGCGCTGGCGGAGGGGCTGTTGGAGGCCTCGGACGGCTCCGCCCCCGACCCAGACTCCGGCGTCGAGGTCGACCTGGGGCCGTGACGCCCCGGGCCGGCTCCGCGTCGGGCCAGACTCGCGGAGGCCCCCGACGAGCCGGGTGAGGTCCGGCGAAACGCGGAAGGTGACAGACATGGCACGAGGAGGAACAGAAGACAAGTTCGTCCAGGCCCTCTTGGAAGAGGGGCCGGACGGCTACGTTCTGGTGGAATCGAAAATGGTGCGCGGCAGCACCCACGACAAAGACCGCACCACGTTCACGAAGCTCGTGGACGCGGAGGAGCTGACCGCCGCGGCGGCGGACCTGCGAGAGCTCCAGAAGATCGACATGGCGGACCGGCGGGCCTACGACCCGGAGAACAACCCCAACGAGGCGGGGCATTAATGGCAGAACGCATACTCAAGTTCGGCGGCATCGACCCGCTGTCGCGTTCGGAGTCCCGCAAGGGCGAGGCCGAGCCCGACACTGACCCGCGCGGGCGGCAGGGCACGGAGATAATCGGCGGCATGCACATGATGTCGGCGGTCGAACAGCTCCAGCCGGTCTCGAAGACCCGGATGGCGTACTTTGATCCCGACGCGCCGGATATGTCGTTGGGCGAGCTCGAAGACGCCGTCGCGGAGGGCGGTGTGTCGCTCGAAGAGGTGATGACCAAGACCGACCGCTTCACGCCGCTGGTGAACCCGCGTCGGTCCCGCGAGAAGGACCACGGCGAGCGCGACCCGTCGAGCGAGGGCGACCTCTGGCACGTCCCGACGAGCAACTACCAGGCCAGGACGCCCCGGCAGATGTTCGAGCCGCTGGCGCGCTCCGTCGGCGAAAACGGCTCCGTGGAGGACTCGTCGGTGTACGGGGAGTTCCGCGAGCGCCGCAACGGCGGCGAGGTGCACGGGCACGTCTGGTTCGACGATTTCGACGTAGGCGCCATCGAGGGCGACCCCGTCCGCCTGGGCCTGCGGTTCAGGTGGAACTACTACGGCGACCTGTCGTTCTCGTACCGGCCGTTCGCCCAGCAGACCCGCTGCAAGAACAGCGTCCGGGCCCTCGACGACTGGGAGCCCGTGATGGCGCACAACCGCGACCCGAACCTGCGCGAAAAGTGGGACGAGGCGGTGCGCGCGCTGGGGCTGTACGGGGACGCGCTGTCCCAACAGATCCAGGCGGCCCGGGACGTGCTGTTCGGGTTCGGCGGCGTCGAGCCCGACGCCAGCGACGGGCCGGACGTCATTCCCATGCCGATGACGCTGGAGGCGTTCTACGAGCACTGCGGGTTCCCCGACGCCAGGGTGATGGCCGAGCACGCCAGGGACGAGGCGCGGGCCAGCGGCGACCCGCGCGAGTCGGCCCAGCGGATAAACGCCTGGCACGTCCACGCCGGGGCGACCTACTGGCTGGCGTGGCACTGGAACGGCGCCGAGTCCTCCCGGGCGTTCCGGGAGTACCGGCGCGCGGCCGACGATCTGCTGATGAACCCCAACCAGATGGTCGACCGGGCGCGCGAGAGCTACGAGGAGGAGGTCCGCGGCGAGATAGTCAGCGAGGTGCTGGACGAGGGCCAAGACCTCTCGGACGCGTCGGCCGAGCAGCGCGACGAGATCGAGCTCCGAATGATGGAGCACGAGGGCGTGGCCACCATGGGATCGTCGGCGGAGACGATGGAGACGATGGTCGAGCGCTTCGAGGAAACCGAGCAGCGCCTCGACGCGATAGAGGCGGCGATGGCGGAGGAGGCGTGATGTCCGGGTCGGACGGCCGGCCGCCGGCACCGGGGACGAGGCGCCGGCGCCCGACCCAGGAGCGCACCACCCGCACCGAGACGCTAACCGACTGCCAAAAGCGTTCGCTGCTGTGGGTGTCGAACCTGGGTCGGGCGGTCTCGATCACCGACGTGAGGCGGAAGCCGCCCCGCGGAGTCGACCCCGACGACCCCGACCAGGTGCACGCTTTCGTCGAGCGCATATCGAAGATATGGAAGCGTACTCACTTCTTCCGCCGCGTCGAGAAGGCCGAACACGGGGCGGACGGCGGGGTCACCGTCAACCGGGTCTATTGGTTGACGCCTGCCGGTGAGATGGCGGCGGAGGAGCTGGAGGGGCGGTGACGGTCCGCCCCCCGGCCGTCGGGCCATACGTCAGGCCCCTGACGACCCCGAGAGGGGCGCGGCCCGGGTACGGTCCGGGCGAAACGGCCGAACCGAACCAAAACATGCCAGACAGAGACAACGCCTCGTTCTGCCGACCGAGGCTGTACGACAAGGACGACCCGGAGGCCGACGACGACATCGGCTTCATACTCGGGCTCGTCGACGACGAGATGGATAGGGCGATGGAACAAAACGACAAGGAAACCGTCCAGCACGCCGCCGAGTTACGGCGCCGGTTGGTAATGTATGCCGGCGACGGGTACGAGGACCGCGCCGGCGCGGAGCCGGTCGCGGGTGGCGAGGAGGGGGAGGCGTGAACGGTGGACGGAGCCCCCGACCCCGACAGGGTCGAGGAGGCGCTGGGTGTGTCCGCTGAAGCGGACACCTCCGGTGGCCGGGACAGCATGCACGACTACTCCGACGCGTTCGCCGGCCTCTACGACGAAGCGTTCGACGAGTTGAGGGAGGCCGCCGACCGCCGGGGCGTGTCTGTGTCGGACGCGGAGTCCGCCTACGAGGCGGTGGTCGAGGGGAGGCGGCACCTGACCTCCCACGACGACCTTATGGGGCGGTCGGGGCTCGGCTACCACCGCGCCCGCCAGGCCGCCGCCGTAATATCCGACGCGGGCGACCTCCACGAGGCGTACGACGACGACTGGGACCTGTGGTGGGTGCGGTGCGACGAGCGTATCAGGGAGATGTGCGAGTCGCGGCGTATATCGCTGTACCGCTACTACGAGATGTACGACGACCTGCGGCAGTTCCAGGACAAGGTCATAGGCTGGTACGTCCGGCGCAACAGGCGCCAGCAGCAACCGTTCCAGCTGACCGACCTCAAGGCCGAGTGGGTCGACCGGCTGCAGACGGAGTACTTCCCCGACAAGCCGTTGCACGAACCGGTGGACTCCGAGGGAGACGCCGACGGCCCGACCTTCCGGCACCCCGAGCGCGGGCTCGTCGAGGAGGGCGAGTGGTCCAGGCACATCGCGGCGAGATACGTCCGAACCGCCCAGGACGAGATCATAGAGGCGTACGACCTGTCATACTGAACATGTCACAGCAAATATCCGAGAAAGCGAAGAACGCTGCCGAACAGATTTCGAACAACCACGGCGTCCCGGAGTCGGACGTCGTCGAGGAATACCAAAAGTACCGGGCCGAGGAAGCCGACAAGGGCGTCAGCGACCCCGAGAAGCGCGCGCTCCGCCGGCTCGGCATATCCTACAAGGGCTCCCAGACCCAGGGCGCCAGCCAGCTGATGGGGTACGTGCTCGGCGCGACGGACCCGATCAACACGAGCCGGTCGGACATCCGCAACGCCAAGCAATACATCTCCAACCACGGCCCCGACAAGGCCGTCGAGCGCGGGATGGTCAAACGGGTTCCCAACGGAGTGCCGGACGGCATGGCGTCGGTGACGGTGACCGGCCCGAACGGGGACGAGACCCACTACGCGGTCATCGACACCAACAACAACAGCCCGACGTCCGGCGAGGTGCTGCCCGAGGAGGACTATATCCGGTACGTCTACGGCGCGGCGTGGCGCTCGCCGGAAGACGGGCCGCACCTGTTCTCGGGCGTGCTATCGGCGGACGACCCCGGCGAGGAACCCCCGGCGCCGGAGACCGGGGAGCCGGTCGAGTTCCCGGCCGTCTGGGTCGGAGACTCGAACAACTCGAACACGGTGCGGCTGCGGTTCAGGTCGCCCGACCCGTTCTCGCCGACCGACGCGTTCGGCGGGCCGGACCCCATCGAGACGCTCGAAGACATGTCCGTCGAGCTGGCGGAGGCGGACTCCGACAACTACGGGCGCAACGACGTGGTCGTCACGTACGGGTCGGTCGACTACATGGAGCTGGCCCCCGGCGGCGACCAGAGCCGCCGGCTGTCGCTGATCGACCCGTTTACCTTCGGCGACGACCTCCAGCGGACGGTGTGGGTCCCGGACCACGAGGAGGTTAATTTCGCCGGGGAGTCCGACGTCTACGTCGTCGGGCAAGTCAGTCCCAGCAACAACGAATACCCCGATTCCATCGAGGCGGTCGGCGTGGTCCCGCACCCCGACTACGTCGTGGACCGGTCCGGCATAGAGTCCATGGCGGACGACGGCGGCAACGGCGGCCCCGCGCCCGACCCAGACCCCGAACCGGAGCCGGAGGCCGACCCCGAACCGGAGCCGGAGGCCGAGCCCACTGGCGATACCACGCCGGCTTCGGAGGCCGGCGCTGAGCTCGCTGATCCCGACACCGTCGAGACCGACCACGAGGCCGGCTTCGAAACCGGAGCAACCATAGACAGCTCCGAGCAGGCCGACAAGGCCGAACGGGGGGAGCACCTCCCGCCGGTCGTCAAGGACGCCAACTACCCGGAGCTGCAGACCGTCGCGTCCGGCACCGACGAGGTGCCCGGCAGCGGCATCGGCGAGGACGAGATGCGCGACCAGCTGGTCGACGCGATGGGCCCCGAGGCCCTCGCCGAGAGGCTGGTCGACAACGCCGCCGCGGAGACCGACGGCGGCGAGCCCGCCGGGGAGCCGGACGCCGAGACCGACACCGGGGCCGGCGCCGCCGACGAGGGCGGCTCGGACGAGTGGGAGTGGTAGACCGTGGCGACCAACAAGCTCGAAACGCTGGTGTGCCGCGGGGTTGACGACGGCCACGAGCCCACCACGATGGTGTCGGAGTACGACGGCGACGCGATGCACACCGAGAGCGTCTGCCCCGAGTGCGGCGTGGTGGTGGTCTCCTGATGGCGGGGTTCACCCGCGGGCTCGACGGCTCGATAGGGGACCTGCCCGACAACGTCGTCGAGACGCTCAAGGGGCTCGACGCGCCCATCGGCGGCGAGGACTACGAGTCCCTGCCGTCGTTCGACGACATCCACACCGAGGTGCTCCAGGGCGACGACTACGTCAACCACGAGGGCCTGATCGACATGGCCCACAAGGACGGGCTAGCGCTGACGTTCACCGAGCCGGTCCAGCTGCCATCGGCGGAGGGGATGTCCGGCAAGGGCGGCCAGGCCGAGCCCGTGGTGTTCAGGGCGGTCGTGGCGACCCGCCGGGGGGTCTTTACCGCCTACGGGGACGCCAACCCCAACGACACCATGGTCGACGCGGTCATACGCATGGCCGAGACCAGGGCGGTTTCGAGGGCGCTCCGGACCGCGGTCAACGTGGGGTCCGCGACAGCCCCGGAGATGCCCGGCAGCACCGACGGGGTGCAGGTGGAATGACGGGCGTCTACGAGGGCTTCGACCGCCACACGGTCCTCGAACAGCTCGAATGGGTCCGGGCCGGCGGCGAGACGAACATGATGGACAGGGCCGGCGTCCGCCGGACCGCCGACGCGGCCGGCATGAGGGAGCTGGTGGAGTTCGTCAACGAGAAGTCCGCCGAACACTACATGGAGGCGCTCGAAGACATGGGCGCCCGGAGAGGCGGACCGTGATCGTCGACCAGATGGAGCGCGACGGGCGGTCCGTCATAAAGTACAAACAGTACGGCGAGGGGTCGTTCCACACCGACGACCGGTTCCGGCCGTACTTCTATGTGTCCGCCGAGGAGGGGTACACGCTGCCGGACGGCGTCGACGGGACCGTGCGGAGGTCGGTCGACGAGCGCGCCACCGACGGCACCGAACTGCACAAGGTGGTCCTCGAAACGACCTACGACGCCCGCGAGGCGCGCGACGGGGCCGAGGACCACTACGAGGCAGACATCCCCTTCGAGAGGCGCTACTACATCGACCGCGTCTCGGAGTCCATCGTCGGCGAGGGGGACATACCGAGGCGACACCCCGACGTGCTGCACGTCGACATCGAGGTGTGGGCCGACGGCGGCGGGGTCGACCCGCTGGAGGCGACCGAACCGGTGCTGTCGTTGTCGTGCTACAGCCCGCGCCGGGGGTCCCACACCGACATGCTCCTGAAGCCGGACGGCTGGAGCCCGGCCCAGACGGTCGAGACCGACGGCGACGGCCGCGAGTATGTCGAGCCCGACTGGGACAGCACCGAACCCGGCCGGGTGTACCTGTTTGACAGCGAGGTGTCGCTTTTGGCGTCGTTCTGCTCTTTGGTGAAGAACACCCGCACGGAGGTGCTAACCGGGTGGAATTTCGGCGGCTTCGACGCGCCGTACCTCATCAAGCGGCTCGAACGCGTGGAGGGTATATCCCCCGCCGCGCTGTCGCCGCTGGGGGAGTCGTACGTCTCGTCGTGGACCACCGACTCCGGCAACGAACGCATCAACACCAACATCAAAGGCGTCGACATATTCGACATGATGGACGCCTACAGGCACCTGAAGCGGCGCGACAAGCCGCCCAACTGGCGACTCGAAACCGTCGCCGAGTACGAGGGCACCGACGTCGGCAAGATGGAATTCGACACCGCCCGGGTCGGCCCGGTGTGGGAGTCGGACCCGATGTCGGTGATGGAGTACAACCGCCGCGACGCAGTGCTGACACACCACATCGACGAGTCGATGTCCGCAACGGACCTGTTCATGGAGATGCACAGGGCGTTCGCGATACCGCTGGAGGACACCCTAAACAACTCGGTGCTGGTCGAGATGTTCGTTATGAGTCGGTCACCCGACTGGGGCAAGACCGACCGCGTGCTCGACAGCAAAAGGACCGACACCAACGACTTCGAAGGCGGCAACACCAAGCAGCCCAACGAGGGCCTCTACGAGTGGGTTTTCTCGGCGGACGTCACCAGCGAGTACCCCAATTGGGTGCGCGCGGCGAACCTCTCGCCCGAGACGGTGGTGCTGGAGGGCGACGAGGCGTGGGGCCGCGACGACCTGATAGATACCCCCCACGACGGCATCAAGTTTTTGCCGCACGACGAGCGGCTGGGCATACTGCCGATGGCGGTCGACGAAATGTTCCGGATGAAGGTCGAGAAGACCGAAAAGCGGGACGCCCACGAGTACGGCACCGACGCCTACGAGCAGGCCGACATGGAGAGGGACGCGACGAAGTGGTTCCTCAACTCGATACAGGGCGTGACCGGCATGGAGACCCACCGCCTCTCGAAGAACGAGGTTTCCGCCGCCATCACCTCCTTCGGCCGCGAGACCGTCGAAAAGATGGTCGACATCGGGGAGGACGCGGGCTACGAGTTCGTGTACGGTGACACCGATAGCGCTTTCTTCCACGACCCGACCGGCGGGTCCGCGCACGACCTCGAATCGTCCGTGGGGGCCGTCGAGGCGCTCGCGGCGGAGACCAACGAGGCACTGCCGGAGTGGGCGCGCGAGGAGTACAACATCCGCGACAGCCGCGTCGAGAACCTGGAGGTCGAGCCCGAGAAGGTCGCCAAGCGGGCGTTCTTCCCGAACAAGAAGAAGCGATACACCCTGTGGCTGGCGTGGAACGACGGCCAGGAGGTCGACAAGATCGACCATACCGGATGGGCAATAGTCCGCTCGGACACCTCGTCCGTCGAGGAGAGGGTCCAGCGCAAGACCCTCGAAGCGCTGATGCACCGCAAGGGCGAGGGGTACGTGACGGAGCGCATCGGCGAGGAGATGCGCGACGTGGTGGAGGGCGAGTACGACCCCATGGACATGGCCCGGCCGCAGGGCTCCTCGAAGTCGTTCGACCGCTACGGCGACAACGGGGGCACGCTGGACTTCCAGAACGTCCCGTACTTCGTGGCGGCGATGCTGTCCAGCAACGAGCTCTTGGGCACCGACTACAAGGGCGGCGACAAGACGTGGATGCTGCCGGTCCGCGAGACCGAGACAGTGGAGCTCGGCGGCACGACGAACGGGGTCAACTACCTGGCGATAGACGGAGACACGGAGCTGCCGGCGTGGGTCGAGATCGACTACGCGAAAGTTCTCGACAACATCACCGGCAAGGTCGACCGCGTCTACGACTCGCTCGGGTGGGACAAGTCGGCGCTGGCGGGCCACCGCGCCGACGCCCTCGAAGCCGCCAGGATCGAGCGCGTCCAGGAGGACAACACCACGCTGGGGGCGTTCACGTCGTGACGGTGAAACCCGACGGCTGCTGCGCGGCGGGCTGCGGCCGCCCGACCCAAAGCCACAACATCGCGGTCGACGTGAGCGAGCACGACGCCGCGGGGTTGCCGGCCCTGGCCGGCGTGGTGTGCCACCGCTGCTGGACCGAACGCATAGGGTCTCTGGTCGAGAGCGAACCCGGCGCCGCGGAGATGCTGGAGGCGCTCGACACCGACGAGATGGTAGCGGTCCCGATGGACGTCAAGGAGATGTTCGGCCCGTGAGACGCCTGGTCGAACAGCTGTTCGGGCGGGAGCCCCGCGAGTTCGCCTCCCCCCAGAGGGTCGCGGTCGACACCACCGGCGAGCTGTTGGCGCACATCGACCAGCACAACGGCCTGGCGGACTGCTACGTATCGGCGTACGCGTTCGCCTCGGAGGACCGTTCGTACGGCGACGTGGTGATCAACAAGGCCATATTCGACTTCGACGGCGAGTGGGGGGCGCTGGTCGACACCCACGAGTGGCTCCGCGAGCGCGGCGCCGCTCATCTGGTGGTGTTCTCCGGGTCGGCCCGGTCGGGGCACATCTACGTACTCACCGAGCCGACCACCCACCAGCAGTCGCTGGAATACTTCCAGCGCGACGTCGTGGTCGACGGCGCCGGCCTGCGGAGGTGCCGCGAGTGCGGCAACCCCGTCGACCGCGTCGACGCCTCGGCGGTGAAGGCGTGGGAGTGCCGGGCGTGCGGCCACCGCGCCGGCGACGGCGGGACGCGGCTCGTCGTCGACGACAACCTAATAGGCGACCCGGCGACGATGATACGCGTGCCGAACACCTGGCACCCAGGGGCCGAGCGGTTCTGCGTCCCGCTGCGTCCGGAGGAGGTCGTCCGCGACGCCGCGGAGGTGCACGCGCTGGCCGACTCCCAGAGGGACCTGGCGCTCGCCGACGCGGTCTCCGGCGGGTCGCCGGTCGAGATCACCCAGGCCGAGGACCGCGCCGAAGAGCTATACCGTTCGTACGACGACCAGCGGGGTATGGCCGGCGTCGGGTCGGACGCCACCGCCGCGGGGTCGTTCGAGGCGGAGGTCGAGCCCGCCGCCGTCCTCGAAGACCTCTCGTGCGAGTGCTTGCTGTCGATGCTCACCGACCCAGACGGCCGCCCCGCCGAGCCGCGTATGGGGCACCGGAACCGCCGCGTGTTGGTGTCGTACCTCGTCGAGCGCGGCTACAACCCCGCCGAGATACGCGGGTTTTTGCGGTTCGCGCTGGACGACGAAAAGGCCGAACACGCCATCCACGAGGAGCAGCAGCCCACGAGGATATGGCGCGACGGCGTCAAGGCCCCCAACGCCGTGACGCTCAAGCGATACGGGCTCTTCGAGCCGTCCTGCCCCGAGCACGCCAAGGCGGCCGGTACGGGGGAGGCGCGCTCCGGAGGAGATGACTGAACTGCCGTCGCTGGGTGACCGCGGCGCCGGCGTCCCGCTGACGGAGCACGAACGGCGCCGCATCGACTTCACCAGAACGTCGGTGGTCCACGCCCGCTGGTGCAAAGCGGCGGCGTGGGCGTTCGACGTCGGCGACTGGGCCGCATACTACGACCACTCGCTGTCGGTCGGCGAGCACGTACGCGTGTACCAGCGGGCGTCGGCGGACCCGGGCGGCCGCACCATACGGGAGACGCCGCGGAGCGTCCTGGGCGCGCCGCCGGCGCGGCGCCGGGACGGCGGCGACGAGCGATAGCCGGCCGGCGTCTGGGTCGGGCGTCCCGGAGGCGGCGGCGCGCGGCCGGCGGGCGGACGCGAGAGAGCGTTTTCGAGGGCACGACATGACTGGCATCCGGGCCGAGGCGGGGGTACCCACCACGGCGAAAGCCGCGAGGTTTCCTCGGTCGGGCGGTTCGACTCCGCCCGTGCCCACTAGGCGCCGACCGGGGCGCCGCGGACAAGTACCGGACACGACCATGGAAGGACAACCAACAGCCGGAGACGAGTCGCAGAGCGGCAACAAGAACAAGCAAATGTCGAGGTCGTTCGCCGACGTGGTGGTCGGCGGGCAGGCCGGCAGCGAGGGCAAGGGCGCCGTCGTGGCCCACCTGATGCGCACCGACGACTACGCGGCGGCGGTGAGGCCCGGCTCAAGCAACGCCGGACACACCGTCTACGCCGACGCGCTGGACACGCGCAACCGGCTGAACCCCGACAACGGGCGCTGGAGGGAGGTCGTCCACCAGGTGATCCCGTCCGCGGCGACAGTCGAGCCGGACACGGCCTGCTACATGGCGCCGGAGTCCTCGTTCGGCCTGCACGAGCTCTTCGAGGAACACCAGGACGCCGCGGACCTGTGGGGCGACGACCCCTCGCTGGCGGTCGACCCCAAGGCGGCGGTGATCACCGACGAGCACCGCCACACCGAGGCCGACCGCAAGCTCGGAGAGGACATCGGATCGACGGTCCACGGGTGCGGGGCGGTCCGCGTCGAGAAGATATGGCGGTCCGCCGGGGACGTGCGGCTGGCGGCCGACTACAACTGCATGGACAGGTACCTGTCGGCGGCCAACACCGGTTCGCGGCGGGTGCACGAAGCGCTCGCCGAGCACGGCGCCGACGGCGAGCAGGTCATCGTCGAGGGCACCCAGGGGACGCTGCTGTCGATGAACCAGTCGCCCCACTGGCCCTTCTCGACGAGCCGGGACTGCACGGCGTCGGCGTTCTTGTCGTCGTGCGGGCTCCCGCCGACGGCGGCGCGGCGGGTGTGGGCGGTGTTCCGCACCTACCCGATCCGCGTCGGCGGCCACAGCGGCCCCATGGACGGCGACGAGATCGATTTCGAGACCGTCGCGGAGCGGGCCGGCCACGACGAGGCACCCGTCGAATTCACGTCGGTCACGAAAAAGAAGCGGCGCATTTTCGAGTGGTCCTGGGAGCAGTTCGAGTTCGCGCTGCGGGCCAACGACCCGGACCTGTTGGCGCTGACGTTCCTGGACTACCTGGACGCCGACAACTACGGCGCCAACAGCTGGTGGGACCTGACCGAGGAGACCCGCGAGTGGGTCCTCGGCGTCGACCGCCGTGCGCGCCGCTACAACGGCTCGACGGTCGCGTTGCTGAAGACCGGCCCGCTCCCGACCCACACGGTCGACCTCCGCACGGCGGCCAACACCACGCGCCCGTTTGGCTCGCCGCCGTGGCTCGCGCACGACCTCGAATCGGTCGACGAGTGGGGCAGAGGGGGTTCGTTCTTCGAGGACCGGCCGGTTCCCGGCGTCAACTACGCGCGCGACGGCGACGACATGGTGCCGAAGTACGTCCCGGAGGACGGGTTGTAGGGTGACCTACGAGTACAGCGCCCCCGAACGGCTCGAAGACGACTGGCGTTCGGGCGAGAAGACGCCGCCCGGCGTCATGCTGTCGGAGCTGTCCGACGACGTCGAGCGCGTTATCGAGAGGATGGACGGCGACAGGCTGATACCGGTCGAGGGCCGCGTCTCGGACTACAAGTCCTGGCTGGCCGCGGCCGTCGCCATGCGGCTCTCCTCGGCGGGCGTGGAGACCACCGTGTTCGTCCCGCAGCGGGCAAACCGCGAGTCCGCCGTCGACAAGCTGGGGTTGTTCGGGGCGGACACGCTCGAACACCCCGGCAGGATCGACCTGTGCGTGTGGGAACCGTGGCGCGAGGAGGTGGGGCGGGTCGACCGCGCCACCTGCGAGTCGAACGGCTGCCCTTATTTCCTCGGGTCCGGCGACGAAGTGGAGGCCCGCACCGAGGACGCGCTGTCGGTGCACGCCGCGGCGGGGGGAGGCAGCCTCGACGCGGACGGCATGAAGCGGTTGGGGGAGTCCCACGACTTTTGCCCGGCCCAACTGTACCTCCAAGCGCGGTCTTCGGATTATTTGAGCGGCTACGTTAACACGGCGACCTACGCCAAGGCGTTCGCCGACGCCGCGGTGTCGGACGACGACCCGCTTGGGTCCGATGTCCTCCTGATGGATGAGGCCCACACCGTCGCCGCGGAGCCGGCGGTCGTGACCGACGACGTCGAGCCCGCGGCTCTGGTGGACGCTTGCGACCGCCTCACCTCCCGGCTCGACGGCGCCGCCGAGAGGTGGGCGCAGAGGACCCGCGACGAGGTCGAGCAGCTCCAGTCGTCCATAAGGCAGTGGGCCGACGAGGCCGCCGGTCGGCACGTCAACCCGGACGGGGTCTTCGAGGGCGATGCCGCGTCGCTGTCGGACGCATTCGAGGCGCTCGACCGCGCGGATTCGCGGCTGATGCAGTCGGTGAGGCGCGCCGTCCAGCGTTCAGACTGGGACGAGGCGTCCTCTGAGTCGGACGTAAGGGGCGCCGTCGGCGCCCTACGGGGGTTCCTCTCGGATGTGTCGGCGTGGCGTTCGGGCGACGCCGACTTCGTGCACAACCTCTACGAGGAGCGCGGCGAGACCGTCAGCGAGATGTCGTTTCGCGCCGTCGAGGAGCCCGCCGACGGCTCCGGCGTGGCGCCCTCGGAGGTGTGGGACGAGTGGCGCGAGCGGGGCACCCACCCCGCCATCGAGGCCAGGTGGGGACCGCTCCTGGACCGGCACATAGAGGCGCTGTGGGAGGGCCACGCCGTCGTCCCGGGCGGCGACTCCGCCGTTCCGGGCGCGCCGGTCGAGCCCGTCGAGCGACTCCGCCAAATATCCGGCGCCGACACAGCAGTTACGCTGTCGGCCACCCACAACGAGGCGTCGGACCCGACCCGCGACCCGGGGCGTTTGAGGCCCACCCGACACAGGCTGCTGGCCGCGCCCGTGGTGTTGCGCGCCGACGGGTCCGCCCGGCGCGACTACGACGGCCGCGACTCCGTCTCGCCCACGACGCCGTGGTTCCGGGACATGGTCGAGGCCGCCGCGGAGGCGTCCGGCGACTCGCTGGCTGCGGTGCCCATCAACTACGCCAACGCCTCCTCGTGGGAGTCGATGCCCGTGGAGTCGCTGGAGACCGCGGACGGCACCGTCCACGGCGTCGTGCCCAACAGCCGCGGCAGCATCGGCGAAAAGGGGCTCGAATCGATGGAGATCGACACCGTGGTGTGCGGCGTCCAGGTACAGAGCCCGGCGCCCACCGCCAGGCGCGTGATACGCTGGTGGGAGATGCTGGCGCCGAGGCGGGACAGCGCCGAGAGGGTGCTGGATGAGACGTGGCGCCTGCTGGCCCAGCACGCGGTGTCGGGCACGATACAGGCCGGCGGCCGTTTCGACTGGAACGCCGACAACCTCGTGTTCGAGCGTCCGGAGCTGATAGAACTGGCCGGGTTCGAGGTCGAGCGCGCGGGGCCTGGGTCGGGCGGGTTCGCCGGCGAGTTCTGCGGGCTGTACCGGTGGGCCGAGGGCGAGTGGGCCGACAAGCGCGCGGCGAACCGCGCCAAGAAGGTGGTGCGGTACCTCTCGGAGACCGACGGGCGCGCCCCGACGCCGAACCAGACCACGTCCGAGTACGCCAGGATATACGGAACCGACGAGCCGTCCGCCGCGTCCGCGGTGCGGACCGCGGCCGAGCGCGGGCTGCTGGAGAAAGACGGCGACTACTTAACCGAAACATGACAGACGACTACCAACGACCGACGGACAGTATGGGCGACGAGCACGAGAGGATGACTGACGGGCGGCACGCCGAACTTACGGAGGACTCGCGGCGGTCGGTGCTCGAAGAGGCCGAGGCGGTGGGCTCCGAGCGGGGCGACGAGTACGGCGACCCGACGACGAACATGGGCGCGATAGCGCGGCTGTGGAGCGCCTATCTCCGGAACACGGCGGGGTGGGACCTGTCGGCCGACCCGCTGGGTCCGGGCGACGTGGCCCAGATGATGGTGCTGTTGAAGGTGGCGAGGTACCAGACTGGCGACCCCGGGAACCGCGACCTGTTCGTCGACGAGGCGGGGTACGCGCGCGTCGCCGCCGACGTCGAGGGCGTCAACTATGAGTGACCGCGGCGGCCGGCGGTTCGGGCGGAGGGCCGCGGCGGTCGAGGCGTGGCGCCTGGCGGTGTCGTCCCTGGACGACGACCACCCGGAGAAAGACTGGCTCGACACGGCCGACATACACGACTACGAGCACCGGCGCGAGATCGAACAGACAATCGACCAACACGGACCGCCGGCGTTGGAGGACGCCTTCGACGACCTGCGGGAAGCGTTCGAGGACGACTGGTAACCATGCACGAAAACACCGCGGTGAGCCTGGCGGAATCGATAGTGAACAACAGCGACGACCCGGAGGTCTCCGCGATAGCGTCGAGCCTCGCGTCGGCCCTCCGAAAGCACGAGTGGTACGAGGACCGCGTCCGGGAGTTCCACGACGCGGTGCGGGAGCACGGCGACGCCGACTACCTGACGACCATGGCGGACCGCTTCGAGCACGGCGACCTGCCGCTGCCGGAGGACTCCAGGATCGAGTGCGACGAGGCGATGAAGGAGGTCATGGCCGAGCGCAACCGGCTGTTCTGGGCCGCGTTCCTGGCGGAGGAGACCGGCGAGGTCGCTTCCTGCCTGACCAGCGGCGAGCCGCCGGAGAACTTCGAGGACGAGGTGGCGGACGTGGTCGTCCTGTGTTTCGCCATCGCCGACGTGTTCGAATTCCCGATGGGGGAGGCGTTCGGGCGGGTGATGGACGACAACGAGGACAAGCCCAAGCGCCAGGAGGGGACCGGCAAGCTCCCGAGCGGCGCCCGCGACGGCTGGCGGGGGAGGGGCGGAGAATGAGCGCGCCGGTGCCGGGCTCGTGGGACCCCGACGAGTGGGTCGAGGTCCCGTTCCGCGAGGACACCGTGCGGCTGAGGGGCGTTTCCTTCAAACAGTACCAGGCCGGCCTCAACCACGCCGTCCGCGGCGGCGTCACGGACGCGTCGGGGTTCGCCGGGCTGATGGAGGACGACTACGGCGCCGACGCGGAGGTGGTGCGCGGTGGGCGGTGACCGCCACCCCGCCGAGGAGGCGGCCGACGAGACCCTCGACGGGTTCGCCAGGCGCCTGTCCGGGCACAAGATGTCGGTCGTGAGGCGCGCGGTCCGGCTGATGGAGAGCCGATGGAAGAACCACGCCGGCGGACCAAACGAGGCATCGTCCATCCCGGCACGCCGGGAGGACGCGGAGATGTTGCCTATGCACGAGGAGGCGGCGTCCGGGGAGATCTCGGGACACGAATACCGCGTTATCATCCCAGTCTGCGGGCCGTCTGTGATGGTTACTTTCTGTGGAGACAACGACAACGACCAGGAGATGTTCTCGTTCCGGTACGAGGACATGGTGTCCGCGGCGCTCGCCGAATCCGACCGCGCGGGGGGCTCCGGCGGTGAGTGAGTGCCATCTGCGCGGCGAGTCGCCGCGCATCGACGCGTACCGAGACGGGAACGGAGAGGTCTACTGCCGCGCCGACGGCTGTCGGCACTCGACAACGTTCGGGGACGACGATGGCTAAATGCCCCAGGTGCGGGTCGGAAGGGTTCGTCAACGAGAGGACCAAAGACATAGAGGAGGCCGCCTGCCTCACGGAGCGGTGCCGGGTGGTCGTCTTCGAGGTCTCCGAGAGGGCGTTCGATGGCTGAGTGCCACCTCTGCGGCGAGGACAAGCCCACCGAGACGCTGGCGTTCGACGGCCACCTGCACTTCCGGGCGGACCTGTGGAACGTCGCGAGGGTGTGCGCCGACTGCCGCGAGGACCGGCTCATGCCGGTGCTGCGGCGGCTGTTCGGCGGCGAGGGCATCAACGTTTCGGCACCCGACCCAGACGCCGCGGAGCCGGTCGGGACGCCCGCCGGGCACGCGTTCTCCGTGTTCGAGACGGAGCGCGGGACCGTCCATGTCGTCCGAGAGACCGAGCGCGCCCCCTCGCTATTGTGGCGCGCCCGGTGCGTCGGTCTCTGCGGCGTGGAGGCCGTCGCGGAGCCCGAGCCGCGTTCGCGGCCGTTCTCGCGCCAGGAAGAAGGCGTCGTGTGCGGCAGGTGCGCCCGGTCGCGGCCCGGCCTGGTGGGGTGGGAGCCGTGAGCGGCGGACCCGGCCCCTTCGAGCCGCGCCACGACTGGCTCCTGCCGGGAGACCAAAGCGACAGCGACCCCGCCGACGTGGTCGAGGACCTCCGCGCCGGCATCGAGTCGCTGCCGGAGACCAGGGCGGTCTTCTCCGTCAACGACGCCCTCGACAACCACTACCACACCACCGTCGACGACAGGATGGTGCTTCTGTGCGGCGCGTGGCCCAAGCCGGAGCGGTTCGGCCCGCCCGGCGACAACGACTGGGTCAACCCGGACTACGTCCACCTGCGCCGGGCGACCGACTGCTACGGCGAGTGCGGGTGCGGCGCGGGCGTGGCCCGCCGGTTCGGCGGCTCCGACGGCGGCCACGCCGACCACTGCAAGCTGTCGGACCGGTTCGAGGCCTCCGCGGAGATGATCCGCAAGCGCGCCGAGGCGCTCAAGACCGCCGCGGAGCTGGGGCTGCCCGGCACAGCCGCCGCGAGGCGGTGGGGGATGCTGTCGGCCAACAGCTCCGGAGCCCAGTCGAGCATCAGCCACCTCGTCGAAGAGGAACGCATAGACTACCAGTCGTGGCGCGAGCGCGGCAAGGAGATGCGGCTCAACACAGAGTTGGCGTCCGTCGCCGCGCACGGCCACACCTCGAAAGCGGCCAAGCTGTGGGGTGTTTCGGAATCGACCATCAGGTACCGGGTCTCGCAACACACCGAGTGGGGGCTCGGGGACGTCTACGGAGCTGATCCACAACTATGACAACCAACGACCAGGACGGAGCGGAGGGAGAAGTGTACGGAACCAGGGGCGACGGGCGGGCGGTGTCGGTGTCCGTCGGGACGGCCGGCGGCGGCCCCCAGGGGAAAGAGTTCGAGAACTACCGTGCGGCCGTCGTCATCGACGACCCCGGCGTGCAGCACGTCTTTAAGCTGTCGCCGGGGGCGGCGAGGCGGCGCGCCGAACGGGTGCGGAACCACAGCCGCGACCAGGAGACCGCCGACGCCCTGGCCGACAGGATAGAGGCGGCCGCCGACGAGGCCGAGGCGGCCGACCCGGAGGACGCCGATGCGTGACGGGCGGGAGTTTTACTGCTCGCTGATACCGTCGAACGCGTCGGGGCTCGAAGGCGTCAGGAACGCCGTCTACGAGGCGGCCGGAGCCCCCGAGGGGTACTCGATGGTCGACCCGCACGTCACGTTGCACCCCGGGCTCGTGTGCGGCGAGTCAGGCGCCGCCGCGGCTGCGTCGGTGGCCTGCCACGCCATCGGGGACGAGCTCCGGTTCGGCCCGCTGGAGGTGTTCCCCGGCCCCGAGGACCCGGCGGTGGTGATGTTGTCCGTCGAGGACCGGCTGTCGGTGTACCGCCGCGCCGCCGAGGCCGCCGTCCGCGACCGGGGCGGCTCCGTCTCGAAGGAGCCCGTACCGGCGCACCTGACGCTGTTCAAGCGCGACGCCGGTTCCGGGGGCGTCGACGAGGGCAGGGCGCGCGCCCTCGACGGCGACGCCTGGAACGTCCGCGACCGGACCGTCGCCGGCGTGTCCGTCAAAACGAGGCGGTGACCGCCGACAACGACGGCTGGTTCGGCCGGGCCCGCGGCGCCGGCGCCGTCGCGTGGCAATCCCACCGCCGCGAGGCGCTGTCGCAACACGGCCTCTGGGAGGCCTACAAGGACGTGCCGCCGCCGCGCCTGCGGGACCGGCCCGTTTCGGAATACGTCTCGGGGGAGGGCGGAGAAGGGTAACCGTCGGAACACGGCCCACGAGTGACGGACGGCGGCGGGGCGGCCCGGAAGGAGGCGCCCCCCGCCCGCGTCTGTCACCGGCTGTCACGTGTGTTCTCAGCGTACCCGCGGCGTGCGGGGGTGGTGGTGCACCCCCCGCCGCGCCGCGCGCCGGCCGCCAAACCACCGGCCGGGGCGCCGCGCGGCTACAGCACGACCGTCTTGTCGTCTCCGTCCGCGGCGCCCTCCATGACCGCCACCTCCGTGACCGCCTCCGGCGGCTCCAGCGGGACGCCCGGGAACGCTTCGAGGTACTCGTCGGTGTCGGCGTCGTGGGCCGCGCCGAGGTGCATCGGCATCGAACCGCCGCCCACGGGCTCGCCGCACGCCCGGCAGACCACCTCCGACCCGGGGTCGTCGAGGCGCTCGGCGGGCGCCTCGCCGTACTCGGAGTGGAAATCGAACGCCTCGAAGAACAGCGCGTGGTCCGCCTCGCCCGCCTCCGCCATGCGGCGCGCCTGGTCCGTGGTCCCGCCGCGGTCGGTGTTGTCCATGCGTCGAATGGTTGGGCGCGGGCCGGACCGTGTGGCGCCGCCGGCGGAGGGCCGCCCGACCCAGGCGGGCGCCGGCCCGGCGTGTAAGCGGGCCGACAGGCGGCCCCCGCGGGCCTCGTGAGGGACTCGTTGGTGTATTGTTTGGGCGCCCGTCGTGTGTATATCTCGCGCGGCGACCGCCGCTCCCTACAGCGGGACTCGCGAGGACCTCTACAGCGCCCTTTTTTAAAAAACAAGAGAGCTACTGTTGAACCGAGAGCGCGACCGCCGCGCCTTATTGCGGTCTCGCGGTTCCAGATATTGGGGTACACCCGCGCCTTCCTGCGGTCCGTGTAAGCGGGCCGACAGGCGGCCCCCGCGGGCACCGGGCGCGTTGGCGGGGGGTCGCGCCGCGCGCCTTCTAAGCGCGGCCGCGGACCACACGCCGATAGAGTGGTCTCCTCGTTGGGGCGCGCAACAGCGCCGGTGTGAGCGACGAAGACACGGCCCCCGACGACCCGCGCCTGTCTGGGTCGGGCTCCGGCAGCGGAGACGGGGACGCCGCGGGCGCGGACGCCGGCGGCGGGGGCTCCGAGGACGGCAGCACCGACGACCCCAGCAAGCGCTACTGGCTGACCAACGACGCCCTCGCGGTGTTCGCCCTCGTGGCGTACTTCGGGACCGTGTGGGCCGCCGGCTCGGGTGTGCTGGACGCCTCCGTGCTGTCGGGGGCGGCCCACGCCGCCATGGTGACTTTCGCCGGGGCCGCCGTTGGGTGGGCGTTCGGCACCGACATCGCCGAGAGGTGGGGCGAATGATCGCCGCCGCCGCCGGTTCTTTGCCGGTCGACCCCGTCCGCGTGGCCGCGCCGCTGGCGGCGCTGGCCGCCTCGTACCTGCTGTTCTACGAGGGGCTAGCTTACAACGTCGGCCGGGACGGCGCCTTCTGGCGCGCGGTCCGCTCGGTTCTGCCGCGGCTCGACCCCGCGGCCCGCGAGCGGGGCTTCTACACCGACTACACCGTCGGCCGCGACGAGATGGCGGGCGTCCTGCGGGAGGACCCATCCGGCGCGGTGGGGGCGCTGAAGGACCGCGGCGGGATCGACTCGCCGCTGGCGGCCCACAAGACCATGTGGGACGGCGAGACCCACGAGTGCGGCTCGGTCGGCTTTTTCGGCGTGCACGGCGACGAGCTCCGGGCGATGTCGAAGCCGCGGCGGTTCCTGACCATGCTTTTGGAGCGCGAGCAGGACCCCCACATCACGCTGTTTCCCGCGGAGGGCGGCGACGCCGTCGTGGTGACGGCCCACACCGAGTACTCGCCCTACAGCCCGCTTACCGCTTTCAAACACCTCAACGCGGAGTACTACGACACCGAGGAGGGCGTCCGGCGGGCCCGCGAGATACTGTCGGACCACGACGGCTTCGAAGAGCTGGACGCCCGCGGCGGCTGAAACCGGGGGCGCTCGCCTCGGCGTTCAAAGGCGCTGAACGCGAATGACAGACGACAACGGCGGCGGGCGCGAGCCCGCCGACAAGAGGATACCGGTAACCGAGGAAACGCGGGAGCGCGTCCGCCTGCTGAAGCGCGGTGGGGAGCGCTACGACGAGACCATCAACCGCATGGTGGACGTCTACGAGGCGGCCGCCCGCGGGGAGCCCGTCCGCGCCGAGGAGGCGGCCCGGCCGTGACCCCCGGCCGCTCGCGGGTGGAGGTGGAGTTCCGGGTGCCGGAGACCCGCCCGGTCGAGTTTTCCGTGGAAGACGGGTGTTGGCCCGGCGGGCCCGCCGAATGGGAGACCCACACGGTCCGGACCACCGCCGCGCGCGCCGAGTCCGTCCGCGAGGAGCTGTTCGAGGAGGCGGCCCGCGCCAGGGAGCGCGGCCTGGACCCGGACGTCGTCGTCCTGGACTCCGGGAGGTACGCGGAGCTGGCCGCCTACCTGTGCGAGGCCGGCGGGCTCCGGGACGGCGGGCGCGTTCCGGACGTCGGCGGGGCGTTCCCGTTCGGCGTCCGGGCGGTAGAGTCCTGCGGCGAGGTGTGCGAGGCGCTGGCCGGCGACGCGTTCAAGGCCGTGGGGGAGTGGCCGTGACCGCCGTTCCGGCCCCGGCGCTGGTTCTGGTGGGGTTCTACGCCGGCGTCGGCGCGATGCTGGGGGCGGCCTACTACGCCGGCGGCCCCGGCCCGTCCGGCCCGCGGCGCGCGGCGGCCGCGGCGCTGGTGGTCCTGCTGTGGCCGGCCGCCGTGGCGCTGTCGGCGGCCGCCGGGGGGACCAGATGACCGCCGGCCCCGGCTCCGGAGCGGGCACCCGACCCAAACGGCCGCGCGGCGCCCACAACGACCCCGTCTGCGGCGGCTCGTTCCGGCCGGTGCACAACTCCGGCGACTCCGCCGGCCCCGACGCCGTCGTGTGCCCGCTGTGCGGCGCCTGGCGGTTTTTCGAGCTGTTCTCGGGCGAGCGCGACGCCGACCCCGAGGGAGGAGACAACTAATGAGCAACGAGACAGACACGAAGCTGCGCGAGGTGGAACAGTTCATCGAGGAGAACGGCCCGGCGACGTCCGAGGAGGCCGCGGACGCGATGGGCCGCGAGACCGTCATGGTGTCGTCGCTGATGTCGAAGCTGCACTCCCGCGGGCGGGTGGCGCGCCGCGTCGTCGTGACGCCCGACGCCCACCACGCCTGGGCCTACGAGTACCGGGCGCCCGGCGAGGGGGGTGACGGCCGGTGATCCTGCCGCCCCCGGGCTCGGACGCCTTCTCGGCGCTGGCCGGCGCTTCGGCCCTGCTGGTGGTCGGCGTGTACCTGGCCGCGGGCCCCGGCGCGGCGCTGTGGGCGGGGACAGTCATCGCTGTGGTGGTGTTCCTGATCGCCGCCGACGAGTGGCCCCGGCGCGCCGAGGAGGGCGACGCGCGGTGACGGGCTCGGACCACATCCTGTCGGTCGACGCCTCCGAGAAGGCCGCGGCGGCCCACGCGGCGGCCGTCGAGCGGGCCGTCGGCGAGGCCATGGCCCGCGGCGCCGGGTTCGTGGAGGTCATCGACAAGGTCCCGCGGTCCGGTCCGCTGGCGAGGCAGCTGGAGCCGGCGCCGCTGCCGGAGGTGAACGTCTGCGAGACCTACGCCGACCGGACGCCGCCGTCGGCGTTTGTGCCCGGCGACACGGTGCGGATGATCGACCTGCGGCCGGTCTCGTACGCGGACCTCCGGGAGCTGCACCGGGCGCTGCGGCGCGGCGACACCGACAGGGCCTCCGAGCTGGCCGGCCGCTTCGAGGACGCGGCGCGCTCCATGGCGGGTGGTCCGTGGTGAGCGACGCGCCGGACGTCCCGATAGCGCCCGACGCCGACCCCGAGCTGTTCCGGGGGCGCGAGCGGCTGATGGTCGACTTCGACGGGACGATCACGCGGGGCGACGCGGAATACTGGGCCGGCGAGCGGCCGGAGCCGGACCCCGACACCATCGAGCTGGTGAACGCCCACTACAACGCCGGCGGCGTCGTGGTCGTGTGGACCGCGAGGCAGTGGTCCGAGGCGGGCCGAGTCGCGGGGCACCTCACCGAGTGGGGCGTGAAGTTCCACGGCATCAGGTGCGGCAAGGGCAGCGCCGACGCGTACCTCGACGACAGAGCGGTCCGCCACGGGGGCGGCGAGTGAGCCCCACCCGCGGGTGCCCCGAGTGCGGCTCGGGCACGAACCTGTGGCTGGAGCTGCCCGGCGGCCGGGAGGTGCTCGCGTCGAACGTGCCGTTCTCGGCCGGCGTGCGGGGCGTCGACGAGCACGAACTGCGCTGCCCGTCGTGCGGGTGGAGCGAACCGGTGGGCCCCGGCGGCGAGCCCGCCGGCGCGGACGCGGAACGAGGAAACCAAACATGACAGACACGACAGTATTCGTGGTGTGCCGGTCGTGCGGCTCCACCACGGCCACGAGCAGGGAGGACAGGAATTGCGACCACTGCGGAGAGCGCGTGCCCGACCGGGCGTACGGCGCCGACGAGCCGCCGGTGGGGAGGGAACGATGACCGGCGGGGACGGGCCGGAGCCGGAGCCGGAGCCCCCGGCGTGGGTCGGCAGCGACGAGTGGGTTACCACGAGGGTGTCGAACGGGTCGGTCGAACTGGCGGCCCCCGGCGGGCGCGGGCGGGTCCGGGTCGACTCGGACCCCGACGGCGTCTGGGTCGGGTGGCCCTCCGCCGGCGACGGGCCAGAGCGCCCGTCGAGCGTCGAGGAGGCCTACCGGGTCGTCGCGGCGGAGCTGGGGGTCGATCCCGGCCGGCTCCGGTTCAGGCTGGCGCCCGAGGACGGCGCGGGCCCCGACCGCCGGCGGCGCCTGCCGATCCTGGACCGCCTCGACTCCGTCGAGGAGAGGCTCGACCGCCTGGAGCGCGGCGGCGGGGTGGTTACCGATGGGTGAGCGCTTCGGCGACTGCCGCAACGGCGTCGACGACCCGGACTCGCCGGTGTGGGACGCGCCGCGGTACGCGCTGACCCCCGGTCTGTCCGGCCACGTCGTCCACGCCGCCGCCGGCGGGGAGCTGGCCTGCGAGGGGCCCGGCGCGGCGGTCAACGGCTCTCCCAAGGAGCCGGTCGGCAAGGACCCGGAGGTCATCCCGCGCGGGTACTACCCGGTCTGCACCCAGTGCCACGAGGAGCTGTCGGAGCGGGTTCCCGACCCAGGCGGCCGGGGGGCCGGAGCGTGAACCGCGCCGACACGGACGGTTACGACCCCCGCGCCGACCGAGCCCGGACCGTCGGGGGCGCCAAGGCCAGGTACGTCGAGCAAGACGGATACGGCGTCGATGACCTCGAATCCGACCTCGAACGCCTGCTGGACCCCCGCCACGACCGCGGCCGCGACCGTCCGCCTCTGCCCTCTTTCCGCGGGCAGGTGATGCTGAGATGACCGACACCGGGCCGGCGCCGTTGACGTTCCGGCGCCTCGGCGACGAATGGGGGGTCGCGGCCGTGGACGTTTGTTTGTCGTTGTCGTCCGTTGAGGACATCAGGTTGGTCGCGAGGCCCGGGGGCGGCGCCTGGGTCGCCTACAAGCCCACCCGGCCGCCGAACGCCCTTTCCGCGGAGGACGCGCCGGACGACGGAAAGACGCCGGGGGACGCCGGGGTCGACGCCGAAGACATGGCCGACGAGCTGGAGGAACGGCGGCGCGGCGGCGGACGGGAGCCCGGAACGGCCCTGGCCGCCGCCGCGCGGCCCGACGGCCCCGATTGGGCGGAGACGGCGCAGGGCCCGTCCATCCACCAGCGGCTGGCTGCCATCGAGGCGCTGCTCCGGGATGTCGAGAGCGACCCACAGGATCCCCCCGCCGACTCCGAGGACGGGTTGACGCCGGCCGAGGTGGCCGAACGCGCCCGCATGGTCCTCCGGGACGCCGGGGACGACGCCGGGACGGCGCCCGGCGCCGCGGAGGGGTCGGACACCGAGCCGTCAGGCCGGGGGGCCGACGAACGATGACCGGAGACGCCGTCCCGCTGGCGACCGGGGACGTCGGTCGACTGGAGCGGCTCCACGACCGCGCGGACTCCGTCGTCGTGACCTGCCCCGACCGGTCGGGTCCGTGCCCCTACGCCCACGGGCCGGACAGGCCGGACGATGTGGCGCTTTCCTCGTGGCTCTCGTTCCCGTTCTGTTCCGCCTGCGGGCGCTCGTTGGTGTTCGTGCCGGAGGACGGCTACGACGGCCCGGAGCACGCGTTCCGCCGCCTGGGCGCCGCGGTCGACGGCGAGTCGGTGGTGTTGCTGCCGTGACGGGCCGCCGATACGAGCGCCGCCTGGTCAACGAGCTGGACGGCGCCGGCTTCGAGGTCGTCAAGTCGCCCTCGTCGGGCTCCGGCACCGGACGCGACCAGCCGGACCTGCTGGCCGGCTCCGCCCGGACCGGCTTGGTGGTGGCGGTAGAGGCCAAGTCGACCCGGAAGGACGCCTACACCGTTGAGGAGGCCGAGGCGGACCAGCTGGAGCGGTTCGCCGAGCACTTCGGCGCGGAGCCGGTCGTCGCCGTCTACTGGAAGGGGCCGCCCGGCGGCAACAAGAGCTACGGCGGGTGGTGGTTCCGGCGGCTCGGCGGCGTGCGGCGCTCGCCCTCCGAGAACGCCGCGGGCGGACACCACCTCCGGCCCCGGCGCGAGGACCGCACGGGGTGGGCGTCGGTGACGGACCTGGCCCGTGGCCGCCTCGAACCGGAGCGCAAAAAGGAGCAGACATGACCCGCGACAACGAAGGCTACGTCGACCCCGACACCGGCAACCCGGGGCCGAACCTCGAACCCTCCGACGTGATCAAGTGCCGCGAGTGCGGCAACATGGTGAGGCGCGTCAACCGCGGGCACCTCCAGTCGGACCGGTGCCGCTACACCGACCCCAAGGCCGTCCGGACCGGCAAGGACGACCGCGAGGACCTGCTCCGCCCGGACCACCCCGAGACGGTCGGCGAGTACGAGGAGAAATACCCGGACGCGCCGCGGCTCTCGCCGGCGCTGCGAAAGGACCTCCGCGAGAGCGCGATAGACGACGAGGTCTCCGAGCGGCGGCGCGAGCTCACGCGGCGGATGTGGCGCGGCGAGGACCCCGGCGACGTCTACGACCGCCTCGAACAGAAGTACGACACCCCGCGGGGGACGCTCCGGTACGACTGGTCGACGCGGTCGGAGTGGATGGGCCGGGTGTTTGGGCTCGAAGACGCCGAGGCGGTCGTGATGGAGGCGCTGGCCGAGAAGAACGAGGTGCGCTCGCGGCTCAAGCGGCTGGCGCGCCGCGCCGAGGACACCAACGACGTCTCGGAGGCGGTGAGGGCGCTGAAGGCGGCCGACTCCAGCCTCGACGAGACAATCGAACACCTGCGGGACCTGGGTCGGGTGGCCAGCGCCGACAGCACCCACAAGGTCGAGGTCGAGGGCTCCGTCGAGCACGATCACACCCACGGGCCGGCCGGCGACCGGCTGCCCGACGAGACCCTCGAACAACTGGACGCACTGACCGGGGGCGCCGACGCCGACGTCGTGGACGCCAAGTTCGAGCGGGTAGACGACGAGGACGAGGATGGGTGACGGCCCGGACCCCTCGGCCGACGAGTGGCGCCTGGCGACGCGCATCCCGATGACGGTCGAATTCAAGGGCCCCTACGGCGAGCCCGGCGTATTCGAGGTGTCGGGCGAGACGCTGCGGGTCAGCGACGAGTACGTGGAGCGGTACGGGTCGTTCTACGTGGTCGACCGCGGCGGCGACCCGTGGGTGCTGCCGGCCGGCGAGTTCGAGCGCAACCACGCCTTCCGGAGGTATGATGACTGACGGGTGGCCCCGGGAGGCGGTGGTGTACCCGCGCGGCTCCGCGGTCGTCACCGAGGTGACCCGGCGCGAGGCCCGCAGGGGCGTCACGACCGTAGAGTGCCCCGACTGCGACGGCGACGGCGTCTTCGAGGTCCACGACGGACACACCCAGGAGTGCGTCCCGTGCAAGGGGCGCGGCGAGGTGTTCATATCGGTATGACCGCCGGCGGCGGAGACGGAGACGGCGGCGGAGGGCCGGCGCCCGACCCAGACGCCTACCGCGAGAAGGCGCGGTCGCTGTTCTCCGGCGAGTGCGGGCGCTGCGGCGGCGCGCTGGAGTGGTCCGACTGCGAGGTGCACCACGTCGACCGCGACCACGGCAACGACAACCATGACAACCTCGAATGTCTTTGCAAGCCGTGCCACAACGCCGAGCACCACGGGGACGACCCCCTCTGGCGCTGCGTGGTGTCGTTCCCGCGGCCGGTTCTGGACCTCCTCGACGAGGCCGTAGAGCGAAACGGCTACGCCTCCCGCTCGGAGGCGGTCAACCGCGCGGTGGTGCGGTCCTTCGAGGGCGGTTCCGGGTCTTTTTCCGGTCCGGAGGGGTCGGTGTCCGCTTGGTTCGACTCGGACCGGCACGCCAGGTGGGTCTCGGACGAGGCGCGCCCGGAGGAGTAGCCTGGCGGGGCGCCCGCCCGTCGCGCACGGAACCGTCGGCGTCCCGCCCAACGCTGCCGGTATGGACATCGACGGCGGAGACGTGCGTTTCAAGGAGGTACTCAAGGCGGTCGCCGACGACACCACTCGCGGGACCGAGTCTGGCGGCATAGATCCGTTCCCGACCGAGGGCCGGCTGTTCGTCGCGACCGACTCGGACGCCGTCTACGTGGGCGACGGAGACTCGTGGCTCGACGTGGACGAGGCCGTGGGGCTCGACCGCTTTTTGCCCGTCCCGGAGGACCTGACGGCGAGGGATGGTGGCCGCGACGGCGAGGTGGCCGTCCACGACGGGTCGGGCGCCCCCGCCCGCGCGGTGGCCGAGTGGCGCGGCGGCGACGGGGACTGGTACTCGTACGCAGAGGGCTCGCTGTTCGGGTCCCTGGCCTAGGCCGGTGCCTTCCGCCATCGCCGAGCTGGCGCGCGAGGACCCGCTGGCGCACCCCCTGGCGTGGCAGCTCCGGCACAACCCCCACGACCACAAGCCGCCGGAGCACCTCCGCAACATCCACGGCGACGTCTTCAGGGCGATGTCGCCCCGGTACCCGAACGCGCCCAAGCAGATAGCCAAAATATACCCGCGCGACCACGCCAAAACCCAGACCGGCGCCGCGGACGTGCCGGCGTGGATTATCTGCCGAAACCCGTCGGCGCGCGTGCTTTTGATGTCGGAGACTCTCGGCCAGGCAAAAGACATCAAGTCCCAGCTGGAGGGCGTCTTGGGCATCGAGGACGGCGAGGTCGTTCCCGGCTCTCCGGCGGAGTACTACGACCTTTCGGTCGAGAAGCAGACCCAAAAGAAACTCAAGCTCCAGCGGCGCGAGTCCCACCGGGAACCGACGGTGCAGGCGGCGGGGTTCAACACGGGCGTCACCGGCGGTCACTTCGACACGGTCGTCTACGACGACATCGTTTCGTGGAAGACCCAAAGAACCCAGGCGCGCCGCGACAAGGCGTGGCAACAGTTCAGCGACTACAGCCAGAACCTCGGCACCGGGGGCCAGTCTGTGCACCTCGTTTTGGGCACCCGGAAACACCCCGACGACCTCTACTCGCGCATGATCGACTCGATGGGGTGGGACGTCGACGTACGCAAGGCCATATCCGACTGGTCGATAGTCGAGAACCGCGAGTTCACCCTCGTGACCGCTTCCGGCGGGGAGTACGACGGGTCGGAGCTGGGCGAGATCGACGCCGAGACCGAGACCGTAACCGCGGTGCGGCCCCACCGCCGCGTGCCTGTGTTGTGGCCCGACAGGTACCCACTGGAGGCGCTTCTGGGCAAGTACGTCAAGGCGATGGGCGGCGAGGGCGAGGGCTCTTTGATCTGGAAGCGGGAGAACCAAAACGACGCCGAGGCGCTGATGGGCCAGGTGCTCGGCGAGGACATGCTGCACTACGTCGACGAGCTGCCCGGGGGCCGACCCAGACAGAACAGCCGGCTCCGTTTCGTGGCCGGCGTCGACCTCGGCATCGAGGACGACCCCCAGAAGGCCGCCGCCAACGACTCCGATTACTGGGCCGTCTGCGTCGGGGCGGTCGACCCCGACTCCGACGTGGTCTACGTCGTGGACGTTTGGCGCCGCCGCGGCATGACGCTTCAGAAGGGCATCAAGTGGGTGCAGGCCAAGCTCCGCGAGTACGGCCCGCGCCGCGTCATGGTCGAGTCGAACCAGGCCCAGAGGTGGTTCGTCCAGACCGCCAAAGAGGAGGGCCTCGACTTCACCAAGTCGTCCTCTTCCGGCTCCAAGGAGGACCGCATCCTGTCGATGTCGAGCCGCTTCGAGTCCGGCAAGGTCAAGCTCTACGACCCCACGCGCAACCCCGTGACCGGCCAGACGGAGGCCTCCGACAAGTGGAGCGGCTTCATAAACGAGTGGGCCGCGTTCCCGACCGGCGCCCACGACGACCGCGTCGACTCCGCGGAGATAATGCTGCGCGCCGTTGGCGTCGAGAACGTCAGTACCTCCAGCAGGTCGATGTCGGACCTGCCGGTCGGGTGATCAGCAGGCCGACCCGAGCGACGACGAATCGGCGCGGGTGTAAAGCAGCCGCTCGACCACGCCGTCGGCCGTCTCTTCTGGCCGCGCCTCCTCCGCGAGCGCTTCCAGCGTCTCCTCCGAGAGCCCACCGCTCATTCGTCGACACCGATCTCGACAGTCCATTCGACCTCGGGCTCGTCGACCACCGGCATCTCGAACACGAACGAGCTCAGCGACTCCTCGCGGTTCATCGAAGAGTACTCCTGGTCGACGATCTGTTCGTCGGCGATGGTCGCGTCGATGAAGTGCGACCGGCCGGGGTCGTCCGTCCTCCACTCGATCACTACCTGCTCTTTGTCACCAGGCTCCATAGCCTCCGGAATATCGACCGAACGAATCCGAAAGGGCGCGACGTCGGGTTCGCCGCCGCCGCCGCCGCCGCCGCCGTCCACGCCCTCTACGTTGATGGTTCCGGTCGCCGTGTCGGTTATGCGTTTCGCCATGCGTCCGTGTTTGTTGGGCGGGCGCCCGACCGGTACGACCCAACACCGTCGCCGGCCCGGCCAAACCGGTTGGCAAATGAGCACGGACGAGGAGGGCGTCGGCAAGCGGGTACCGTTCGCGCGCCTCGGGGAGGGTCCCGACGGGCGCGAAACCATAATCGCGCCCTACGACGAGTCGATGGCGGCAGACACGGTCGCCGAGAGCCTCAAGCACAAGACGGTGTCGTTCGGGTCCGACAGCGGCGGCGGGGGCGGGGAGGCGGAGACGCCGACGCCCGACTCCGCGGGCGGCGACTACGGCGAGGAGGCGGGCCCCATACGCCGCTTCAACGACGTCTTCACGAACCTAGGCAGCGTGCAGCTGGAAGCCCTGGGCATGGACGGCCAGGAGATCGCCGCTTCGACCTCCAAGCTGCGCGATGAAATGTACCGGTCGCAGTTCCCGCTGGTGCAACCGAGGTTCGCCAAGAAGTGCGTCGAGGACGGGTGCGGCACCGAGTACGACAAGGACGTCGAGTTCTGCCTGGAGTGCGCCCGCGAGGAGATGTACGAGGACGGCGTCGACCGGCTGCCATCGGATCACGCGTCGGTGCCGGAGCAGTACCGCGAGCACCCGGTGCGCGGCCCCAACCCAACCGAGAAGCGGGAAGCCAAGAAGGCCGCCGAATCGGTCAACAAGGAGGGCCAGTCGCTTCGGGAACTGATGAAGCTCGTGGAGGACGACCAGAGCCGGCTCGGCATATCGGTTATCGTCGCCCGCAAGTCCTACGCCGTCGCGTCCGGGGACGCTGGCGTCTACGACCGCGGCGAGATCATCTACAAGGAGCCCGACGAGCTGCTGCGCGGCGACCCCAAGCGGGTCGTGCCGGTGGTCGACCCCGACGGCCGCGTCGGCGGTTGGAAGTGGGCGTGCCCGGTGCACCGCGAGCAGCGCGTCGACGCGGCGGCCCACCGCGGCGGCGATACGCGCTGCCCCGAGTGCGGCGCGGAGTACCGCGAGGTGTTCTTCGTGGAGCGCTCGCGTACGGGCTCGGCGTCGATGCGGTCCGCCGGCGCCGGCGACGTCGAGAAGGTCTACTTCCGCGACGAGGTCATCACCTGGTCGCGGTACTTCCCGCGCCTGAACGGCCTGGACGGCCTCTCGCCGGTGCACCACGTCTGGCTCAAGCAGGTCATACTGCACTGGATGGACGTCTACGGCGCGGCCTTCTACGACCCCGACTCCGAGAGCTACCCGAACAAGTTTATGGTTGTCCATACCACGAACCCCGACGCCTGGGAGAGGCAGTTCAACAAGGCCGAGGAGGACGCCCGCGAGAACCCCTACTCGGAGCAGATCATGTACAACGAGTACTCGACGGAGTCCTCGTCGACGCCGGAGGTGCAAGTCATCGACCTGATGAACGACGACCTGCTGGGCCAGGACCAACAGATCCGCGACCAGTACAAACAGGACATCCGCACGCAGTTCGGCGTCACGAACATATTCGACTCGGAGATGAAGGACGCCGGCGGACTCAACAACGAGGGGCTCCAGATCGAGATCACCGACCGCGAGATCGCCTCGGCGATGCACGACACCGTCGCCGGGCCGCTGGACGAGCTCTCGAAGACGCTCGGCATAGACGACTACATATACGAGTTCGTCCCGCCGCGGGACTCCGACGTCCAAGAGCTGCGGGACCACATCGACGTCGGCGAGAAAGCCGCCGAGGCCGGCCTGGAGGCGACCCTCGAAGACGAGCAGGTCACGGTCGGGGACGGCGAATTCGAGGCCTCCGAAGAGGAAGAAGGAGGCGGCCTGGCGGACCTGTTCGGCGACTTCGGGGACGCCGGCGCGGAGGCGGTCCACAAGTCGGTCCCGGACGGCTTCGGCGTCGACGTCTACGAGGTCCGGCCCGACCCAGACGAGCGTGACAACTACAACGATGACGTGCTGGGGGTAGCGGTGGACATGCCGGAGGCGGGCGTGTACGTCGACTGGAAGCGGGACGCGTTCCCGGACCCGCTGGAGCACCCCCACGTCTCGGACTACGGCAGCGTCGAGGACCTGCGGACGGCGACCAACAACGTGCTGGAGCCGGTGACCGACGGGGCCGAGCGCGGGTCGGGCGGAGACGAGAAGGCGGACGCCGGCCCGGACGGCGTCGCGGACGCGGGCGGCGAGCGGCCCTGGAGGGCCGACGGCACGGA
>Ga0207714_1000170_pt1 | contig 43212 bp, 48 predicted proteins | sample PonA232FremontCA_2_FD_187270 | JGI IMG/M metagenome (GOLD analysis project Ga0207714, IMG submission 187270) | Marine sediment microbial community from Fremont, CA, USA - Pond A23 Sediment 2 (SPAdes) | ecosystem: Environmental > Aquatic > Marine > Unclassified | place: USA: Fremont, California... | reverse complement strand
GATTTCAACAGAGCCGAGAAGTGTTAATTGAGAGACGCTACGAGGTTTCTCAGACAGCGATAGTAGCATTTCTTTTTTGATGCTCTCAATCCCGTCACGGCGTAATAATCAGGTCAAACCGATAGATCGCGTCTTCGTACTCGGCGACGACGTTCCGGAAGTCTATCCGGTCCTTGTAGCTGTCTATGGGTTCGAGATCGCCAGCAATACCGAGTGCTTCTAAGACTTCCGAGAGGCCGTCTGAGGGCGGACTTCCCTCCTCGTACCGCCGCGGATCGTCACTGACCGCGTCATCAATCACACTCCGTGCGGAGTCGGAGAGACCGCTGGCTGTCAGGTCGTATTCGACGATTTCGCTTCGCGCGTACTCATCGAATTCGCTGCGTGACTGCGCTATCTCGGTGACGGTGTACGTCCACTCTGGGACCTGGACACTGCGTTGCTCTGCAACCGGCCGGAAGTATTCTTCATTAACCTCGACAAAATCAAACGGTGCCGACGGAATAAGGTCACTCGCGTCGGGGTCTAGGCCGTGATGGAACTCCACAGTTTGCAGCTCGTCGAACTCGGGCTCATCCAGAAACCCATCGTTACCAGCATAGACCGCGTCAAGTGCTGCGTCGAGCACTCGTTCGTCTTGTGTTGACAGATCGAAAGGACGTGTGTCAATTGTCGCGTCGTCAGGTGGCGTTTCATCGGTCCGCTCGACTGCGAAATGCCATCGATCACGCTCAAGCTGACGCTCGTCAGAAATCTGAACGTGATAGAAACTATCTTTCTGTTCGAGGAATGTCGGATTTGGTCTCGTCGTTTTTCCCCACTGTGCTTGTCTAACAAGCGGCCACTGTTTGGCAGTGACACTGCCCTGATCGAACAGTTCCGAAACGTACTGCGTTTTTCTTTCAGTGGTAAAATCGACTCGTGTCACAGCCCTAATCTCCGTGGGGTCAGGCCACAGATACGGTCGACCGACCGATGAGAGATCTAGTTCGTCTGCGATAAGGGCGTATTCGTCGAGACTACCTGGACTCAAACAACCGGCAGTTGTGGCTGCGACTGCGGAAGCGCCGAGCAGTTGGAGGGCACGGCGGCGGGAACAGTACATGTCCAGCCGAGGGTTTCGATGTGTAAGTCAAATTCTTTGTGGTCAGAGAGTGCTTATGCCCGAAATCGAACGCCCCAGCGAAGTTACCGCATGAATCGAGCTGTCGTTTGTGGAGCGAGATCGAACGCCACGCTGGGCGGTTGAAGTAGGGACCTGCTATCACTTAGCCGGAATGTCGCTTCGTGAGGTAAGTTATTGCTCATACTGAAACAGTTGTCCCGAATTTAAGTATGTCACCAGCAAAACACCTCGGATAATGGGAGAACCACAACAATACGAGACCGGCGCCCTCAATCTCTCTGGCAGTCAGTATACCGTCGAGCAGTCGGGAACGGACAAGAACTTCCAACCTGAGTATGAAGCTAGGGACGTCACTGGCGACACGATCTTCCGCTGTACTCACCAAATGTACGAGGGGAACGATACCTTCCCCTTCCTCGACACCGACGGAACTGAATTATTTACTGTCGAGGCCAGCGGTAATTGGGATATCGCAGGCGATTATCTGCTCACAGACAGTCAAACTGGGAAAGAACTCGTCGTTCTGGACAACGACTTTTCGCTCTTCCAAGATACTTGGCGAATCCGCGACGCTGAGGACGGGTCGCCTCTCGCCGAGATCAACTCACGTGGCGCACTCTTGTCTGTGGGTCGGAAGATCTTGCCAGTAGGCCAGTGGATCGGACACAAGTTCGAGATAACCGATGCGGAAGGTACTGCTGTAGGGACCATCGAGAGCAGTTTCGGTGTGTTTGATCAGTACGAGATCACGATTAGCGATACCAGTTCGGTACCAATCGACTCGATCGTGGCGGGAACAGTCGTTATCGATGCAATTCAGGGAAACTGACCGGTATTAACGTACCCGGAAACGTTCGATTTACCTTGCCGTCATCTCAGCGAGAGTGGTATATCTCCTCTACTTCGAGCTACTCTGCCGTTTTGGAGCGATAGAACTCAATCCTGTTGCGTATGCGACCCCAGTCTTTGCAGCACCCAGTGGCGGGTTCGTGCTCGGCAAGCACGTCCACGTACAACCGTTCGCAGGCTTCACCAATATCGTGAACCTGCCCGCGTTCGCGTTCGAGATCCCGGGCTACACCAGTTCCCTTTGCGCTGTATACACTGCTCGTTGTCTGGATTTCGGTTGTCCTCACCTGGCTGTACAACAGCACGAATGGGAGTATCCTGTTGGCGATGCTCTTCCACGGCGGGGTCAACGGGGTACCGAGTAGTGGAACAGTATTCGTCGGGAATGTCTCAACGGTTGGCGTGACACCGTATCTGATTCTGGCTCAAAGCTGCTGCAGTCTACCACAATTCACAAAAATTAATACGATCGGTTCGGCACTTGCGTCACTGGTGCAGTAGGTAAAAAAAGTCTGAGAGCACTGTGTGTCTCGGTTATGACACAACCGAAACGGTGATACTCACGCTATTTAATCAGCCGTCTCCGTTGCCGATGGGCGTCCACCGCGTGATATTGTCATCGATGCTAAGTTGGCCGTCACGCCAGCGGATATACGCTACGAGCAGTAGCCCGCCGATCGCGGCGAATATCACTTTGAGTAGTCCCTCTTCACCGATCCAGACCATCGGCCCATCGACGTTGGTAATGATCAGTTCGGGACTCCGTTGCGACACACCGAGACCGAAGAACGCGGTCATGCTGAAATTGTAGAGCGCGTGAAACCCCATCGGAAGGGCGAGATCACCGGTTAAAACATACACAACACCGAAAATCACGCCGGCCAGCAGGTAGTAGCTGTATCCGCCCAGACCGGTCACTTTACTGCTGTGCATGAACGCGAAGACGACGGTACTGATCACTAGAGCGAGACCCACGGCCGCCCATCGTGGAATATGTCCAGCGGCACCTTCGGCGAGGTTTTTCAGCATTGCTCCGCGAAAAACGTACTCCTCCCAAGATGCCGCGACCGCAGTGAGGGCAAACGCCAAACCCATTGCCACCGGAAACGGGAGGTCCCCGGCTCCAGCAACGAAGTCAACAACAGTGATCCAGCCGGCACCGAGCCCGACAAGAAACGTTCCAGCGTTGATGAGCGTCCCGATCAGGCCGCCGACGGCGAACGAGCGTATCCACTCGCGGTCGACTGAAAGCCCGTACTCTGCGATTGGGCGTCTATCAAAAACTTTCGCACTCATGAGGATACCCCCAGCGAGAAGCGCTGTGAGTCCGAGTAACTCAACCGGTTCTCTTATCGGGTGACCGAACCGCGCTCTGATTCTTGTCAACATCGCGGCGAGTCCCGCAAACGTTACTAGCAGCGGTAACAGTGCGCGAAGCGGCGAGCGGAGACGCCCCTGTTCGTAGTTCCAGACGGGCCATGTGAGTCGCTTCCAAACTTGCTGTACCGCGGATGGTACCGTTCCACCAGTCGTTGATCGTAACGACATATCTACTCGGATGGCCGGTAGGAACCTATCAGTGGAGGGACGGCTTCTGGGTCAGAAGTCCTGAGCCTTTATTTATTCACGTGGGGTGGCATCTGTATGGACGAGGAGGAACTCCTCGCGTTGCTCGAAGACGAGTATGCGCGGGCTATCCTCGCCAACCTCACCACCGAACCGATGTCAGTGTCCGAGATCTGTAGCGCCTGTGAGATGTCCGATCCGACCGCGTATCGCCGTCTTGACCGGCTCCAAGCGGTCGACCTCGTCGAGGAACGGCAGGTACTCGATCCCGACGGCCACCACTACAAACGTTACTTCGCTCTGGTTGACGAGGTGACTGTCAGCTTTGACAACGGTAGTTACGAGGTGACGGTTACCCGCTCGCAGGACCATCCCGCAGACCGCTTTACCGATCTGTTCGGGGGGATCTCCTGAGATGGTGGCTCCGCTTCAGTTCAGCACGACAGGCGGTGATCTCTGGCTCGTAGTCGGCATCTTCGGACTCTCGGCGCTCTCTGTTCTCCTGTCGGTGCTGATCGCCGCCCTTCTCGTTCGCGGCTACCGTCGTGGACCTGGTCATGCAGGTATGTTGACGCTCGCAGTTGGACTCGTCTTGCTTACCACTGTCCCTGAACTGCTCCGGTTCGGCTTACCGACGTTCACCCCCGTCGGTACAGTCGGCCGATCGATCCTCGTCAGTGCCTGTGAACTGGCTGGTCTGGGAACAATTCTCTGGGCCGTCTATGGGGGTAGCTCACGATGATCGCTGATATTGTGACTCCCACCGATGTCGCGCTGGCCTCACGAGCGTTGACGGCGGTCGTCGGGCTCTTTGTCGCCGCACTAGCCTATCGTGGCTACCGTCGCAACGATGCACCGATGATGCGTTCGCTCGCAATCGGAATCGCACTGCTAACCGCTGGCGTCGCTTCCGTCGTGGCAGTTGTGGACCAAGCCGGTGGCGGGAACGGTGCTATCCTGCTGTCCAGAGGACTCGTCACGGTTGCCGGACTGGGTGCTGTCCTCTATGCGATCGTCAGTGAGTAACCGTCATCGGCGCGACTCGGTATCGGTTTAACCACGCCATCGCGTGTTCGCTCGTGAGTTCAAACGTAGCGTCGTCTCGTGATAGAAACGGTCTGCAAGAATTCGGGCGCGATTCCGGCATAACGGCTCTGTGTCTTGAGGTTACTTCTCCCGAATCGATCAAGGCTCAGAGCGCAAATTGGTCACCGGACAACAGTCAACGTCACCGGTGCTTCGCTAGTTTCAGACCCTGAAACACTACTGTAGTCTCTAACAACGTCTTGGCAGTATAGCCGAGTATGACAGCCGAACGTCAGTGCGACAGACGGTCGTTCGTTGGAGCGACTGCCGCCGCAGCGATAGCTGGACTCGCCGGGTGTACCGAAGAGCTAACTGATGACGAAACACCCGCTTCTGAAGCGACCGATCCGTGGCCGGATCCGAAAGACGGTCAACGCAAAGTGATGCTGCTCGGGACGAGTCATCTGGCACAGACTCCCGGAGATACACAGAACACGTTTGCACTCGATGCAGGCGACGTTCTCGGGGAACAACGGCAAGATGAACTCGAAACACTGACCGATCGACTTGCTGAGTGGGACCCCGACAGAATCGCCGTCGAACATCAGTCGTCAAATCAAGCGGCTCTCGATCAAGCATATACGGCATATACCACCGACAGCGAGGATCTGGACGCTGTTTCTGAATGGGACCGAGATCGGCAAGATGAGATAGTCCAAGTCGGATTTCGACTTGCCGACAAACTCGGTCACGAATCTACCGCCGCCGTCGACTACAAACAATCATTAACCGCATTGATGACCGAAAAAGAAAAGCGTCAGATGCCGGACTCGCTCTTCATCGACCCGGAGTCTGTCGAGTACCCGCTCCTCAGCCCGGAAGAGTATATTGCCCAAGAGCAACGAAGACTGAACGAGGGGTCGCTCCTCGGACACTACAGGCGGCTGAACACGCCTGAAGTTGGCTCATTCGCTTGGTTGAACGATCGACTACTGTACGCGTCGGCGTTTGAACATAGTGAACCGGGCGAGTACGCGATGATGAAACTCATGAGCTCGTGGTGGCAGCGAAATCTACGCATCGCATCAAATATTTGGAACGTCCCGAACGAGGATGACGAGCGGGTGCTGGTGGTGTATGGCGCATCACACGTTCCCGGACTGAAAGAGATATTGACCGGCACGCCGATGATGGCTCCCGTGAGTCCGTTCCCGTATCTCAAGACCTCGTAGCTGCATACTGTGCAAGGCTGTATAACCGTATATGTCGTCTGTTTCTTGAGTTGCTGACTCTAACATACAGCATCGACAAATTCACTCAAGTGGCCCGGAGTGACCAGTTCAGTACGGCTAGTACTGGGTCGGAAACGATTCTATGATAACTTGTGATCTCCAGGACCGCAGCGGTCAGTCGTACGTCGACTCAATCGCACAATTCAGTCCACCGGTTTCGAGACGGATTGACAAGCTATCAAATCGGAGTTGGTAGGTTGTTCGGTGGTGTCCATTAGCGTCGTAACGCATACCTGTAGTGAGGAGTCCTGCGTCTTCGAGACGGTTGAGTCGGCGGTAGACCGTCGTCCGGGAACTGTCGCACTCTGCAACGATCTCACGAGCGGTCTTGGCTTCGTCGACGATGGCGGTGCTGACCTCACGTGCGTGTTCGTCACTAAGCAGGCTGATAAGGGCGTCCGTTGAAACGGTCGTCGCCGAGGCGTCGGTCGCTATGCTGTGGCGTGAGGCGTGTGTCTGCATGTGGCTCACACCTCGGCAGGATTGCCGGTTGTAAGCAGTGACGCGGTCAAGTAGCCACCGAGATCGGCGAAGGCGTTCAACAGGTGAAGCGCGGCCAGTCCGAGCACGACGCCCACGGCCGCCAGTCCACCCGCTTCGGGGAGCGTACCGACCGAGTAGGTAGCTACCTGGTAGGCAAACTCCGGATTGTCGTACAGCACCGGCGCCGCCACCAGCGTGGGGACGACAGTGGCGACTGCTACGAGGACGATGAAAGCGGCAAAACCGAAGACGGATTTCACCGCGACAAGTCCGAGGCTCGCCCACGTAGAGGGCTCAATCAAGAACCGTTGGACCGCCTTGAGGTAGCTGACCTCGGAATCATCGAGATCGACCCGGAGCTCCATGAGTGACTTTGGCGGCGACGCGTCCCGATCGAGACAGGTTCGGAGCAAGTATGCCTCCAACTGTGCTGCCGACGTGACTGCCAGCAACGTCGCCAACAAGATCGGAAACCCGATAATCGTCACCGCGAGCCCGATTCCCAGCGAAACGCCGACCGTCGTCCCGATAACGTACACCAGCGCGAGCGGGCACGCAAGCAGGAGGTACAACAGTCGTTTGTAGGTGGTACTGTCGAACGGCACGGCGATGAGCTGTCTGAGTGAATCCGCGAACCGCATGTCGGAATGACCTGTCATCGTCACGTCTCGGCAGTAGCACCGTGACACAGTATAAGCGGGCCACCGTCTTTCGTCTCAGTAGCTCATCATAATATTTATATACTACTACTTTTGCGTGGGAGTTCCTGCGGCATGGACGAATGATTGAGACAGGATCAGTAGGGCGGTAATAAAACAGGCATGCGGAACGGCTCTGGCGAGGAATAGTTTCCACGCCCCGTTTCGGTGTACCGGTTAGCGACGATCCACCCGTTCTGCGAGCCGCTGGCCGTGAAGTGGACACGGTCAGTGTATTCGTTACCTGTCCAACCGCCGGTGAACCACTCGTTGTAGCCACCAACCGTCGCGATCGCTTCAACGCTCGCGTTTGCCGGCGCGTCGCTATCGTATATCCTCAATGTCCTCGCTTTCACAGGCACCTTCGATGTCTTCCGTTGGTTCGTGTTTGCCGTCATCTTTCTCGGGTTCACGTACGGGTTCGAGAAGTTCATCAGATGGCAGACTGAATGAAGTGCATTGGACGTTTAGTGTTCTGTTTTCCAAGAAAATAGTTGTGTGTTTAATATCTGTTCCGTCTCCCTCACATCACTATCTTTCTACTGTCTTTTCTTACTCTTGCCTCGAGTCGTCTGAAGACAGTCGTTTGGCAGACCGTGGATGACCTGCCTGTGAGCGGGTTAAACAGATCGCCGTTGTCGAGATGGATTAGCATTCAAGTAGTGTCGAAAGACATGTTTGATCGTCTGTGACAGTAGTTTCAATACCGGAGCGATTTGTTACCCTGTATGGAGGCCGAACGGACTGCAGACGAGGTTTTCGGGCTCTTAGCTGACAAGATACGACTTGACATCCTCCGAACGGTCGCACACGCACAACACGACGAGAAACAAACTGGCGTCGCGTCGCTGTCATTCTCGGACATTTACGACCGCGTTGACGTTGACAACACATCGAAACTATCGTACCATCTCGGGGAGCTCACCGGAACGTTTCTCCGAAAGCATGAGAACGGGTACGCGTTCACCCACGCTGGCGAACGGATGGTTCGGTTTATTCTTGCCGAGAACTACCAGTCCCCGTCTGATGTCGGCACGATCGAGACCGACGGAGTCTGTCTGTTTTGTGGCGAAAGCGCTCTGCAGGCGACGATTGAAGATCAGTACTTTATGATCCGGTGTTCGGCCTGCGAACATCCCGCATTCGCGTATAGAATCAGGCCAGCACAAGTGCGATCTCACACGCAGGCGGACCTGATTGACACCGTGATCTGGGAACAGGCTGGTGACCTACTCAAGACGCAGCAAGGTGTCTGCCCGGACTGCGCTGGGCGTCTGGAAACGGCGGTGTTAGACGTTTCAAACCAACCGACAGGGAGTGCCGTTCCAGCGTCCTTTGCTGCGAACAGCGAGTGTCGACAATGTCTGCGTCGTGTGGCGCTCCCGCTTCCGTACGCGGCTGCCTACCACCCGGAGTCTGTCGCCTTCCACTGGGAACACGGCGTCGATATCTTGGGGACGGGTTTCTGGGAATTCCACCGTCATCTCAACGACGGCCGATGGGCCTCCGAACAGATCGAGGCCGATCCCGAGGAGTATCGGGTTGAGTTGCAGCGCGAGACGACTTCGCTTCGGTTGTATCTTGACGCGAATGCGACAGTCACGCGGACTGAGCGCGTACAACGCAGAGATCAGAGTGAGCGCCGTTCGTAACAGAAATTTTTCAAAAATCTCGTTTGATGGATCGGGCCGCTACAGAGGTGGCGGACTGATTGTGGCTCAATACGCACTGAAACATCTAAACCTTGCTCAAACGAGATTTTGAAATGACGCTGGTAATATATCAATAGTTCGATAATTATTAAGAGACGGTAGGCCGACACTCCATATGTCGAACCGACACTTGACACGATGACCGAACCTAACCCACCTGACGAGACACGATCCGTCGAACAACCCCCCAACTACGTGGGATCCCTCGCCGAGGCACACGGCGTGTCCGGATACACGAAAACCCCTGACGGAACAGTCGTCTACGCGGCGTACAACGACGGTACGTACGACTTGCGAACACGGGACCACCAACTCACGGACGCCGAAGGCGACATCACGTCCCCAAAGTGGCTGCAGGGTCGAGAGTCGCTTCTCGCCTACCGCGATAAGAATGGCACCGAACAGTTCGACCTGCTAGAGGTCGATCTGGAAACCGGTGCAATCAGGTCGGTTCTCGATGACCAGTTCCTCAATTTCAAGGCCAGACAGCATCCGACAGACACGAATCGGATCGCATTCGTCTCGAACCGAGACCGGTCACTGGATCTGTACACCCTCCACCTTGACGAGGGTAAAATCACCAAACGATCCGAAGCCGACGAACCGGTCATGGGGTACGCCTGGTCGCCAAGCGGGCAACGCATCGTCTATCAGGCCGGCACCTTCGAGAATTCGAGACTCCGGCTTGTCGACCTCCACCTGGACAGAGACGACGTCTTCCTCGATGAACCGGATTCTGAGCAGTCGCTCGCCTTCACAGACGACGGCTACGGCGCGTGGTCGGAGGCCGGGATCGTCTTCACGACCAACCACCAGACCGGCTATCGAGAACTCGCCGTCGCGGACGGCGATGGTGACTACGAACTCCAGTACGTGAACAACCGGGATAAGTACGACCCGCAGTGGACAGTCGACGGTGATATCGTTTTCCTCGAATCCCGCGGCGGCAACCGTCGCCTGTGTGTCCTCAGCGAAGGTGAGGTCACTAGCTTCGAGCGGATAGGAATGAATATCGACGTCAAAGCCATCGACGGCGACGTCTATTACAAACACTCGAGCCCGGCCACGACTGGTGATCTTCGCCGGAACGGTACGACGCTGGTTGAGGAAAGCCGTGTAGACGTACGGACGGTCGTACCCGAGGACATCAGCTACGAATCGTTCGACGGACAAGCGATCTCCGCCCGACTCTACCAGCCGGCGGAAGAGCCGATCGGTGGCATCGTCAAGGCACACGGCGGCCCTGAAGCACAGCACTACAGTCGGCTCGATATGGTCACACAGACGCTCGTCCACGCCGGCTTCGAAGTCCTCGCCCCGGACTTCCGCGGTAGCCTCGGCTACGGGCGCGAGTTCCGCAAGGCGAGCGACGGCGATCTTGGCGGTGACGACCTCACCGACGTCGTCGCAGGCGCTGAATATCTTCGCAATCGAGGACGGGACACAGTCGGGATCCTCGGAGCGTCATACGGCGGCTACATGGCGCTGATGGGAGTCGGAGCGACAGACGCGTTCGACATGGGCGCGAGCGTCTGCGGCGTCGTCAACTGGAAAACGACCGTCGAAGACGCCCGGCAGTACCTCGGCGACGTCGTGATACGGAAGTTCGAAGGAACGCCAGCGGAGAAACCGGACCGCTACGAGGAACGCTCTCCGATCACCTACGTCGGTGACATCGACGTACCGCTCCTACTCGTACAGGGAGCGAACGATCCGCGGGTCCCTCAAAGTGAGGCCGAACAGCTCGTTGCCTCGCTCTCTGAACGAGAGATAGATCACGAGTACCTGCTCTTCGAGAACGAAGGCCACGGCATCGAACGAACGGCAAACCGTATCGAGTACATTACACAGACTGTCGAGTTCTTCACCGAACACGTCGGAAACCGACGAACAACAGCAATACCCACAACACGATGACGCCAGAACACACGGAACGACTACGATCCGATCGAGAAGAACAGCGAACCGACACTGATCCGGCCTCGAACAGACCGATGTCAGTCTCGGAGATCAAGGCATCGTACGCAGAGTTCGCAGACGCGATGCATCGGCTCGAATGGATCGACCGAGTCATCACGGGGCGACATCGCCGCCACCGCTTCAGCGATGTGGAAGGCAAGGTGTTGGACGTCGCCTGTGGCACCGGGACGAACTTCCGGTATCTCCCCGAGACCGTTGAGCTCGTCGGCATCGATATCAGCCCGGAGATGCTGACAAAGGCCGAAGAAACTCTCGCTGGTCTCGGGAAACATGGCACGCTTCGAGAGATGGACGCACAGAATCTCGCGTTTCCAGACGACAGCTTCGATGCGGTGATCTCGGCGCTGTCGACGTGTACGTTCCCTGATCCCGTCACTGCACTCCAAGAGATGGAACGGGTCTGTAAGCCCGAGGGAACAATCCGTTTGGTCGAACACGGCCGAAGTGACGTGGGACCGATCGCACAGTTCCAGGAGTGGCGCGCCGATGCCCACTATGAGCAGAGCGGCTGTCGCTGGACCCAAGAGCCACGTGAAGTCGTCGAAGCGGCAGGCCTCTCAGTCGAAGAGACGTCAACCGGATTGTTCGGTACGATCACCACCTTCGAAATCATTCCCTCCAAGACCAATGACTAACAGTTCGCCCGTCCTGAGTTCCCTCCGCCGGACGCCTAGTGCCCTCCTCGACAATCCGGTCTTGTTAGTTCCGGTGTTGATCGTGATGGTGTTTCAACTGCTGCAGTTGGCTCTGCGATCGATCGACCCAGTTCTCAGTAGCATCGTTTCGATTGGACTGTCGCTCGTCTTCATCGCCGCGCTACCGTTCTTCCAAGGCGGACTGATCGGGATGGCCGACAAAGCGCTCGATGGACGAACCACGCTCCGGACGTTCGTCAACGACGGGACATCCAACTACGTCTCGATTCTCGTGGCGTATCTCGCGCTGATGGCCATCAACTTCATGCTCGGGATGATCGCGTTCCTCGGAGCGATCCTCGGCGGCGCAGTCCTCTTCCAGAGCGGGGGTCTCCAGTCAGCCAACACCGCTCTCCTCGCGGTGATTGCAGTCATCGTCGCCAGCATCCTCCTCGTGTATGTGTTCGTCATCTTCTTCGCTCAGTTCTACGGCCAGGCGATTGTCCTCGAAGATATGGGCGTGGTAGACGGATTCAAACGAAGCATCTCGGTGGTACGCCACCATCTCGTGAGCACCCTCGGCTACTCACTCTTTGGTGCCATCTTCGTCGGTCTCGCCGGCGTCGTCTTCGGCGCTGCGTCTATCCTTATTTCGCCACAGTCGACGACGATGTTCGGCCACCTCGACCCTTCACTTCCGATTGTCGTCGGTGTGGGTCTCGTCGTCGTCGTTGGCGGGACTCTATTCGGCGAATTCTTCGCGGTGTACTCGGTGTCGTTCTATCGCGCCATCACGCGCGAGAGCAAGTGAAAGTAAAATAAGATCTGAATCAAAAACTAACCATACCTATTTCCCACCCCGCTATCAGCATTCGCACGGATGCCCTCCACAAGCACCGTCACTAGGATCTATAACTGGGCGACGACCCAGCGAAATCTCACGATCTTCGTGGCGATACTCGTCGCCGTCCCGACAGCGTACGGGTTCCAATCGATTGTTAGTGGAGGAGGCTCGTCCGGAGAGTTTCTCCTGTTGATGACGCTCGCAGTCGGCGTTCCCACAGCTTATGACGAGTTTTGGCCACGGTACAATCAGACGTGGAAAGCCATCGCATGGGTGCTCGCTGCCTGTTTCGTCGTCGCGGTTGAGTTCGTCAGCCTCTATTTCATCGGAACTGAATACGTTAGCCTCTCACCGTTCTACGCCTCAACCGGTGCGTTCCTCATCACCGACCTCGGAAACCTCGCCTGGCTCTCCGGCCGACACCGTACGTAGCATACTCTCAAAGAGCATTTACCCCCACTCGTCTCAGTGGTACCTCATGCCTGGGCGCGCATCATCGTCACGAGCGCTTGAGTACATGGGGGGCATCGCGGCAGTTATTGGTGTACTCGGGTACGTCGTCTTCGATTGGCGATTTGGTGACACCGACGCCAAGATTCCCTTCCTCCTCGGTGTTCTCTGCGTCGGTATCGCCGTTGGATGGGAACTCTATCGACGCAGTTGATACTAGGCACCACTTGGAACCTATCCAAGCAATCAGAACACCCTGTCGGCTATACCGCGTCAGTGCCGTGGCCGCCAGTAACCCTTCTTGTCGGCGGCCTGTCTGCGATGGACTAGTTGCTGTGAGTGGGAACGTACTCATTGACAACTCCTCGGCCGTACTGTCTCATCGCTCGAAGCAGTGGTTGTGCGGACACACGTCTGAGTATCGATTTGTCTGGTGGTGTACTACCGGCGAGTGACGTGTCCCAGCCGGTACGCGCTTGCAGGCGCTCCCGCTCTCGTGTCGCGGCTTCACGGACGGCCTCAACGTCCATCGACTTAACCGATTGCTCCTCCATGAGCACCGCACCGTCGACGACGACCGTTTCGATATCTCCCGCAGTAACCGAGTTCGCCAGAACCGACGGGAGATTACTGAACGGTTGGAGACGTGGCGTATCGACGTCGATAACGAGTAGGTCGGCGCGTTTTCCCGGTTCGAGACTCCCGACGTGGTCTTCGAGTCCGAGTGCGCGTGCAGCATCGATGGTAAGCATTCTGAGCAAATCGTACGAGGACCACTGCTGAGCTCCGTACTCGAAGTTCGACAATAGCCGGGCGTGTTTGGCTTCCTGAATGAGGTCCCAAGAGTCGAACCAGAACGGATCATCAAGCCCGATAACGACGTTCGCACCGAACTCTTGGAGTGCCGGGAGCGGGAACCAAGTCCGTTCGCCGGCTTGGAAATAACTGTACACGGTCGGGCAGTGAAGCACGTGCGCACCGGCGTCAGCGATCCGCCGCGCATCGTCGCGGTCTGCATGCAGTAGATGCGTGAGCAGCGTTCGCTCATCGAGGAGGTCGTACCGGTCAAGTAAGTCAAGTGGACCGTCAGCACCGATCCCCGCTGCCATCGTATCGGCGCCAGCAGAGTCGTACAGATGCGTATGGAGTCGCAAGTCGGGGTAGTCTGCTCGAAGCTGAGCGACACCTTCCCAGAGTCTCCGTGAACAGCCGACTTCACCGCCCGGTGCGATACTCGCGGTGACGCGTCCCTCGTGGGTGCCGTGATAGGTTTCGATGAATCGACGAGCGGCTGCGAGCTGATCGTCTGCGGACGCGGGGTTGAGGAAGTCTGCGAGTTCCGGTCCGATCACGCCGCGTAACCCGACCTCGCCAATCGCTTCTGCCCCGAGTTCGGGGGTGAAATCCATCGCATTGACCGTCGTAACTCCATGCGTGAGTTGCCGTAGGCAGGCGAGTCGCCACGCCGCCTCGAAGAACGAGTCGCCCAACGTTGGTTCGGCGGTGTGGTACAACGCGAAGGCTTCTTTGAGCAACTCACCACCGCCGAGTTCACTGAAGAGGCCCTGGACGAGCGTGAAATCGGTGTGGCGGTGGGCGTCGATGAGGCCGGGAATCACGACCTTGCCGCTTGCATCAATCACGTGTTCTGCGGTCGTGTTTCGATCACTGGACTCAGTCGGTGCGATCGACGTGATGGCTCCGTCGGCGACTCGGATAGAGCCGTTTTTCAGTATCTGATGCTCTTGATTCACCGTAACGACGATTGCATCGTGAATCAGGAGATCAGTCATTATTTAACCGGTATTGGTCGAACTCTGAAAGCAATTCGGGAGGGAAACCCTCGGCAGACGGATATCATAAACATCCGGCCGTCGTTAGGGTTGTCAGGACCGCTTTAGCTTGCATGTGGTGACCACGTGTTCAGTCGGTAGAGCAGCCGAAGCACCTCCAGTACAATCGCGATCTTAACCATGGCGTCGAGGTACGACGGCGGGGTCGTCACGAACGCAAGTATGCCGGCCAGTAAGACGGCGACAGCGCCACGGAGAACGGTGTTCCCCACCACACTCTCCGGAACGGGCGCAGTCTCGTCGTAGCCCGCGAGGAGAAACGCCCACCCGCGGAACGTGATCAGTGCTCCTGCGATAGTCAGGAGGTAATTGATCGCCGGCCACTCCAGTGATCCCGAAGACGGTTCGATCATCGTTGCTCACACTGGTTTGGAGTGAGCGCGAATGTAGTGATCGTGCCAAAGAGCCCAGCGTTGGTATCTGTCTGAAACAGACATCGATCGGTTTCGAGACCGCGTCGGCATCGATTCGATTGTGGTTGGGATTCATTTGCTCGAATTTCTCAGTCGACGTTCCCGCTGTCGGTCATTAACCCGCAGAACCGTCTGAGGAACGTCTTCCGATCGGTTTGCCCGGCGTCGGTCGCCACGAGCGCCTCCTCGAGTCCCTCGCGGTTCTGATGACAGTACTCACGGTGACAGGGTTTACAGAGGTACTCGAACGTCTTGCCCTCGCGGTCCCAGCGATCACCGTGTTTGTCGTACTCGCGGGCGTCCTCGCGGTCGAGCGTCGCCCCGCAGGCGATGCAGGTCACCTGCTGGTCGGAGTCGTTCCCCCACAGCGTCGAGGAGGGCATCGTCATCGGTCCACCTCCCCCATGATAGTGTCAAGGCTCCCGAGGGTCGCGACGAGGTCGGGGACGTACTCACCCTCCGCCATTGCCGGCAGCGCTGACAGATTCGAAAACGACGGCCCGCGGATCTTGAACCGGGCGGGGGTCTCGGTGCCGTCGGCACGGATGTAGATCCCGAGTTCGCCCTTGGCACCCTCGACAGCTCTGTAGCACTCGCCAGAGGGCTTCAGCGTCCGCGGAACGTTGGCCTGGCAGATGCGCTCGTCGTTCGGCCAGTCTTCGAGAAGATCCACGCACTGTTCCACGATGGCTGCCGACTCTGCAATTTCCTGTAAGCGGACGAGTACGCGGGCGAAGTTGTCGCAACCGTCTTGCGTGACTACGTCCCACTCCAAGCGGTCGTAGTAGCCGTAGGGATCGTCGCGCCGAAGGTCGTAGTCGATACCCGAACCACGAGCGACCGGTCCAGTGACTCCGTACTGCTTTGCAACGTCCGGTGGCAGCTCGCCAGTATTGACGGTGCGGGTCTGGAAGACTTCGTTGTTCGTCAGCAGGGTATGATACTCCTCAATCTTCTGCGGAAGGTCGTTTGTGAATGCTCGCACCTCCTCAAAGAACTCCTCGCGGGGCTCGGGGACGTCCCAAACGACTCCACCGACCCGGAAATAATTGAACATCATGCGCTGGCCGGTCAGGTCTTCTAGGAGATCTTGGACACCCTCCCGGTCCCGGAAGCCGTACATAAACGCTGCAGTGAACTCCCCGCTGACGTCCAGGGCGTACATGGCAGTGGCCAGCAGGTGCGAGAGGATGCGCGACAGTTCGGCACTCATCGTCCGGATGACTTGGGCGTACTCGGGGACGTCGATATCGGCCAAGTCCTCGATGACGCGAGCGTAGGCCCACTCGTTGAGCAGGCCTGCTCCACCCCAATCCCAGCGGTCGGGATAGGGCATGATCTGATGGCGGTAGGTGCCCCGCTGGCACATTTGTTCTTCACACCGGTGGATGTAGCCGATGTCTGGCTCGACGTCTGCTACCTCCTCGCCGTCGAGGACCGCCTCCAAGTGGAGCACACCGTGAGTCGACGGATGGTGGGGCCCGATATTGAGAAACATCGTGTCACCCTGCCGACTGTCGTCTTGGAGGGGGTTCGCGTGCTCGCGGAGCGTCACGATCTGCGGGTGGCTTTGGTCGTAGTCTGTCCTGAGCGGGTGGCCCTGCCACGCCTCCGGAAGCAGGATGCGCTGGAGGTTTGGATGATCCTCGTACTCGATACCTACGAGGTCGTAGGCCTCCCGTTCGTGCCACTCGGCCGTCCGGTAAACCGGGGCAGCCGACTCGCTGACCGGATGGTCTTTGATCGTCGGGACGACAACGGACAACTCGCGTGTGCGGTCGTCGTAGCTGGTGAGGTGATAGACCGTTTCAAACCGGTCGTCGTACTCTTGGGCAGTCACGCACGAACAGTGGTCGAGCCCTACCACGGAGCGAAGTGTCGAAAGGACTGTTTGGACTTGGTCAGCCCGAATCACGAGTGCAGGAGCGTTGTTGCGTGAATCACGGCTGACGATGGCGTCGTTGGGGAGGGCTGTGACCACCTCGTTCACGAGCTGGTCAGTGGTCAAGCGTTTCTGCTGTTGCATTGTCCACAGGTACCAGTTTCCGGTGTAGGTCAGTAGGCACGCTGCCTCACCCGTGGTGTGGTTTATATGGCATAAGCCGTGGTTGTTTAACGCCGCGCACTCCTAGTTCCCGTATGAGATATCTCACAGTGGTAGTCAAACCAGATGGAGGGAGCGCATTCCATCCACTCGGGGAAGAGCTTGCAGACGACCCGTCTATCACTCGGAGAGCGATTCATCATATCGAACTGCTCGATGATGATACTGTACTCTTGTTCGCCGAGGCGGGCGGCAGTAAGGAACGGTACAAACAAATCATGGAGGAGTCCCCGCATGTCATCAGTTATCTCACTGCTGGAGATGACCGGTGGATGGCCGTGAGTCAGTTTGAACCGACAGAAGAGGTTCACCGATCCCTCGAACTACAACGGGAATCGCTTCTGGTAGTCGAGACTCCGATTCACTTCACGTCTGATAACCATGTTAAAATCACATACATAGGAACTGATGAAACATTCAGTAAACTGTACGAATATGCTGATGAGACGGATCAACTCTCGTTTGATGTGCTCAAGATGGGTGATTATGAAGCTGATAAATCATCGTTCAACAGGATGATCACATCGAGGCAAGAAGAAGTGCTTGAGGCGGCAGTTGATCTTGGGTACTATAGTGAACCCCGCCAAGCGTCGCTCGAAGACATCAGCGAGGTTATTGGTATTTCTCCCGGAACAGTCGGTGAGCACCTTCGGAAAGCCGAAGAACGTGTGTTCAGCGAACTCGTTCACTGACTCCCGCTCACGGTCATTGACGTACCGACGATGTAAGCAACCCCAACGTACCACGGCTGCGTCTCGGGAATTGAAAAGGAGCCACATCGGTGCGGCAGTTCTCGTATTCAGCTCCATCCCGTACTTCTATCCGCGGACAACACAATGTCAGTAACGAAACCATCCACGACCACAGAGACGGTCAGAGACACCGATGCATCGTTACTCACCGATCCCGAAGTCGAGTCCAGCTATCGCGACATCAACGGACTGCAATTACACGTCGTGGCCGCCGGTGACCCCGACGCGCCGCTGATCGTCCTCCTGCACGGACATCCCGATTTCTGGTACGGCTGGCGCGATCAGATCCGTTCGCTCGTCGAGGCTGGTTTCCGTGTGGTGGTCCCCGACCAGCGGGGCTGTAATTTGAGTGATGCACCCGACGGGATCGATGCCTATCGGCAATCAGAACTCGTAGCTGACGTGCGCGAATTAATCCACAGTGAGGGGCGGGAATCGGCCCACGTCGTTGGGCACGACTTCGGTGGGTTCGTCGCGTGGAACGTCGCACTCCGTCACCCCTCGATAGTCGATCGACTCGGAATATTCAACGTCCCACATCCGACAGTGTACCGAGAGACGCTACGATCCAGTCCCCAGCAAATCGCACGAAGCTGGTACGTCTGGTTCTATCAAGTACCGAAGCTTCCCGAATGGATGTTGGCTCGGAACGATATGGCCAATATGGTAGATTCGCTCGAGATAACGTCCAACCCTGGAACGTTCGACGAAGATACGATTGCCTGTTATAAGATGGCCTGGAGCCACACTGGAACTACACCGAGAATTAACTGGTATCGTGGATTCCGTCGTTCGGACAGTCCACCACGCGATACCGTTACTCAGCCGACACTAATCTGTTGGGGAGAAGACGACATAGCACTACGCCACTCGATGGCCGAACAAAGCGTCGACTACTGTGAGGACGGGAAGCTGCAGATGTTCCCTGACGCGTCGCACTGGGTACATCAGGAACGTGACGAAGTTACTGAAGCACTACGCTGTCATCTCTCGTGAACAATAGGTGCACCACAGCAATACGAGATCGGCGCTCTCGGTCTCTCTGGCACCCAGTACACCGTCAAACAGACAGGAACTGACGACAACTTTTGCCCTGAATATGAAGCCTACTATTGAAACTATGCGCACCTATTTGAGCCTCGATAATCGGTCGGTTTGTATTTTCGACGGTCGCGTTAGTGGCGGACGTACCGACTGCCGTACTGCCCGCTTTCACAACCGGGAGGCCAACGAGCGGTAAGGCTGCGGCTCGCCGATATACTGTTTCGTCTCTCTTATGTTAAAATTGTAATCACGTCTTCGATCCCGGATAAAACCACAACTCCGCGTCAGCTACAGTTTCTGCGTCTGCGAGGCGTTGACGGGATTCGATGTCGACCGATCCGGATTGTTGTGCCCGTCTCGTAGCTGGAGATACGCCGACGCGATGATCGCGTAGTATGGCAGGAAAAATACCGCCGTGAGAACGACCGTTACGACATCAGCGGCGACCGCCACACCAGCGAGATCTAACAGCGGTGCGACACCACCGATGACACCGCCGAACAGGCCGGACACAACAACGAGGACGCTCAGTTTGAGTCGGGAGCCGCGAGCCAATCCCCAGCTCTGCTTGAGGCTACTGATGATGCCGCGATCCTCGACGGCAACTGCGAAGATGAAAAACAGGAACGAGGCCGCAAAGAACAGCCCCGGCAAAAACAGGAACAAAAAGCCAATCATCACCGTGATACTCACTATTAGTCCGCCAACCAGTGCAGTTGCCGTGGCTCGCCCGAGTCGCTGTGTCGCCATCGCGGGGAACGTTGACACATCGTTCAGGGGTTGAGCAAAGGTTCGGGAGAGAATCACGAAGTACACCGAGCTCAGAATAATGAGTATCCCAAACAGAGCAAGTCCGGCACTTCCAGACATCGGAAGCGTGAGCCCTGTGTTCCGGCTAAACTGCGCTGCAGCTTCCGGCGGGAGATACCCGAGAACAGTGCTGTTGACAGCTATTTGAATCCCGAACTGAAGCACGAGGAACCCAACGAAGAGGATTCCACCAGTCCGAGTGAGTGTACGCCGAATACCGTCGCTAACCGCATGGCTGAGTTGGAGGGCCATACGTTTCAGTAGTCTGCACCCCATCAGATAAAATCCTCGAAATTTTGTCGAGATTGAACAGAACCGGGACCTATCACGTCCAAAACGATAGTCGTCACGACAGGCCGATTCACTACTCCCGTCTAGGAGTACGCCGACCGACTGCATCAAAATGACGACCCACACCCAATCGAGTTGCTTGACGTCGGGCGTGTGCTCGGCGGACCGGTCGTCCGAAACGACGCCGGGTAGTGTGGTCACGTCAGTGTATATCGTCGGTGCCGCCGGAGCGCATAGCGGTAGGAGCCGTACGAAACGCCGACCGTCAACAGCAGATACGTACCGAAGAGCACGCCGAGTACGGGCGTCAACACGACGTTTCCAGTGACCGCGAACCACGTCACAAACAGTCCGAGAACCGTTCCGCCACCCACGACGAACACGTACGTCATCATAATGAGTGTCGAGGGGACGACCGTTTCCGTCCCCCAGAACTCGCGCTCCTCGTAGATCGGATACGCCGAGCCGATACCGATCGCGAACATCGACGCAGCGAGACACATCGTGGTGCCGACGGCGGCGGTCGCCGCCGCCTGAAGCACCGTCATCCTGAACCAAATCGAAACGAGCGAGCCGAGAACGGCGACCGGCACTCCGATCGCAACGCCGGCGAGGAGTCGTCCGCGGACGAGAGCCGCGGATGGTGTCTCAGTAAGAAGGAGGAGCGGTAGTTGCGGCCGCTCGTCACCAAGCGGGTTCAATCCGAAGGTGGCGCCCGAGAGGTATGTCGCGAGAGCGACACCAGCCCCAGCGATGAGGGGTCCGAGAGCGTCGCCCGAGAACTCGAGAAGCATCGTCGCGAACGGTGCGATAAAGAAGACGGCGATCAGGAGGTGACTCAACTCCGCCGGATCACGACGACCACGCACGAGGACTCCCCACGCGATACGACCGGCTTTGATCCATGCGAACGGTCGCGGGGCGGAGAATCCGCCGCTCGATCGCCGCACCCGTGTCGACGCGTTGTCGTCGACCGGATCGGTAAACCAAAGCGTGGAAGCCTGTCTAGTCGAGACGGCGAGGCCGATCGGCGTGAGTGCGATCAACGCTGCGAGTACCCCTACCGCTTCCGGTGAGGTCGGTCTGGATACCGGCGTTCCGACAAACGCGAGTGCAACGTATTCGACGAGGGGATCGAACGCCACTGTCGAGAACAGCCGCTGCGCTGAGAGGTCGGATTCGATGATGAACTGCCCAGCGAACTGCGACGCGACGACGAGTCCGACCATCGCGAGGATACCGACCGCCTTCAGGAGACGGCGAAGGCTGGAGAGCTGCCGCAGGAGTCGCAACACGGCAATCCCCCCGGCGTACCCCCAGACCGCGGCACAGCAGACGAGCGGCAACGCGACCGCCCCGCCGGAAGCGACGAGCAGCGGTGAACCCATTCCGAGCGCGAACGTGACGACCACCGTCCCGACCGGGATCCCGAACCACAGAGAGAGCCGCCCCATTTCCGCTGTGATGAGACCGATAACGACAGCTCGCGGGTGAACCGCCAGCAAGACAAACTCCGCGGCGTCGATGTGTCCGACCCGCTCGAGGGTCCGGAACACCGATAGCGACAGGAGCCCGAGGGGAACGAGCGTCGCAGCGGGCGCGAAGAACGGGACCGCCGTCACGGACCGTGCGGTTTGGCCGAGCACATACGCCGTCGGTAGCGCGAACAGGAGCGCGCCGCCGAAGAACAGCGCCGTGATCAGGAGTCCGAGGACGCGACGCGGATTTCCGAGGTACCCGCGGAAGCTTCGGATGAACTCTGCCCGCCCGATTCGGAGTCCGTAGCGAACGTCTTGTCGGAGACTCATTCTCCCCGAGAGGCTGCGCCCGTTTCAGGTTCGCTCGTGACGGCGAGGAATGCGTCTTCGAGGGATCCGCTCTCGTCAGTCTCCGCACGGGCCTGTACTTCGGCAGGCGTCCCCTCGGCGACGAGTCTCCCGTCGAACAACACGCCGACTTCGTCGGCGACGGCTTCGACGACCGGGAGAATGTGTGTTGAGAGGAACACGGTGGTCCCTGCGTCGGCGAACGCGGTGATCGATTCGCGGATGCTGCGCGCCGCTCGGGGGTCGAGTCCTGATGTCGGTTCGTCTAAATACAGGACATCCGGGTTGTGTAGGACGCTCTGGATGAACGCGGTCTTTTGTTTCATACCCTTCGAGTACCCGTCGATCCGTCTGTCCGCGTCACCAGCTAACCCGAACTGGTCGAGGTACTCGCCGATGCGATCGCGGGCAACGGACCGCGAAATATCGCGAAGGTCGGCGACGTATTCGAGCTGCTCGCGGGCGCTGAACTCGTCGTACAGCGGTGGCGTCTCGGGGAGATAGCCAACCCGACCAACGATCGCACGCCGGTCGCTCGCGTCGACGCCACAGACGCGTACCGATCCGCTGTCCGGATCGCTGAGACCGGTCAGGAGCCGCATCGTTGTCGTCTTCCCCGCGCCGTTTGGGCCAAGAAAGCCGTAGACGGTTCCGTGCGAGATATCGAGCGTGAGGCTGTCGAGAGCGACTTCTGAGCCGTAGCTCTTCCGGAGATCGGTCGCCAGAATGGCGGATTCGTCGTCGGTGGAGGGCATACGCAACGGATGTCAATTCTCGGACCGGTCGTCTATGCGTTTCGGAATCATCTCTCGGTCACGTATCGGGGGTGATGCCGCGGATGTCGCCAAGCGCGACAACCCCGCGCTTGCGCCCGCATTGGGCGGATATCTTGCGAATACGACTGAGAACATCGAAGAGTGACTGATCGTCTACTCAATCAGGTTAGCACTATCATCCGAACGTATCCGCTATCGCGCCCCCGGCAACGGTTGCGACCACGGGGATAACGACGCCGAGGTCAAGAGTACGTAGTTTGCGATCGGAGTGGCCGCCTTTGCGGTGTCGAGTGAGTAGGACGCACTTGTCACCGGTTCGAGCGGGCGGATCCCCATCGCAGTACCCAACCACTTATTATTGGACTTCTAACCTTTATCGGCCTGACCCACGTATTATCACGTGGTACGATCACATGAAACTTGCACTAATCGGGGTCGGACAGGCAGGCGGGAAGGTTGTCGACGAGTTCCTGGCCTACGACGCGCGAACCGGCGCGGACATCGTCCGTGGGGCTCTCGCCGTCAACACGGCGAAAGCGGATCTCCAAGGACTCGATCGGCTCCCGACGGATCGTCGGATCCTGATCGGGAAGTCGCGAGTGAAGGGGCACGGCGTTGGCGCCGATAACGAACTCGGCGCGGAGGTTGCCGACGAGGACATCAACGAGATCCATGGCGCACTTGACTCGGTGCCGGTCCACGAGATCGACGCGTTCCTCGTCGTTGCGGGGCTCGGTGGCGGCACGGGGTCGGGTGGGGCGCCCGTGATCGCCAAGAACCTCAAACGCATCTACACCGAACCCGTGTACGGGTTGGGGATTCTCCCCGGGAGCGATGAAGGCGGGATCTACACGCTGAACGCCGCCCGGTCGCTCAAGACGTTCGTCGATCAAGTGGACAACCTCATGCTGTTTGACAACGACGCGTGGCGCAGGTCGGGAGAATCGATCGAGGAGGGGTTTGACGCGATCAACGAAGAGCTCGTCCACCGGTTTGGCGTGCTCTTCAGTGCGGGCGAGGTGACGGAGGGAAGCGATATCGCTGAGAGCGTTGTCGATTCCTCGGAGATCATCAATACGCTCAAAGGCGGCGGCATCTCCACGCTAGGGTATGCGGATGTCACGGTTGACGAACCGGAGCGGAAGGGGTTGCTCTCGCGGCTCCGCGGCGACTCGGAGACCGGGGTCGACAGCACAGAGGCCACGAACCGGATCACGAGTCTCGTCCGAAAGGCGACGCTCGGTCGGCTCACGTTACCGTGTGAGGTGAGCGGGACGGAGCGGGCGCTGCTCGTCGTCGCCGGTCCGCCGGAGTTACTCAACCGGAAGGGGATCGAGCACGGCCGCAAGTGGCTCGAAGAACAGACCGGCTCGATGGAAGTCCGCGGCGGTGACTATCCGCGACGCGGGAGTGGGACTGTCGCAGCGCTCGTGCTGCTCGGCGGTGTGACGAACGTCCCCCGGGTGAAAGAGCTCCAGCAGGTCGCGATCGAAGCCCAACAGAATCTCGGGGAGATCACTGACGAGAGCGAGGACCGCTTTGCGGAATTGATGGATAGTGACGGGAAGCTGGAGTCGCTGTTTTGAGGGCGAGGACGATATCAATTGCCACATCGGCCTTCGATGGATACGAACGCACCCCTCCCGCGCACTCGCTTCGATCGTTCGTTGAGGAAGGGAAAAATGCGCCAACCGTTTAAAATAGCCGTTCAGAAGACCCACAGAATAGCCAACTCACCCTTGGGTTCATCGCTCACGATCCTTCTCTCGACGGCCGTCGATCTCCGAGGACGTCGAACGACTCCTCGATGTCGCCGAGCACGAGCAGCGCGTAGTACCGAAAATACGTCACGACCGGAACCTGTGCAAGCGTCCCGACAACGAGCATCGACAGTCCGAACAGAATCGCGGGTGCGACGAGGACGACAGCCCCGACCGTCGACACCAACGAGACCGTCACGTGCGCGATCGCGGCCACGATAAGCGTAGGGATGAGAAGCAGGATTGCGACGATCCCGACCGCGATCGCGGTGATGATCCCGGCCGCGACCGTCAATAGGAATGCGATCACGACGTAGGCCAGATACTGTTTCCACGCGGTCTTGATCGACCGCCAGAGACCACGCCATGCCGCAAGTACATCCAAGTCTGCCTGAATCATGAGCGGTACGACGAACACGGTCGTGAGTCCCGACGCTAGCGCATACACGACGCCGATGAGAACACTCCAGAGGCAATATTCCTATCCGGATGGATAGTACTCCGGTCTGTGCGCTGTTCTTTGGGACGGTGAGAGCGTGGCGACTCCGACCATTCGTGGTCGTCCCACTCGAACCGCACGGGCTGTGCCATCAGCCGTACTGGAGCATATGTTTAACGTTCCAGTAACGTCTTTGAGGCAGTGAGGTCCGCGTTACCCTGAAAGCCACACGAACAGGTGAGTGTGTCTTGTTGTCGTGTCGTGAGGTCCGTAGACCCGCAGTCTGGACATTCTTGACTGGTCCACGCTTCAGACTTGATTCTGACTGTGATACCGTACTCTTCAGCGGTGTAAGCCAGCCGGTCGGTGAATTTCTTGAACGACCAGAAGTTGTGAGTCTGAAACTAGCGCCACTCCTATTTCCTCTTTCTCAGACCAACCAGTAGCCATCCCGAGCGAAACCTTCGACGTAGACGGCGTGCTCACCGAAGAAGTCGTAGCCCGACGCTGCCGGTCCCCGTCGAATCCGAAGCCCCGATCGACGCGGACTCGGATGTTTCGCCCGCCACCGATTCGGACGCCTCTACCGGTGACGGACGAATCAGAGGTGATCCGTCGGTGGGCATGAAACGACGGGAACTCCTCAACAAAGCGCTGGACCGAGTAGCGCTCGGGGTCGTCGCTTCTTCGGTCTTCGAACTGTCCGACCTGTGGTCTGCGGCGCTGTCTCTTTCTGCGAGCGAACCGACGCGGCCGACACCCATCGACGCGAGAGATTCGGTCGCTCGGGAACGGACCGCGGACGGCTACGCCATGACGTATGAGTGGACGGACCGGTCCGGGCGTGAGTGGCGTCTGGAGTTTCCGATCGAACGGTCCGCGTACAGAGAAGCGGCCGACGAGACGCACGGATATCTGAGTGGCTTCGAAGCGGCGAAGGCGAGCGCTCATGCCGAGCGGCTCACGGAGGCGCTCGTCAACGCGAGCGCGACGGGCAAGTGTACTCGGCGGTCGCTCCCTGAGTCGGTCCTTCTTGACGGGGCGATCGGACTCGTACACTCGCTCGAATACGCGACGGATGCGGAATCGATGGGAGCGCCGGACTACATCCGAACCGTCGAGGAGACGCTCGTCGATGGCTGTGGTGACTGCGAGGACCTCACGTATCTGCTTGTCGGGATGCTTTCGCAGCCGGCGATCGGCTACCGGACCGCGATGGTGATCCTTCCCGGTCACATGCTGGTCGGCGTTCACAGGGATGACCTCCCGGCGGTGTACGCGGACGCGCCCACCCTCCCGGGAGGGACGTACGTCGCAATAGAGTGCACCACGTCTCGCCCGATTGGTGAGTTCAAAGACGAGCCCGTGCTAGCGGTGTACGGCGACGGCGTCGGATACATCGACCGGTCGGCGATCGCCAACACGGGCGAGGAGTTCCTCCAAGACCCGACGCAGTTTCAGACGATTGCCGACGCGTCGGCGAAGCGCCCCCACTAACCGGAGCAACTGTGGTCGACAACCCCATCTTAACTCACTCAGTCTACCGACTTCGCTCGGTGGGGGAGGTTGTTATCCGTGAGCTTAGCCTCGAAACCGGCCAAGTAACGGTGAATTTGCCGCTCGGCGTCACCGTTAAATGCTTCAGGGCGAGTTTAATATGGACGGTTTCCATTATGTCCGGATGTTGGGACTGAACGCAGCAAATATGTCGGACCCTCAAATATTACATATTAGTATATATAACTATTGATCGGGCTTCTTGTAGTTAGCGTAGCATCTGTAAGTCATGGAATCGGCTGTGCTCCTCAGGTGTCCAGTTTGTAACGCCGTTCGCGCACTCGAAGGGCGACGAAGCGAGTATTCGAAACAGGATCTGTACGCTCGCGTGAATCCCCATCTAGGTAGGCACGATCTCAACGAGCCCAAAATGGCGATTCGAAAGTACGGGATCATTTCTAACGCTACTGAAATTGTCATCCCCTCAGAGACTACTCAGCGACTTCCGATCGGGGAGTGGATGGAACGCGACAACACATGGCTCCCCGATGGTGCTCTGTCCGGTAGCGGGAGGTCTCTGTCAGCACCCGAACCGTCAGTCGAGATCTCGTCCCGCTAACTCGATGTCGAAAGGTAACCGATCACAGTCAGGTGAACCCGGAAAATGAGTGCTACTCTCTCATTTGTAAGGTGTCGTTTCCGCTGACGCAAAAATGATAGGAATCTTTCAGTTTGACAGATACAGGAGCCGCGTCACGGTATCCACGTTCTCCTTGCGGGTGATTCTGTGACCGACAGAGACCTCACAGACCCAGAGTACTACCTCAACAGGGAACTCTCCGAACTGGCGTTTCAGGAGCGAGTTCTTCAAGAGGGAATGGACGATCGGAATCTGCCGCTCGAACGGCTCCGATTTCTCGCGTTCTTCACGAAAAATACCGACGAGTTCTTCATGAAGCGCGTCGGCGGACTCAAACAGCAGATCGACGCTGGTGTGACGAAGACGACGCCCGATGGACGGACACCGAAAGAACAGTGGGTCGAAGTACTCGACACCGCACGCCCGCTCTTTGCGCAGCAGTCGGAATACTGGCTGTCTGTTCTCAAACCGACGCTCGCTGACGAAGGGATCGAGATCTGTACCCCTGACGAGTTACCCGAAGGAGATCAAGAACAGCTACGGACGCACTTCGAGGAGTCTATTCTGCCAACACTAACCCCGCTCGCATTCGATCCCGCTCACCCGTTCCCGTTCATCTCTAACCTCTCGCTTTCGCTCGCTGTGCTCTCGTCGAACAGGGGTGACGAGCTGACATTCACCAGGATCAAGATTCCGCCGAATCAACCCCGCCTCATCAGCGTTTCTGGCGAGGCTGACAGGTACGTTCTCATCGAAGACCTCATCGAACATAACCTCGACCTGTTGCTCCCCGATCTCGATATTCGTGACGTATCGAAATTCAAGGTGACGCGAAACGCCGAGGTGAGGCGGAACGAAGAGGTCGCCGAAGACCTCGTCGATATGGTTGAGGAGGTCATCGAACAGCGACGCTTCGCGACGGTGGTCCGGCTAGAGGTTGACGCTGATATGCCCGACGGGTCACTGGCGATTCTCAAAGATCATCTCGGGGTCGACGACCGAGAAGTGTTCCACCGCGAGGGACCGATCGACTTCGAGGACTTCTTCGAGCTTATCGATCTCGATCGTCCCGACCTCAAGCCGCCGGCGTGGTCACCAAAACCTCATCCCCGATTAGGCTCACTGGCGAGTGATACCAGAGACGAGACGAAGAGTATCTTCGACGAAATTAAACACGGGGACATTCTCGCGCACCACCCGTATCACTCGTTCGAGGGGACGGTTCAGCGATTCCTCAACTCGGCCGCGACCGATCCCGACGTGCTCGCGGTGAAGGCGGCGATCTATCGAACCGCGAGCGACTCGAAGGTAATTCAGAGCCTTATCAATGCCGCCGACAACGGCAAGCAGGTCGCAGTGATGGTCGAACTGAAGGCTCGGTTCGACGAAAAAAACAACCTCGAATGGGTTCGGCAACTCGAAGAGGAGGGCATCCACGTCGCGTACGGGACTGTAGGGTTGAAGACGCACACGAAAACGGCGCTCGTCGTGCGCCGAGAGGACGATGGCGTTCAGCTCTACTCACACATCGGCACCGGAAACTACCATTCAGGAACCGCGAAAGGGTACTCCGACTTGGGGTTGTTGACCGCTGATCGAGACATTGGGTTCGATCTCACGAAGGTGTTCAACTTCTTCACCGGACCGACGCTCGACGACCGCTTCCGAAAGCTCTTGATCGCACCCGTAACGATGCGTGAGCGGTTCACGGAGATGGTCAGACGAGAGGCCGAGCATGCTCGTGCTGGTCAGCGGGCACGGATAGTGGTCAAAATAAACGGGCTTGAAGACCCGTCGATGGTCGAGGAACTCTATCGTGCTTCGATGGCCGGCGTCGAAATCGATTTGATCGTTCGAGATATCTGCCGGCTTCGTCCCGGTATTGAAGGACTAAGCGAGAATATCACCGTCCACTCGATCGTCGGCCGATTCCTCGAACACGCTCGGATATTTTACTTCGAGAACGGAGGCAGTCCCGAGTGGTACATTGGCTCCGCCGATTGGATGACCCGGAATCTCGATTATCGAGTAGAAGCGGTCACGCCGGTCGAAGACACGCAACTGCGCGAACAGCTCAGATTCATTTTGGAGGCGTCACTAACAGATAACCGCCGTCGATGGGTGATGCAAAGCGACGGAACCTACGAAGCGGTCTCTTCCGACGACGACCCGGTTCGAGACATCCAAGAGATATTGATGGCAGCGACGGAAGCAGCACTCAACCACGGCTACGGTCCGGGGATAATCGTCGACACGGATCTGATCGAGGAAGCGCTTCTCGTTGAGGAGGCCACAGAGAGCGAGACGGACGCTAGATCCGAGGGGTCGGACGAAACCGGCCTCGATGCCGATGAAGAACAGACCCACTCGGATGGGGGGGGCGTGTCTGTGTTCGACGCGTACTCTGATCGCTGGTACCGTCCTGATAGCGAGACGTACGACTGGGCTGTTCGGACGGCGGAGGGCGACCGACGATACTTCAAAACGCGAGAGGGAGCACGGGATCGTCTTCAGACCGAGTACGAGTAATTCAGCTCAGAGTGGCGTTTAGCACGGTGTCGATTATTCACCGCTAACAGGTTTTCGCGTATCGGGAGGGAGGTCCGAATGGAGTCACTCAGGCCGGATCGACAATTTTCGAGTTGGCGCGTTCTTGATGCGTCTTCGCCTCTACGGTGAGAAATTCGTCTTTCCGGTAGTCGTACGCGGTGAGCGTTCCACCGTAGACGCAGCCGGTATCGAGGCCGACGGCGTGTTCTCGCTCCACCGGGTGGTCATGAACGGTATGACCGAAGAAGACGCGGTAGGGTCCGTCGTAGTCGTCATACCAAAACGGTCCGTCATACCCGTTGCCGTGCGGGGAACGCATCGTCAACAGCTCCTCAACGGTGTGGTCTGAAAGCGATTGTTGGGGATCAATACCACCGTGAACGACAAGAACGTCGTCGAAGGAAATCGCGACCGGAAGCGATTCGAAGTACTCGCGGTCGCCCTCGCGGAGCCAGTCCGGGTGCTTGTCACCGCGCACGATCTTCTGCTCGTTGTTTCCGCGGATACTGACGAGACGCGGATCCCCACGGACGAGATCGATAACACCGGGACTGTCCGGCCCTTTTCTGACGAGGTCACCGACGAAGACGACAAGATCGTCGCCCGCTAATTCGAGGTCGGTGAGGAGCCGTTCGAGAATCTTTCGGCTCCCGTGGACGTCCCCGACAATGTAAATCTCCCCGTAGCTGTCGGGTTCGATCCGTTGATGTTGTGCTTCAACGCCGTTACCGAACTGTGGTTTCGTGTTCATGTGGGTCCAGAGCCGAAGCAGTTCGTCTGAGTATCGGACTCAAATGAAGATATTATGCTCCCGACTTAATCAGTTTGTATTAGTAGACTATACTGCTATGTAGCTCTCGATGGCGAAGTGCCGGGTTGACTGACCCTTTCTCGATTGTTCTATTACATTTTGAACCGGAGGTCGGTCGTCCGTCCACAGGTTTGACACTCGAGTTCCTGTGTCGGTAGCGCCCCCTCCGAACGCCTGCGCCAGCGGTCGGGAGAGAGCGCTGAACACAGACGGAGTTCGAAGGGGAACCCGAGACGAGCGGTTGCGCTTGAGAGGGCGTAGCGCAATGAGCTGCCCCGAGAGGTACCCCCGGTATCCTTACTGCTCGCTGTATAGTGACGGTACCACACCATTTATTTAGGCACGCCTAAAATAATACGTGATGACGCAGTCCGACGCTGACGCTCAAGACGAGACAGAGAGCGACCTGACCCTCATCAGAGAGGGTCGGGACTTCGAACAGGAGTACCGTCTGTCCGCCGCTGAGGCGGGACGTTTCTTAGTTGAAATCGGTGAGCAGCTCCAGGAGAGCGATGAACTAAGCATAACCGGTGACGAGTGGAAGCTCCCCTTCAGTTTCGGTGAACCGGTCGAGCTTGAAGTCGAGTACGAAGGCTACGGCGAACAAGAGCTGGAAATAGAGGTCGAAATCCCTGGACGGACCGACGAGACGGCACCGTCCGTTGAGTGATTGGCTCTCTCGTGATTGACATCCTCGTCGCGCTAAAGCGCGAGGCTGGCCGTTCCACCGCGGCGTCTCCCACTCGCTCCTGACGCTCGTCGCGTTCGCCGCGGTCGCGGCCGCCCTTTGGTACGCGGTCGGCGCCCTCGGAGATCACCGGACTACGGGCGCGACGGTCGCCATCGCGTACGGATCGCACCTCCTCACCGACGTCACCACGCCGGAGGAGATCCCCCCGCTGTCGCCGTTCTCGGACCGAATCGTCTACGTCGCGCTCCCGACGACGGGTCACTCGCCGGTGTCGACCGCGATCTTGTGGATCGCCTGTCTGGTCGTCCTCGTCTGGACGGGCGTCGTCGACCGCCTGATTGCGCCACGATCTGCGTCGAGAGAGTGAGGCGCTGGCGCGCACGCGTCTCCGAGGTCGGTTCCGCGAGCCGTGACCGATTGTGTTCCGCGGGCGGGGACCGACTGCGTGAGGGGTGGGCGGTCGACCGTCACGGCCGCCCGCGTCGAGTAGAGTTATTACGCCCAAGCGAATAACATCGCGTATGTCACCCGGCAACGTCACCGGCCGCGTGCTGCGGGGGTCCAGCGGCGCGTTTGTGCAACCTCTGGTCCGCGGGGCCGCGCCGTCACGCACGTCGCCGAGCGCCGGGTGAGGCTCGTGACTGCCAACCGCTCGCTCAGGCGACGCGCGTTCCTCGTCGGGACGGCTGGCGTCGCCGGGGCGGGCCTGCTCTGGATCGCACGCGACGACGAAGCGGAATCGCGGCTTGACGACAAAACGGTGGTGCGGCACGACGGTACCGACCTTCACACGCCCTTCGACAGATCAAGCATGTCAGAACTCACCGTCATCGCACACCGCGGATTCGCCGGCAAAAACCCCGAGAACACGGTCGCCGCGGTCGCGGCCGCAGCGGGAGTCACGGAAGACGGAGAAGACGTCGACTCAGGAACGTCGAGTGGCGACAGTTCGGCGGCGCGACCCGCCGACCTCGTCGAGATCGACGTCGTTCCGACGGCCGACGGCGACGTGGTCGTCTTTCACGACGACCGGCTCGCCGGACGCGCGGGGGGACTGCTCGGACTGACCGACGCCGAGGGTATCGTCTGGGAGACGGACACCGAGACGGTGACGAACGCGGAGGTCCTTGGCAGCGGCGAGACGGTCCCGCTCCTGCGGGAGGTTCTCGAGGTACTCCCGCCCGAGGTCGGCCTGAACGTCGAGCTGAAAAACCCCGGAAGTGCCGCCATCCGGCCCGGCGAGGCGCTCTCGTCCGACGACCTCGACGAGCAGACGGCCCTCTGGCGCCCTTTCGTCGAACGGGTACTCTCGGTGATAGACGACCACGACAACGAGGTCCTCGTCTCGTCCTTCTGTGAGGCCGCGATCGCGACGTGTCACGAGCTGTCTTCGTACCCGACCGCGCCAATCTTCGGCGAATCGATCGACGACGGCCTCGAGATCGCCCGGCGATACGACGCCGACGCGGTCCACCCGTCGATCGATTCGGTCCGCCGGACGCCGTTCGCTGACGACTCGGGCCCATCGGATGTCGACGTCGTCGAGGCGGCCCACGAGGACGGTCGCGACGTGAACGTCTGGACGGTCACGACTTGGCACGAGGCGGCGTGGCTCGCTTCCGTGGGTGTCGACGGAATCATCGCCGACTACTCTGGACTGACGGGCCGGTGGCCGTAGCGCCCGGGCCGGCAGGGGGACTGGCCGTGGCTCGCGCATTCGTCTGCTTCTCTCTGGAGCGCTACGTTCGACTTCGTAATATCATATATCGAGCAGAGCGATAGTGCGACCTCTTTATTGATACGTTCCGCAGAATAACCCGACGTATGGCTCATAGCAGACACTTTTACTGATCACTTGGTTGCCCTACACGAATGGAACCAAACGACACTACGGGACACGAACTTTCGCGCCGGACCACGCTAACCGCGGCCGGCGCTGCGCTGGGGCTGACCGGAATCGCGGGATGTATCGGCGGCGGTGGGGGAGCCGAGTTCTCCCCCATCTCTGAGGAACTCACCGCGTGGCACGCGATGGGCGGGACGAACGGCGACACGCTCGATTCGATCGCGGCGGACTTCGAAGCGGAGTCCGGGATCGAGGCGAACATGGAGTTCAAAGACTCCTACGAGAACGTCCTGACGGACACGCTCTCGGCGTTCGACTCTGGGAGCGTCGCCGACATGTTCCAGGTGGACAGCCTGTTCGCTCAGCAGGTGTTCGACACCGGTAACGTCCGGCCCGTCGCGGAGATCCTCCCCGACGACTTCGACACCGACGTGTACCTCGACAACGTGGCCGAGTTCTTCACCGTCGACGGTGAGCTCGCCTCGCTCCCGTTCAACAACTCGAACGCCATCATGTACATCAACCGCGACGCGTTCGAGGAGGCCGGCCTCGACCCCGACGACCCGCCGAGCACGATCGAAGAGGTGCGGTCGGCCTCGGAGACGCTCGTCGACGAGGGCGTCACCCAGTTCGGGATCACCTGGCCGAACCACGTCTGGTTCGTCGAGACGTGGTACGGGTTCGAAGGGGAGCTCATGACCGACGGGGAGAACGGCCACGCGGGCGACCCTACGACCTTTTACACACCAGATCCTGTCTACGACCTCTTCGACTGGTGGAAGGGGATGAACGACGACGACCTGTACACGAACCCCGGGATCGAGGCGTGGGGTGAGGCCACCACGCTGTTCATCGAAGAGGAGGTCGGAATGCTCCTCACGAGTACCGCGTCCGTCGCGGGGCTGATAGCCGACTCAGAGGGGTTCACCGTCGACGCTGCCCCGTATCCGGGTATCAGCGACACCCGAGTCGGCCCGGTTATCGGCGGCGCGTCGTTCTACGTTCCGGACGGGCTCTCCGAGGAGCGGTACGAGGAAATCGGTCAGCTGCTCCAGTACATGTCGGAGCCGGAGGTCCAGACTGAGTGGCACAAGGGGTCCGGATACTACCCGATCACCCAGCCCTCCGTGGACTCGCTCCGCGAGGAGGGGTGGTTCGAAGAGAATCCGAACTTCGGCGTCGCCCTCGATCAGCTCCAGTCCGGTGACGCCTCAGACCCCGCCACGAAGCGGGCGCTGCTCGGTCCCGCTCGGGAGGTCCAGACGGTGATCCAGGACAAGTCGGTCGATATCATCGGCGCCGACGACATCGACTCCGAGGTCGAATCGATGAAATCCGAGGTTGAGTCGGTACTCGAAGGCTACTACGAGTAATCGAGGGCGCCACATGTCCACACGCGAAATATTCGACAGCCGGCTGGAAGCCCTCCTGCTTCTGGCGCCGACCGTCGCCGTCTCGCTCGTCTTCCTCTACTATCCGACGGCGCTCGCGTTCCAGACGAGCTTTTTCGACTCCGGGTTCGGTCAGGCCCCGACCTTCGTCGGGTTCGAAAACTATGTGTCGCTTCTGACGAGCTCGGCGTACCACTCCAGCGTGCTCATATCGGTGCTCTTCGCGGCGTTCGTCGTCGTCGGCGTCATTACCAGCTCGCTGTACCTCTCGTTCCTCATCCACGAGGTAGACACTGGGCAGGGCTGGTACCTGATCTCCGTCATCTGGCCGTACGCGCTGCCGCCGGCCGTGGCGGCGCTCGTCTTCCTGTTCATTTTCCACCCGACGCTCGGCGTCCTCACCGGACCGATAGAGTCGCTCGGGATCGAGCTCGACTGGTTCAACGACGGGCCACAGGCGTTCGTCGTGGTGATGCTCGCGGCCATCTGGAAGCAGATCGGGTACAACGTGATCTTCATGATCGCGGCGATGAACAACATCCCTGACTCGCTGACCGAGACGGCCCAACTCGACGGAGTCGGGCGGTTACGACGGTTGGTCTCGGTGTACGTCCCGATCATGACGCCGACGCTGTTTTTCCTCGTGATCATCAACACGATATACGCGTTCTTCAGCACGTTCGCGTTCGTCGATCTGCTCACCAGCGGCGGCCCGTCGAACGCGACGAACATCCTGATATTCGACCTCTACCGGGAGGCGTTCTCGTATTTCAACTTCGGTGTCTCCTCGGCGAAATCGGTTGTCTTGTTCATCGTTGTGGCCGTCCTGATGCTGATTCAGTTCAGACTGACCGAGGAATACTCGCACTACGGGGCATGAGATGACGGAACTACTCCAACAAGCGAAACGTCGGTACGAGTCGGCACGGGAAACGGACGAGGACGCGGACGAGTCGGAGGCGACAGGAACGTTCGGCGGCGTGAATCTAAACGTTATCCATCCGCAGCTCTGGTTGTTGGCCGGTCTCATCGTGTTCCCGATCTTCGTCACGGTGATCGTGAGCACGAAAGAGACGGGGATCGTCACGAGCCTCCCCGACCTGCTTCCGGGCACCTACGCGCTCGAGAACTACCGGGAGGCGGTCGTCGATTACGGCTTCGGCCGGTTCATGTGGAACTCGCTCCTCATGTCCGTCGTCATCGTCGTCGGCAAACTCACCATTTCCGTGTTCGCCGCGATGGCGATCGTGTACTACCGCGTTCCGTACAAGGACGTGGTCTTCCTGTTCATCCTGTTCACCCTCCTGTTGCCCGTCCCGGTCCGGTTCGTTCCCCTGTATCAGCTGATCAACGACCTCGGCTGGAACAACAGCATGCTCGCGATTACCGTCCCGTACCTCGCGAGCGCGACCACCGTCTTCATCCTCCGACAGCATTTCCTGTCGATCCCGACGTCGATCGTCGAGACCGCGAAACTCGACGGCGTCGGTCCGGTGAAGTTCATGATTCAGGTGCTCGTCCCGATGTCCAAGAGCGTCCTCGTTGGCGTCTCAGTCATCATGTTCGTCTACGCCTGGAACCAGTACCTCTGGCCGCTGATCATCATCGAATCGGAGGCGAATCAGGTGACACAGGTGGGGCTCCAGTTGCTTCAGGGCGACGTTCAGGGCGGGAACCTGTCGTGGTCGCTGGTGATGGCCGGCTCGGTGCTCACGCTCCTCCCGCCGCTCGCGCTGATGATCCTCTTCCGGAAACCGCTCTTGGAGACGTTCACGATTCAACAAAAGTAACAATGACGACGCTAAAACTTAAAAATCTACGAAAGGAGTTCGGCGACGTGGTCGCAGTCAAGGGGCTGGACCTGTCCGTTCGAGACGGGGAGTTCCTCGTTATCGTCGGTCCCAGCGGATGCGGCAAAAGCACGACGCTCCGGCTTCTCGCCGGGCTCGAAACTGCGACCGATGGCGCCATATCGATGGACGACCGCGAGGTCACGGATACGGAGCCGAAAGACCGGAACGTCGCGATGGTGTTCCAGAACTACGCGCTGTACCCGCACATGACCGGGCGCCGGAACATCACGTTCGGGATGAACTCCAGCGGGTCGTTCTCCGACGAGGAGATCGACCGTCGGGTCGCCGAGGCCGCCGACACGCTTGACATCACCGATCTTTTGGACCGCAAACCGCAGGCCATGTCGGGCGGCGAGCGCCAGCGCGTCGCGCTTGGGCGTGCCATCGTTCGCGACCCCGACGCGTTCCTCATGGACGAGCCGCTCTCGAACTTGGACGCGAAGCTCAGGATCCAGATGCGGGCTGAGCTCACCCGGCTCCACGCCGAGCTCAACACGACCACAGTGTACGTCACGCACGACCAGACGGAGGCGATGACCCTCGGCGAACGCGTCGTCGTCATGAACGACGGGGAGATCATGCAGGTTGACCCGCCACAGACGCTCTACGATTACCCGAAAAACCGGTTCGTCGCGGAGTTCATCGGTGACCCGGCAATGAACATGCTCGATGTCGTCGTGGAGGACGGTGTCGCCGTCCACGACGCGTTCCGGCTTCCGCTGCCGCGTGAGGGAGCGGACCGGAGCAGTGCCGAGCTCGGGAAGGCCCGCAACGCGGTTCTCGGCGTCCGACCCGAGGACCTCTACCTCGCGTCCGAACGCCCCGATCTCGGCGAGACCGATTTCACCGCGCGGATCGACGTGACCGAGCCGCTCGGCGACAACCTCCTTGTCCACTGCTCGGTCGGGGATGAGGTGATCAAGATGCAGGCCGCCCCCCGTTCCCCGCTCGAACCCGGTGGGACGGTGAGCGTGACCTACGACCCGGCGCGGCTCCACCTCTTCGATCAGGAGACCGGAGACGCCTTCTACCACTCCACGGAAGCCGTCCCGCCGGACAAGTCAGTCGAACGGACCGCGAGCGATTGAGTGATCTCGCTACCGACAAACTCACCCTCACCTTCCTCTCTCTAACGGTTCGCTCTGCCCCCTCACGAGTCTACAAAAAATTCCGCCTCCCAGCACCTGAACCGCCTTCCGCCGAAGGACGAATCACGTCTCGTCTGAATATTTGAACTAAAATATATTATTTGAATGAGGCGGTCTAAGACCTAGTCGAATGACGGAATCGAATCCGGGATTGTGGACAGAGACAATGAGCAGGCGTGAGCCCGTCCGGCACGTCGTGGAGCTGCTGGACGGGCCGACGCCGGTGCCGGAAATCACGGACCGGGCAGATGTCTCGCGCGCGACGGCCGACGACGAACTCCAGCGGCTGAAGTAGGCATCCCGGAACAGGTAGCGTTCAGTTCCCCTGTTTTGAAGGTACACCAGGTCACCCCGACCAGGGATGAATCGCAGCCCGAGAGCCGGTGATACCGGGTCCAACAGTCGCTCAATTACTGAGCTTTCGCGCTCCAGCTGGTTGTCCGAGTTTTCCTCTGCTGTGAACTCGTCGAGACGAGCATTCGTAGTCACGGAGCCCACCGTCCGAGTGAGGACTGTTCCCGCTCAGACTCAGCAGGAACTTCACAGAGGAACCGCCACTTTGGTCGCTCTCGGATTTGCTTGTCGGGTCGGTTACCTGCCTGTCCGGGTTCCGTTTTCCCGGCACAGTGCCAGCCCCTGTCTCTGAGCGCTTTAATCATCGAGCCGTCGAAGTCAGCTCGCACGAACGTCAGCAGAAGGCGAACGCCTCGCCGCCGACCGTGCCGACACACGAACCGTTCCATCGACCGGGCGAGCGCGGCGGAGGCGAGATTTGGGAAGTCGACGCCGATACAGATCCGTGCTGCCTCGACGATCTCGTCACCCTCGGATCGCGTCCCGTCGTACCCCAGCGAGCGAATCAGCGGATAGCGCCACGTAATCGCACCCAGTAGCTGGTCCTGGTAACAGAGCCCGTGATGAACGAGGTTCGTCCGCGGGACACTGTCCATATAGGAATGATGGGCTTCGTAGATCGCGCCGGCGACGTGCCGCGGGATCGATTCGATATGGACGCGCTCTGCGAACCGCAACCCGAGCGGCGCCGTGACCGGCTGGCCGTCGCGATGAATGGGACACGAGCACCCCTCGGGAGTGCGCGTGTACTGGAACCCGGTACTCCGCCGCTGGCCGGGAGAACGTGTCTGCGTCATGAGTCGGTGCCGTCAGTCTGCTCTTGCCGGTCGTTGTACCGCTCCAGTTCGCGACCGATTTTTTCGAGCGCCTCGACTCCGCGTTCGAGCAGCTGGTGGGTGGCTCGTGACAGCCGAATTGTCTCCATCAGCACTCCCCCTCCGGTGGCTCGATGAGGTTGTTGCTCTCGTCGACCAGGGCCCGGATGGCCTGCTCGACATCGGCATCGTCCGAAACCGTCCGGCTCGCCAGGGGTGCCGGATAGGCGCGATCGCCCTGATTACAGAGGACGGCCAGCCAGCCGTCGGTTCCCTCCCCAAGCACGATGTAGTGGTCGCGATCAGCCCGCTGGAAGACTCGCCGGTCAGGGCGAGTGACCGTTCGCCAGTTCTCGGGGAGTGTCGGTGACGGCCCCCCGCCGTCGGGAAGGGCGACGACGTCGTCGGCGATCGTCGCCATCGCCGCGTCGATTTCTTCGCCGGTGAGGTGCCAGCACGCCGCCGGGCCGTCACACTCGAGCTGGCTGATCACGCAATTCTGGAACCCGATGTAGTGTTCTCTCGCGACCTGGGCGTCGTTGTAGTAGTCGAGGAGGAACCCACAGGCGAGCTGTGCGGGCCCGCTTCCAGCGTATCCCCACTCGAAGCCTGTCGGGCTGTGGTTGACCAGATCGAGACTTCGATCAGGAGTGAGACGCTGGTGTTCGGAGAGATTCAGAACGACGGCCTGGCCGTCGATGCGAAAGCCGACGTATTCGACGGAGTCGTCGCGACGGTTAGCGAGCGCTTCTGTCTGGATTCCACTTGACGTGGGACGTCGTGCGTTCCCGTTCATCGGTACGTCGCGGGAGTGGTGACCCCCGCACCCCTCTCGGGGACAATAAACACTACCGACCCGAAATCGTAGTTGAATTTCAGGCCGATAAATAGCCCTACCAATGTACCACGGCCCTTTCTATCAGATCGTAGTATCGTTCCGCCAGTCGTGCTGAATAGAGGGCGCGTATCGATCACTAACCAAGATCGAAGTTAGGTAACTCAACGACGGGGATACCCTTCGGCTAGGAGGATGTCTCGTACTCTGCACGAAGCCGGGCGCGGGCCCCGTCACGCGTCTTAAAGTACCGACGGTCGCCGTCTCCCGTTCGAACTGTCCATTCGTACGTCTCGCTGTCGGGATGATACCAGTGCTCAGCGTATCTGTCGAAAGCCGACGCAGTCCCGCTGTCCGAGTGATCTCCCCCGTCCCCATCGGAATCGTCGATGGTGGCTGATGAGTCACGGTCACCTTCGACACCCTAGTCGGGGATCGACTCAACGAGAAGATCCTCTTCGATCAGGTCCGTGTCAACTTCCATACCCGGTCCGTAGCCGCGTTCGAGGGCGGCCTCTGTAGCCGCCATCAGCATCTCCTGGATGTCCCGTACTGGCTCGTCGTCCGGTGTGACACGCTCGTAGCTCCCGTCGCTCTGCATCACCCATCGGCGGCGGTTGTCAGTGAGTGAGGCCTCCAGAATGAACCGGAGCTGGTTGCGCAGTTGCGTTTCCTCAACGGGGGTGACGGCCTCAACGCGGTAGTCGAGGTTGCGCGTCATCCAGTCTGCGGAGCCGATGTACCAGTCGAGGTCGCCGGCGTTCTCGAAGTAGAAGATACGGGCGTGCTCAAGGAATCGCCCGATAATCGAGTGCACGGTGATGTTCTCGCTGACATCCTCGAGGCCGGGCCGGAGTCGACAGATGTCGCGGACGATGAGGTCTATTTCGACGCCGGCCATCGAGGCCCGATAGAGTTCTTCGACCATCGTTGGGTCCTCAAGGCCGTTCACTTTCACGATGATTCGCGTGCGTCGACCAGCGCGGGCGTGATCGGCTTCGCGACGAACCATCTCCGTGAAGCGCTCACGCATCGTCACCGGTGCGATGAGGAGCTTCCGGAAGCGCTCATCGAGCGTCGGTCCGGTGAAGAAGTTGAAGACCTTCGTGAGGTCTTGACCGACGTCGCGATCAGCGGTCAGCAGTCCCAGATCCGAATACCCTTTGGCAGTCTCGGAGTGATAGTTGCCGGTGCCGACGTGTGAGTAGAGCTGGACTCCATCTGCCTCTTGACGGACGATGAGTGCCGTTTTCGTGTGCGTCTTCAGCCCGACGGTTCCGTAGGCAACGTGAATGCCCTCCTCTTCGAGACGACGCACCCATTCGAGGTTGTTTTTCTCGTCGAAGCGAGCCTTGAGTTCGACCATCACTGCCACCTGTTTCCCGTTGTCCGCAGCGTCGATGAGGCTCTGAATCACCTTCGAGTCGCTCGCCGTCCGATAGATCGCGGCCTTCACCGCGAGGACGTCCGGGTCATTCGCGGCCGCGTCGAGGAACCGCTGCACCGTGCCCTCGAAGGTGTGATAGGGGTGATGGGCGAGGATGTCGTCCTCGCGGATTTCGTCGAAGATCGTCGTCTCGTTTCGGGTGTCGCCAGTTTTCGGCAGTAGTCGCGGGTGTGGCTGTGGTGTCCAGGACGGGAGTTTGAGGTCCGGTCGCTCCAACTCGAGGAGAGCGAAGAAGTCCTCGTAGTCGATCGGGCCCTCTCGGTAGAAGACCTCCCGGTCGTCGACGTCGAGGTGCTCCGTCAGAATCGAGACTGACTCCTCGGACATATCGGCGTCGACTTCGAGACGGACGACTGTCGCGAACCGCCGCTGTTCGAGGACATCCTCGATGATATCGACGAGATCCTCGGCGACCTCTTCGTTGCGCCGCACCTCGGCGTTCCGCGTCACTCTGAACTTCGAGACGTCGAGGATGTCGAGACTGGGGAGAAGCATGTCGAGGTTGGCCTCGATGAGCTTCTCGATCAGAACGTACTGTTCGGAGGTGTCCGGGACGTCGACGAGACGCGGCTGATTCGACGGTATCTTGATTCGCGTGAACGTCGTGTCCTCACCCGTCTCCGTAGAGAGGACGGCGAGCGAGAGGGAGAGGTTCGAGATGAACGGGAACGGGTGGATGGGATCGAAGGCGAGCGGCGTGAGAGTGGGGAGAACGGACTCCTCGAAGTACGTCCGTAGCTGGTCGCGCTGCTCTCGGTTCAGGTCGTCGTACTCGCGGATCGCGATACCTACATCCGCGAGCTCGGGTTTGAGTTCGGTCTGCCAGTAGGTGTCTTGGCGGCGGAAGAGTGGTCGTGCGGCATCAACGACGTCATGCAACTGCTCGCTGGGTGTGCGGCCATCAGGTGTTGTCACGGTAACGCCGGCAGTGATCTGTTGTCTGAGTCCGCCGACGCGTTTCATGAAGAACTCGTCGGTGTTCTTCGTGAAGAACGCGAGAAACCGAAGGCGCTCGAGGGGTGGGTTGCGCTTGTCCGTGCCCTCACTGAGAACACGCTCCTGATAGGCGAGCTCCGAGAGCTCTCGATTGAGGTAGTACTGAGGCTCCGCCAGATCTGATTCGTTCATTTGTTCCCTAAGACCGCAACCATATTGGTAGTTTTTCATACTTCTTAAAAAGGGGCGGTCTCTTTGAGGTCGGGAGACTGAATCCGGAGTGAGAACTCGCAGGTAGCAAGCGTCTGCACAAGCAGAGCCGAACTGCTGCATGTTTTTTTCTATGCAGCAATCCAATTCTGGTGAACTGCCTCGGGGTCAAGCCCCGAGGCACTCGCCTTGCTCATCTGTAGAATCTCGACGGTCTGATACTGCTGTATAGAGGGTGCGTATCAGTCATCGGGCCAGTATCGCACCCTTAGCCACCGGGGGTGGTGTCGTACCTCGGAACCGATATACCACCGTCGGCTCCGAAACACACCACGTGTCGGCGGTGGGAGAGATCACGCACACGATAGCGAGAGATGCAGTATCAGCCGCACCTTCGGCCCTTACTCCAGTTCGATCCACGTCAGTTCCCCTGATATCCACGGTTCGCCCTCTACGGTGGACCGGCGTGTTCGCCGGTCGTCTACCCGGACACCGCCGCTCGGGGAAGTGGCCGGCCGTTTCGTGGAGGGAGAGAGTTATGTACCAGTATCATTGATAGTTCTACATGTACGCATCGATGACCAGTGGTGGAGACGAGGAGCGGTAGCTCCGATGACCGAGCACCCGGTGTTACCGGCCGAGGAGTCCGTGCTGACCACCATGGATGAGGACGACCTGTACAAGGGCAGCGGCAAAATCAAGAAGAAACACTACAAGCGGGAACTCGAGCGCCTCCAGGAGGAGCTCGTCAGGCTACAGATGTGGGTCAAAGAGCAGGGACTGCGGGTCGTCGTGCTCTTCGACGGTCGAGACGCGGCCGGCAAAGGCGGAACGATCCACCGAATCACCCGGCGGACGAGCTCCCGGGTGGTGAAAGTCGTCGCGCTCGGCAAACCCACCGAACGCGAGCAGAGTCAGTGGTACTTCCAGCGGTACGTCGAACACCTTCCGGCGGCCGGTGAGATGGTGCTGTTCGACCGGAGCTGGTACAACCGTGCGACCGTCGAACGCGTGATGGACTTCTGTACCGACGAGGAGTACCAGGAGTTCCTCCGGTCGGCCCCCGAGTTCGAGCGGATGCTCATGCGCTCGGGGATCATCCTCATCAAGTACTGGTTCTCGGTTAGCGACGAGGAACAGGAACGGCGCTTCCAGCAGCGCAGCGACGACCCGAAACGGCGCTGGAAGCTCAGCCCGATCGACCTCGAAGCCCAGGAGCGATGGGTCGAGTACTCGCGAGCGAAAGACGCGATGTTCACCTACACGGATACGAGTAACTCGCCGTGGCACGTAATCAACGCCGACGTCAAGAAACACGCCCGACTCAACTGTATCAGTCACCTCCTCTCACAGATCGACTACAAGGACATCATGCCCGGACCGACCGAGTTGCCGGACCGACAGCAGGATCCCAACTACGAGCGCCCGGCGATTGACGGCCAGAACTGGGTGCCTGCGC